>ERZ1370068.6658-contig-5629_pt1 | contig 36933 bp, 55 predicted proteins | sample MGYA00561227_ERZ1370068 | MGnify/ENA primary metagenome ERZ1370068 (study PRJEB38410, sample SAMEA6850437) | metagenome | study: Metagenomic assessment of the ecological functions of the soil: analysis of the soil microbiota associated with the...
GTTGCTTCGTTCGGTTGCGTATTGCTAATTCAGATGTCTCAAAATCACATGGCTGACGACGGCGACTCGGAGGGGGCTCCGGATCCGTTGACGACGTTCAACGAGTACCGGAGCCTGCTCTTCTCGATCGCTTACCGGATGCTGGGAACCGTCGCCGACGCGGAAGACATGCTGCAGGATGCATTCATTCGCTGGCAGCAGGCGCCGCGCGACGAGATTCGATCGCCCAAGGCGTTCCTCGTCACGATCGTCAGCCGGTTGTGCATCAATCACCTGCAGTCCGCTCGCGCGCAGCGCGAGGAATACGTCGGCCAGTGGCTGCCCGAACCGGTCGTGACCGATGCGGCGAGCGATCCCGCGAGCGCGATGTGGGCGGGCGAGTCGATCTCCATGGCATTCCTCGTGCTGCTGGAGCGTCTGAATCCCATCGAGCGGGCCGTATTTCTGCTCCGTGAAGTGTTCGATTACGACTACGCGGCGATCGCGGCGGCCGTCGGCCGGACGGAGACCAACTGCCGGCAGATTCTGCGGCGAGCCAGGGAGCACGTGCACGCGGCACGGCCTCGGTTCACACCGTCTGCTCGGAAGCAGACCGACCTGCTCGCGCGGTTCGTTCAGGCGGCGACCAACGGCGATCTCGATGGTCTGGTCGCGCTGCTCGCCAGCGACGCCGAGCTTCACACCGACGGCGGCGGTAAGGCGCCGGCGCTGCCCAACCTCGTCCACGGCGCGACCAATATCGCTCGCGCCATCCTCGGCGGGATGGCCAAGTTCGCACCGAAGACATTCGTGACGCGGCTTGTCGAAATCAACGGGGAACCAGGCTTTGTCAGTTATTTCAACGGCAAGCCCGCTATCGCGCTGGTGTTGCACATCTCCGACGACAACGTTCAGAAGATCTTCGCGATCAGCAACCCGGCCAAGCTCGCGCGTCTCCCCGGAGCACCTTCGTAAAAGCACCCAATAGCGGCGTCACAGACTCTCGACGTCGCCGGTCTTCACTTCAGAGAGCAACGTTCTGAGGTGAACATGAAACCAGCACCATCAATCGACCGCACACGGAGGAACGCATCATGCGCCTCCTGATCCTCGGCGCGACCGGCGGTACCGGCCGACAGTTGACGAGCCAGGCCGTTGAACACGGGCACCGAGTGACGGCATTCGTCCGGTCGCCGCAGAAACTCGGCTCACTCCGTGATCGCGTGACGGTCCGTCAGGGTGATCCGCGCAGCGTCGCGGAGCTCCAGGCGATTCTTCCCGGCCACGACGCGGTGGTCTCCGCGCTGGGTCCGCCGGGGGCTGGACCGACAACGATCCTCCGCGCTGCCGCCGGAAGCACCGTGACGGCGATGCAGGCAGCGGGCCTGAGTCGGCTGGTCGTCGTCTCCGTCGCGGTGCTGTTCGACGATCTCGGCATCGCCGGCAGCGTGTCTGCGGCGGACGCTGCTGAGAAACGTGGGAGACGATGCGCTCGAAATGGAGCGCATCGTCATCGCGAGCGCTCTGGACTGGACGATCGCGCGGCCGCCGCGATTGACCAACGGCCCGCTGACACGCCGCTACGACGTGGACAACGGACATCTGCCCGGTCGCAGCGGCGCATTTGCATCGATCAGCCGCGCCGACGTGGCTGACTTCGTGCTCGGTGAGCTGCAGCACAACGCGCACGTCCACCAGATCGTCGGCATAGCCCGCGGAAAGAGAGGTCAGAGATGATTCGGTCACTGGTGTTGTTTACGCACGTGGTCGGCGTGCTTGCGCTGTTCGTGGGACTCGGCCTCGAGTGGATCGGCCTGGACGGGATCCAGCGGTCCACCACGCGCGCCGAGGCATTGCCATGGCTGCGGCTGATCGCCATCGTGCCTCGTTTGTTCGGAATCGGCGTTGGCGGCGATCGTCGTATCGGGCTTCTACCTCGGTGCGCGTGTCGGCGTCCTTGGGAATGACTGGATGCGCGCGTCGTACGGCGCGTTGTTGCTGATGGCGATCGTCAGCGGACCGGTGTCACGCTCGCCGATGCGCGCGCTCAAACAGTGTGGCCGACGTCCCGGCGGACGGAACCGATGGCTCTGCGGGCAGCGGCGGCCAATCCGCTGTCTGCGGCTGTCTCTACGCATTCGCATCGCCTTTGGCCTGGCGGTTGTGTTTCTCATGATCGCGAAACCGAGATGCCGGCGAATCGCTGCTCGTTCTGGCGCTGGCGTCGATGGTGACGATCGCCACGAGTCTTACCAGGCGAACCACGCCGTCCACGGCCGTTCAGGGATATCGATGAACACGGGACTGATTGCCAGGGCATCCGTGACGATCGCAGCGCCTGCCGCTGACGTGTGGGAGGCGCTCGTCACGCCTGCCGCCATCAAGGCGTACATGTTCGGCGCCACGGTGACGTCGGACTGGGTCGTGGGCAGTCCAATCGTGTGGACGGGCGAGTGGCAGGGCCGGCGTATGAGGACAGGGGATCATTCTTCAACTCGTTCGAGGCGTGTGCTCGGAGTACAGCCATTCAGTTCTCTCACCGGCATGGCCGATCTCCCGGAAAATTATCGCGCATCGTCACGGTGCATTTGTCCGGGACGGACGGCGCAGACGCGCGTCTTGTTGTATCAAGACAACAATCCGACGGAGCAGGCGCGTCAACATGCGGAAAGAAATTGGGCGTGGAGGCTCACCGCGTTGAAACACTTCGTCGAGCACAACCGGGACGACCCACACTGAGTCAGTCCTGGAAAGCAAGGAATTCGAACCATGGTCCTCAGCGCCGAAGACAGTCATCCGCGGCGGCGGCAGGTCGCCGGACAACCGCTATCGCTTCGTCGATCACGCAAGGTATCTCGACGAATGGTTCTCACAGCTGAGTCTGAACCGGGGCGTAACGCTCGTCGATCAGCGTGATGACCACGTCCAGGTAAATGGTCTCACTCTTGCGATCAGGCGGCGACATGCGAACGATCGCCTGCCATTCAGCAAACAAGCGTTGGGCGCTGTCCCTCGTGCTGATGCTCGCACCTAGTCCGGCGGCGCTTGCGCAACGAAACGAATCTGCCGCCGGGCTTGAAGTTTCGCCATGAGACTGTGGGAACCGGAAACTTTTATGCAACGCCAAAGAGTAGTCATTCGCTGGCAGCGCAGCCGCTGCGATTTCGGCACTGGGATATCGAGCGTGGGATCGCGGCGTGTTTGCTGGTGCGACCGGTCCGGCATAACGCCGTGGGACGAGTGGCGCGGCAGCGATCAAGACGGAAATCGAAGACCGCTTCGCGGAGCCATTCTTGCCGCCAGCCCGCACAACACACAGCCATGGCTGTTCAAGAAGCGTCTGGTGACGCGATCGCCGTCTACGCGGATCGCGCGCGCCACCTGGGCTCCTTCGACCCGTTTCGCCGAGAAATGCATCTCCGGATTGGGCTGTGCGATAGAGAACTTCGTGTGCGCGGCGCGCGTGCCTTCGGGCTCGCTACCGATGTGCAGCCGGCGGATGGACGGCTCGAGCTTTCTCCGGGCCGCCAGCCGGTTCTCGCCGCCCAGATTGCACTCGCAGCGAGTCAGCCGACACGCGATCCGTTCTTCGATGTGATTCCCAGACGACACACGAACCGCGGTCCTTATCGCGATGAACCAATCGCACCCGAGCAATTGCAGCGGTTGATCGATCTCCGTGTCCAGCCCGACGGTTCGCCTCGTCCTTCTGGTCGACGATGGCGCACGCCGCGAGTTCGGCGCGCTGATCGTCAAGCGACCGAACAGATCGTTGCCGATCCCGAGATGTCGATGGACAGCTTCCGATGGATACGTACCCGGCAGACGCGACGTTCTCGTCCATCGCGATGGCATCACGATCGACACCTCGGGGACCAGCCGCCTGATGACCGTGGCCGCTAAGATGCTGCCCGATCTCAATGCGACGAGGATCGATCGGATCTGGGTCGATACGACGCGCGATGTTCAGACGGCGACCGCGTCGGTATTCGGGATGATCCTGATCCCTGACCGACTAAACATGGCCCAGTCGATTGCGGCAGGACGCGCCCTGGCAGAGGCTGCATCTGGCTGCGACCGCGGAGGGCATTGCTGCGCAGCCTCTCAACCAGCCGGTCGAAATGATCGATCGTCATCACATGCTCGGAAGACAGGACGAGTTCGGCCCGTCGCTTGCCAAGCTGGCGCGCGCAAGCGGCTGGGAACCGACGTTCGTCTTCAGGCTCGGATACGCGGAGCGCGAAGCGCCGCGCTCGCCGAGGCGACGCCTGGCCATTGTCGTGAAGGGCGTGTTATCCAGCCGCGCATTGAGATCCAGGGCAAAACCCGAGAGCAGGAGTCAGATCTCGACAGCGACCAACGCGCGACGAGGGTGTTTTGAGATTTGTTCCGATCATCGCAGTCGTGCTCGGCTATGGGGAGGCTCTTTATGTCGCAGGCAAGATCAGTGGAGGGTGTCAAGAATGTCGTTCTGGTGCACGGGGGTTCGTAGACGGGTCCGGTTGGCAAGGCGTCTACGACCTTCTCACGAAGGACGGCTACAACGTGTCGATCGTCCAGAATCCGACCACGTCGTTGGCGGATGACGTCGCGGTCACGAAGCGCACGCTGGCCGCGCAGAACGGCCCGGCGATTCTCGTCGGCCATTCGTACGGGGGCGTCGTGATTACGGAAGCCGGCACCGATCCGAAGGTCGCGGGCCTCGTCTACATCGCGGCGTTCGCTCCGGACAAGGGCGAGTCCGTGTCCGCGTTGATCAAGAACCCGCCGCCGGGTGCGCCTGTGCCTCCGATCCTGCCGCCTCAGGACGGCTATCTGTTCCTCGATCGGACGCAGTTTCGAGCGTCGTTCGCCGCGGATGTCAGCGCTGACGCGGCGGCATTCATGGCGGACTCGCAGGTCCCGTGGGGTCTCGACGCACTCAACGGCGCCGTCAGTGAGCCGGCGTGGAAGACGAAGCCAAGCTGGTATCTCGTGTCCACGGAGGACAGGATGATTCCGCCCGACGCGCAGCGCGCGATGTCGAAGCGCGCCGGTTCAACGGTCGCCGAGGTCGAAGGGCAGTCACGCCGTCTATGTGTCCCAGCCGAAGGCCGTTGCCGCGCTCATTGCGACGGCGGCAAACGGCGTGGCGTTGGCGACGCGGTAGCGCAACGAACTCCCTCCGTGATCGCGGCACATTAAGCGCTTTTCATGATCGTATAGCTCCCGAGTAGCCCGCAGTGGCGGAAGTAATTGCGGCACTCGGTCGGCGCGAAGCGAGTGAACACACTCGCCCAGCAACGGCCAGAGCGGTCTCGATCGACCGACAGCGCGCGGCGCGCACGAGGGCTTTGAGTTTGGCGTAAACACAGTTCGATCTGGATTGAGATCCGGACTGCATGGGAGGCAAAATACCGCGAGCGTCTGCGCCGGCGGCGGCGATCCAGCTGCTGGACGCCGCGCCGACGTGATGCGCGGCAAGGTTGTCGGGCGATGACGACGTCGCCCGCGGCGAGCGCATGGGGACCAGGATCTGTCTGACGTAGGCGAGAAAACCGTCGTCGCCGTCCATCGCGCCATCGATGACGCCCGGCGCGGTGAGCCCGGCGGATCCGCACGCCCGCGATAAAGGTGCTCGTCTGCCAGCCGCGAGAGCGGCGCGTGATCGCCGACGCGGTCGCCGCACGCGGGCCGCGGCCGTACCGGCGCAGGAGATTCGTCGTGATGCCGGTTTCATCGCCAGAAAGACGAGGCGCGCCGGGTCCCACGTCGGCGCCGCTGCCTGCCACTGCTAATCCCGCGCGCGGCGGTGATGTCTGCGGCCGGTCGTGCTCCGACGCGCGTACCGTTTTTAACGGTGAAGCCGAGGCCGCTTCACCGCCCGCCAGATCGTGGCCAGGCTCGCCGGACAGCCCGAGCGCCGCCTGCAACACCGCCAGCGTGCGATCGGGTTGGTCGGCGGATCAAGTCCACCAAGCGGTGGAGATGCGGGCCCAGCTTCAGATGCGCGCCTCGTAGCGCTGGGCACGCTGGCGCGACTTCGCCCGTTTCCCGACGGCGCTGTTTCAAACCGATCGACCCAGGCGCGGCTTTCGTCGTGCGAGCTCTTCGCGACGGCCGCGGACGTCATCCCGGCATCGCTGTTGCGGAGAACACGTTCGCGAAGATCCATCGGAATAGGCGCGCATGCGGCTCCTGCGTGGTCGCAGGGCCACCATGAAGCACCTATCGACATTGGGGCTTTCGAAATCTGCTTTAGGAGGTCTGACACAATTCCGCGGACGGCTGTCGTTACCACGCTTCAAACCACTCAATGCAAATGAGATCGAGGAACGGCTCGGAAGTCGTCGGCGTGTGCGATAATCCCTTCTCAAGTCCGCTCGCAAACCGTTGATTCTAAAAGCGGAGAGATGTCCGAGTGGTTGAAGGAGCACGCTTGGAAAGCGTGTGTAGGGAAACTCTACCGAGGGTTCGAATCCCCCTCTCTCCGCCAGTTTTCAATTCCGAGTGGGTGTGATTCCCCGCATGGCTGATGCGGTCCCCTTCACCGTGGCGAACCAGAAAGCGCTGGGGACTCAGGATATTCCGGCGGACGGTCGCTCCGCCTTCTTTTTAGAACATCAACCGGAACCCTACCTGCATGGTGCGGAACTCACCCGATGTGGGTTTCAGGTACGCGCGTTGTTCTCCTGTGTGTTAATCGTCGTGTTCGTGTTGTTGAACACGTTGAATGCCTCCGCGATCAGATCCAAGGAGACCTTCGCAGGGAGCGAGATGCGCTGTTGCAGCCGGACCGCCGTCCGGTTACGCGCGGGCTGAGTGAAGGCGTTGCGCGGCACGATCGTGCCGTTCGGCCGTAACCGCTGAATCGACGTATCGCTCCCACCCAGATTGCGCAGGTCGCCGCCGTGAGATCGTCTGAGCGCGCTGGCCGACGCCCATGTAGTGCGTCCCACTCACCTGGAAGCCGCCATGGACCTCCCAGATACCGCTGAAGACGGCCCGGTGGCGCAGGTCGGACGAGGACAGGCTGTATTCGCCGTTGAGATCGGGCGCCAGCTGGAAGGTCACCGGCTCCGGCGTGCTTCGAGGCACTCTTGCAGGGTGGCTTGCCGAGCGCGTCCCACAAGCCGCTCCAGCGTGTGCGTCGCTGCCCCCTGCCAGTGATGGCTCATGCGCTTCGTCAGGGCGGTCTGCAGGCCGTGGTACGTCGATGCGCCCATTCTGCACGGTCATCGCCACGACGCCGAAGTCGGAGTACGGCAGAAGACTGCGATTCGAATTCGGATAGTTGACGCCAGGTCGCGGGATTGTAGGCGATATTGACGTTCAAGCTCCTGCCATCCCTCGTTGCGGCTCTTCGTGAAGACGTAGTCCGCTTCGAGCACCGTGACGGTCGCCGAGCTGCCGCTCGAAGCCGATCGACGACTGCCAGCTGCTGTTGATGTTGTAGGGAGGCGGCTCCATTCAATTCGCCGTTGCCGCGGAGCAGACACGGTGCGTTGCCGGCGTATCCAGTGGCTTTCAGGCCGCGAACGCGCCAGCCTGCTCCGGCGACGAACAGTACGGCGTAAGGCCTCGTCATACGTCAGGGGTCGGCGCCGTTGAGCGGGTTTGCGGCGAAATCGGCGCGGCCGTCATTCAACACCTCGACCACCGCGACCGTCTTTGCCTCCGACGGGTATGTCGTCTGGACCATCTCACCGTAGTAAGCTCTCCGGCTCCGCCTCGCAGCACCGTCCCGTTCATTCAACTGGTACTCGAACCCGGGCGCGGCTGGATGTTCTTCGCATTCTGCGGACGCCCCGCCAGCATGAACGGCGGGAAGGACTCCTGGTTCTGAAACATGTTCCACAGCAGGTCGTAGCGGATGCCGAGATTCAGTGTCAGCCTGGTCGTGAGGTGCCAGTCGTCCTGCATAAATGCCGCGTATCCGGAATCCGGATGGGATCTCGACGGCTCTGATGATGCCCAGCGTGTAGCGCGCACCAGCGGCGAGATCGCAGCAGGTTCAGGTGTCGGCGTTGAACCGCGTCGGGCAGCAGCGACTCGATGTTGGCGAGGGGCCGGCCCGCCTCGCGCGTCGATGATCCCCATGCACTGCGTGCAGTTGTTCGTGTAGTGCTGATGCAGGAACAACTCGCCGCCGACCTTCACGTCGTGGCGACCGCGCGCGTCGTGCGATGGTCCAGTTGTCCTTCACCTGGTACGATCCTGGGTTCGATAGCGCGGGGCGCCCTGCATTGCCGCCGATGGTGAAGTTCGTGAACGTGATGCGGGGCGAACCGGTCGTGATGGGACCGAACGGGCTGCCCTGCGCCAGCCAGTGATGGGACCAGTGCGTCAGGTTTTCTTCCCCGAACAAGGAAGCCCGCGTGCCCCACCATCAGCTCGTTGACCGTCCGATTGCTCAGCACGTTGGTGAGCTGCACGGCCAGCTGGTCGGAGTTTTCCCATCCTCGACGTCCCTGCCGGATGGCTGGTGTCGCCGGCGCCGAAGCGGTGTGGACGTCTTCGCCACGTTCAAGCGGACCATCACCCGGCTCTGCGGCGAGATCTGGTAATCGAGGCGGGTGCCGCCGATCTTCTTCCTGGACGTGCCCTGCAACGAGACGTTGAACCGCGAATTGCGACGTCCTCCACGTCTCTTCTTTCTCGGGCTCGCGCTCGTACTCGTCGTACGCGAAGAAATGCAGCCGGTTGCGCGCACGATGGGTCCGCCAAATGTCGATGCGTACTGCTGGTTCTGGACGGGCGTCACGCGATGGAGGATTGGATCGGCCGCGTTGAACCGATCGTCGCGGAAATTGCTCTGAACGAACCCGGCATAGCTGTTGGTCCCAGACTTCGTGACCAGGTTGACCTGGAGGCCCGAGGAACGGCCCTGCGTCGCATCGAATCGATTGGAGATGAACTGGAATTCCGCGATCATCTCCCTGGCTGAACGTCGGCTGGCCGCCGCCGCCCATCGTGTTCTGAAACTGCTGGCCGTCAACGTTGGTCTGAAACTCCCGAATCCTGTCGGTGTTCCTCAGGTTGATTCGCGCGACCGTGTCGCCCGTGGGTGCGGCTCCCGGGCGCCAGCAACAGCAGCGCGCCCCAGTCGCGCCCCCGGAGGGCATCTCCTGCACCTGCTTCCTGATCGATATTGCTGCCGAGGACCGACGACGGAGACGTTCAGGAGCGGCTGCTTCCGCGGTGACGATGATCGTTTCTGCCGCAGCGTCGATGGCGACGGCTGGCAGGTTCACCACGAGCGTCTCGCCGACGAGCAGCTGCAATCCTTCGCGCACGATGGTGGTGAAGCCTTGCAGTTCCGCTGAGATCTTGTATGCGCCAACGCGCGCCGGGATGCGGTACACCACGGTCGTCGGTGACCGCAGCGAAGGTGTTGCCGGTGGCCTCGGGGACCGCCGTCACGGTCACACCGGGCAGCACGCCGCCCGTAGAATCGGTCACCGTGCCAGTGAACGTCGCTTCCTGTGCCCACCCGGCTACCGGCAGCAGCAGAATTCCGGCAGACAGAAGCAGCCGCCTGACGATCCCGAGATGTCATAACGTCTCCTGAGAGGTTGGCTCCAGATGTGAGCCACTGAGGCTCTTTTTCTCGAACGCTCGCTGTCTGCCTACTGAGTGCTCGAGCTATAAACTACGCCAGGAAGGATCTGTCAAGGACAAAGACGTTCTGAGTCACCAACGTTAGGGCGCGGCTACATCGGCAGTAAAGCGTTCGGCTCCGCATCTACTTCAAACCAAGCTTCTTTCCAGCGGCGAGTAGGGAGATCGATTCACGAATGCGCTTGGCGCGCGTTTCCGGTCGCTTCGCCGTATGAATCCAAACGACGAAGTCACGTCGGTATGCGTGCGGCGCCAGCGCGCGAAAGCATTCCCACGCTCTGGAATTCGGCCCTCAGCGCCGTGGCGATGTAGGCCGGTAGGTCAGGGATTGTCGGTCGTGGCGCGTAGGTGTTGTTCCGTCGGTGCGGCGGCAAGACCGGCCGACGTGAGCAATCCGGCCGCCTTGAGTTCCACCCACCGTTTTCCGATTGATGTCCGACCACTTGCTCGTGGGCTGTCGCGGCGTAACCTTGAGAACGTAGCGATCGTCATCGAGACGTTTGATGAGACTGTCAATCCATCCAAAGCAAAGCGCCTCGCGAACCGTGTCTTCGTAGCCGATCGACTTTACCCCCTGTATGGGTCTTGTAGAACACTCAGCCAGACTCCTGGACTTGACGTGTGATGCTTGGTCAGCCATGCCCGCCATTGTCGACGGTTTGTAACCCGCAGGGTCATGAGAGTGGCCGTCATGCTGGAATGGCGCGCCGCCTGCGATCGCCTTTCAAACGTTGACCCGCCGGTTCAGTCGCGCATATGCTGTGCCGAGTTAAGTCCAAGGAACTAACGAGGAGCATGACGATGCGAAATCGATGCACGGGCGCAATCGCAGGCATGGCGGGCGTGATGTTCCTGTCGGCGTTGGCTGTCGCTCAAAACAATGCGCAAAACAACGCGCCACGTTCTCCGTGGAAATACTATCCGATGGATAGGGCCACTGGAGACGGCGGACCCGCGCCGAAGCGCGACCTGTCCGGGACGTGGGCGGGGCCGTCGTCTGGCTCAGGTGCTCCCCGGCAGAAGGGCGAGAGTTCCGGCACCGCTGACGCCGCTGGGCAAGCAGTTGTACGAGCGGAACAAGCCGATCGGAAAATACAGTCCCGGCGGCACCAACGATCCGCATACGCGATACTGCGATCCGTTTGGTTTTCCCCAGAACATGACCCAGGAAATTCGCGGGATGACCATCGCGACCATACCGAACCGGACCTTGATCCTGCTCCAGTACATGGACCTCTGGCGTGAGGTGTGGACGGACGGGCGAACGCTTCCCACCAACGTGGGCGGCCAGGGGCAAGGACGCCCACGATCCGAAGTTACAACGGCTACTCGATCGGCCGTTGGGAAGACGACTACACCTTCGTGGTGGAGACAACCGGGCTCGCCCCGGAGACCTGGGCCACCAAGGGCGGCTATCCCCACAGCGTCGATGCGCACGTGCAGGAACGCTTCCACCGGTCCAGCAAGAACGATCTGTCGTTGAGCATCACCATGACGGACCCGAAGCTCTACACCGCACCGTTCTCTATCGGGGAAGTGTATTTCCGGTGGATTCCGAACCAGCAGCTCGACGACTTTACCTGCATACCGTCAGAGCAGGTGACGTACGCTGAAAGAGCTCGGCGATCCGGCTGGCAGCGATCCCGTGACGCAGCAACCCCGCAAGCAGAGTCGCATGGAGGTGAGACGGTGAAAACGAAATTACTGATGGTGGTGGTTTTTCTTGCGGGACTCGCCGCGACTGACAGTCCGTTGTTCGCGCATCACGGCGCTGCGGCGTACGACATGAGCAAGCCCGTGGTCTTGAAGGACGCTACGGTGACGGAATTCCTCTGGATCAATCCCCACCCGCTCATCAAGGCGGACTACAAGGACGAAAAGGGCGAGGTCCAGCACTGGACGATGGAAATGGGCAGTACGATGTCGGCAGCAGCTCCTCGGCTGGACCAGAACGACGCTGGCGTACGGAGACGTCGTCACGCTGCTACGTCTGGCAAGCCAAGACGAAGCGTGCACGGTTGGACGCTTCAACAAGGTCATTTTCTCCGACGGCACGACCATGCGTGATACCCAGACCGGCGCCGACGACGGAGGGCGAGCAGACACCGACGTGCGCCAGTAAGCTAGCAAGATCTACGAACTTCCAACTGCCCAACTTCCAACTGTCAACTGAAATCGTCAGGAGTTCGGAGATTGGTAGATTGGGAACTCCATCAATTCCTGAATCCTCTAGAAGTCGTGCTTAATCCCGAACTGCAGGATCCTGCGGGTCGCCGGCCTGCGTCGTGATGCGGCCGAACGTGCCCGGAGTTGAAGTTCGTCGCCGGATCGCCCCAGTTGAAGTGGTTCAGCACGTTGAACGACTCGAGCCGCAGCTCGACCCGGCGCGTCGCCCATGCGGAATCACGCGTGACACGCCCAGGTCGATACTCCAGTATGTCGGCCCGACCGGCCGCGTTGCGCGTCAGGTTGCCCAGGACTCCGGCGCCGGCCGCGCGAACGCCGCTCGGTTGAAGTACGTCGTTCAACGTTCTGCGGCGAGCTTGCGTAGAAGTCGTCGCTGACCTTGTCCGGGCGCTGGATGTTGATGCCCGTGAACGCCTGGTCGACGCCGCTGGTGATGTTGAGCCGGGTTTCCCGCTGCGCGCGTTGAGAATGCCCGTCACGCCGCCAGTGTCGACGCAAGCGCGCGAACCACGCCGCTGCCGACTTCCGGTGTCTCCGTAGCCAGTGGTTAGCGTCGCCAGGTGCGTGCGGTCCTGATCGCACGGGGCCGGCGTCGAACGACGGGTCGTTCGGCTCCGTGTAGCCGCTGCTCGTCTGGTTGAAGGCCGTTGTCGTCGTCGTGCCCGAAGCACTTCGACAGCGTGTAGCTGCCGTTGATGCTGACGGCTGCGCTGCGGCGCTGCGCCGTCAGCTTCATGCCCCGTACTCTGCAAGCCGACGTCCGAGTTGAGATCGAGCGCGCCGATCTTGGCGGCCTCCACCGGGTTGATCTGATACAGCGCGCGCCGCTGATTCAGGTTCGCAGTTGGTCGTGCAGACCGGAGTACGACCACGCCCTGGATGGTGCACGGCCCGAGTCCCATGAAGATGCCTGGATTGAGCGCCGTCTGCGCCCACAGCCGGTCCGAGTAGCTGCCCAGATAGCTCGCCGAGACGCCCCAGCTCCTGCCCAGCTGCTGCTCGACGGTCGCGTTCCACTGCTGCACGCGCGGCGAGTTGATGCCTGGGTCCATCGAGCCGAACGCGCCGAACGGGATGTAATTGCGTATCGGGTCCGGTGACGATCGGGTGCGGATCGTTGCCGCCACTAGGGATCGTCGAGCCCGCCGGCGGATCCGTGATGATCGAGCGGTTGCCGAACGGCGGCGCGCCCGCGTTGATGTTGTGGTACTTCGCCCGGCATGAAGTCGTAGCCCATCGAGTATGACGACCGCACCGCGAGGCGCCCGTCGCCATGCACGTCCCACGCGACGCCGCGCGCGCGGCGAGAGGTTCCACCACTGCGTGTCTTCAATCCCGGTATTCCCTTCGGGAATCCCGGATCACCCGGATAAATCGAGACCGGCCGGCGCGTTGTGGAACACCGCTGCTGTGGACGCTCTTCAGGAAGTTGTCCATCACGAAGATCGCGACGGCGTCGTTGACGACATGCTGACCGAGCTGACGGCTCCCACCGCAGGCCCGCGTTGACCGTGACCCGGCTCCGACGGCGCGCCACGAATCCTGCCCGTACCAGCCGAATAACAGTGCTGACGATGTTCAGGACGTTCGGACCGCCATGCTCGACGCTCGCGATGCGGCCGATCATGAAATCCGCCAGCCCGTTTCCGGTGACATGGCCGTCGACGATCCAGTTTCCGCCGGTGCGCGAGGACGAAGTGAAGTTGCCAGTGCCAGTACTGAACGAGGCCGCCGAACCCGAAGCTGATGGCTGCCCTTCACGAGCGTCAAGTCGTCAGACATCGCGTAGACGGTGTTGAACTCCTCGCGCTTGGTCGCCTGCCCCTGCTGCAGCGAAAAGCCACCGTTCACCGTGAGCGGGAACTGCTCGCCGGGCGCATAGCTATAGAGCTTGATGCCGACGTCGCTCGGCTGGAACAGCGGGCTCTGATAGCGCTTGACGTGCGTCCAGTTGATCGTGGCGCGCACCGCGTTCACGAGCGCTGAACTCCAACACCATCGTGTCGCCCACGCTCGCCGAGTGGAGCAGGTTGTAGCTGCCCGCCGTGTTCGACGTCAGGATGTTGCCGCCGCTGCCGAATATCCCGGAGGAATGGTGATCCGCGTTCCGGAGATACCTGCCGAAAATCGACTGACTGCGGTTCAATCTGGTAATCGACCCTGAGCGACCGGCTGATGATCATCCTGATTCTGCGTGCTCGCATAGGTGGTCTGGCCGCACGGGATCGGTCGTCGTCGGCAGCCGTTTCGATGATGTGCAAGCGCCGCTGGACTGAAGACGGGCCGGATCGATGCGGTTGCCGGCGAACGGCGCGCCGAGATTGAGCTGGCGGCCGCCGTTGCACGCCGGCGAGGCGAACGCCGTGAAGTCGCCCGCAAGCCATCTGCGGCGTCGGGATGAACTGAATGTTGTCCGCCGGCAAGCTGACGCCTGATCGTGCCCTGATACGCGCCGAAGAAGAACAGCTTGTCGCGCACGATTGGCCCACCGAGTGTTCCGCCGAATTGATTGCGCTTCAGGCCATCGTCCTGCGCGCTTGCCGTCGGAGCCGATCGCCGCAAACGGGCTCGTCGAGTTGAAGCGGTGGTCGCGCAGGAACTCGAAAACGGTCCCGGCAAATCGGTTCGTGCCCGACTTGGTCACCGCGCTGACGTGCGGCGCCTGAAGTGCATGCCGTTCTCGGCCGAGAGCCCGCTCGTGGTCGACACGCGGAATTCCTGCAGCGCATCGGGAAATGGCAGCGGAAAGTTGGTATTGCTCTGCGGGTTGTTGTGCGTCGCGCCATCCAGCGTGTAGGTCACGCCGAACGGCAGGCCACCGGCCACCGAGATCTGCACGCCCGCCAGGCACGCCGCGCGCCGGCGTGCCGGTCTGCACGGCGGCGCCCACGGTCAGCACGAGCTCGGCCGCGTTGACCGGCCGTTGCAGCGGCAACTGCAGGATGCTGCTCGTTCTCGACGACGTTGCTGATCCCCGAGCTGCGGACGTCCGACGAGCGGTGCGGCGCCCTCGACCGAGATCGTTTCTTCGACGTTGCGCCGACCGCCAGCACCAACGTTGATCGACGGCGTCGCGCCAACCTGCAGGACGATGCCGGTCTGCGCGTAGGTGCGGAACCCCTGAGGCATCGCCTCCAGCCGGTAGGGACCGGTCGGGAGGTTCGGCAACAGGAACGCCCCGGCCGCATCGGTCACGGCCGTCCGCACGACTGCTCGTGTCGGTCTGCGTCACGGTGACGGTGACGCCGGGCAGCACGGCTCCGCTTGAATCGCGAACCGTGCCGCTCATCTGCGCCGTCGCCTGCGCCCAGGCGGCGGACGCCGTCAGAAGAAGGATCAAAGTGCCACGCGAACACCCGGTCAGCCACAGCTTCATTTGCGAGCTCCTCGAGTCCCTTGGTGAATCTCCGCCATACGGTCACCTCACGGAGAGTCCGGCTGCGGTGCATCCGGGCGCGGACTAGCAGAACGACCGGATCCCGGAGGATCTCGGCCGTTTCAACAAGGCCCTTATACCACTTGGGGCCTGAAGTGGCAGAGCCAGAGATCGATTTGCCGCCGCTATCCGCACCAGACGTCCAGGGGCGGTTTTCCTGCTTAGCGAGCGCCCGGCACGCGTCTCGACCGCTGCAGCGCAGTCAGATCAACGGCTACCAACATCGAGCAATGCCACAGTGACTTTGTCCGCGCAACTAACTTCTGCGACCCCGCAGGTTGGTGCGATTGTTTCAGCTGCTAAGGTGGATGAGCCCCGTGAGGTCATTTCACCGCAACGATCTCCACGTCGCCATCGCGGCGTAACACCGTCACGCCGACATCGTAGGTGTGTCGTGTCAGCAGGAGGTCGACACTCGCCTCCGCGACCGAAAGATTCATGATGCGTAACCAGTCGATCGTGTCAGGGAGCACCGCCCGCGAAAACGACACGCGCCGCTCGGCCGCGCTCGATGCGCAGACCGAGGCACGCCTGGAGCAGAAGCGTAGACGGCTCCCGCTGCCCACGCCTGCGGCGCACAGGCCACGGGATAGAGCGTTGGCGATTCGCCGCCGCGCCGGTGGAACCCGCAGATCAGTTCCGGCAGCCGATGGAGATCGACCGCCTCACTCAAGTCGAACATGGCCGCCATGATGCGGCCTGCGGCAGCCGGTGAAGCCATACCGCGCCAGGCCGGCGGCGACCAGCGCGTTGTCATGCGGCCAGATCGAGCCGTTGTGATACGACATCGGGCTGTACCGTGCTGCTCCAGCCGCCACGGTGCGCACGCCCCAGCCCGGCGAACGACGGATTCGACATGAGGCGTCGGCCACCCTTCCGGCGCGATCCTGGCTGGCGATTCCGGTGAACAGGCAGTGACCGGGATTCGACGTGCGCACACGGCAGGGTCGCTTGCGCGCATCCAGCGCCAACGCGTATGCCAAGGTCCTCACACCAGAACGCCTGGTCGAATTGCCTTTGCAGGCTGGCGGCCCGCTCGCGCCATCGTGCGGCCGTCGTCCCATCTCCTCGCGCCTCCGCCAACCGTGCCGCGCCGCTCCACGCGCCATACACGTATCCCTGAATCTCACACAGGGCAATGGGTGGCTCCGCCAGCGAGCCATCTGCGTGGAAGACAGAATCAAACGAATCCTTCCAGCCCTGCTGGATCAGGCCAGCGTCGCTGCGGCGCGAATACTCGACGAATCCGTCCTTGTCGGCATCGCCGAACGAATCGATCCAATCCAGCGCCGCGAGGATGTGCGGCCACAGGTCGATCAATGAAGGCGCGATCCGCAGTGCGTTCGAGCATACGCGTGCGCCAGCATGACGAACAGCGGTGTGGCATCGGCGGTGCCGTAGCACTGGCCAAACGGGACTTCGCCGAGTGCCGCCATCTCGCCGCGCCGCATCTCATGCAGAATCTTGCCGGGCTGCGCGTCTTGTGCGTCCGCGACCGTCGTCGCCTGCGTCTCGCCGAGGAACGTGAGCACGCCCCGAGCCACATCGGGCGCGGCCCAGAGCAGCTCCATCGCCGTGATGATGCCATCGCGGCCAAACGGTGTGCTGAACCACGGAATCCCGCGTACGGATATGGGCCGTACGGTGTGTCGGTGATCATCATCGTCAGGTCCGCTGACGATCGCCGCACCCACCGATTGAAAGTCTCGTTCGAGCTGAGCACCAGGCAGTGATCGTCATGCGGTGCAAGGCGGTCCCGCACCAGCGTCAACACCTCGTCGTACCGGACGAACGGATGTCGTTCGTCGTCTATCTCGCAGGCAATGGCCACCTCAATATCGGCGCATGCATGGGGATCGAGAGAGCGTGAACACAAACAGCCCGTGCTCAACGGCGGTCTGGCGGCCGGACCGACTGGATCCGGGTTCGCCGTTCGGATCCGTCCAGACCGCGATAGCGCAGCACGCAATCGGGCGCCGGCGCGTCCGGGAGACGGATGACCCCGCCGGGCCCGGCGCGTGCCCCGCACCTCGAAGATGTCCGCGAAGTCGCTGTCGAAACGCAGGGAGATCGTCGTGTCGATAGCCTGCAGCGCGTGATTCGACACGCGCACGCGCTCGACACAGGTTCCATTCCACAACACGCGCGATCGGAATACGTGAAGCAGTCCCCGCGCGACCGCCACCTGCCCGTCCTCCCTCACGACGTCGGGATTCGTCAGGTCTGCGGCAAAGACCGTGTTGTCCTCGCTGATCGTGGAACTGAGGAGCAGAGGCTGACGGTTGCTGAGGAGCAGTTCACATGTCGAGAGAAAGCGCGTTCCCGCGTAATACAGACCGTGCTCGCTGGCTGCCGAGGGACTGCAGGTCGCCATGTGGATCGAATACGGCGAACGTGTCGCCGTATTTCAGCACGCGAAGCGGTGCCGTGGACCGGTCGGTCTCGGTGAGAATGGCAAACTGCTCGTCGAGTCGCAGCGCTTCGGCCATCAGGCGCCTCCCGCAACGGCCGCCAATCCTGATGTTTGCTCCATGAGCTCCTGATAGAGCTGCACGTAGTCCGTCGCCATGCGGGTCACGCTGAATCGGCGCTCGAACACTGCCCGGCACTGCACGGCGATCCAACATGCCACTCTTCCGCGTCGCGTCGATCGCCCCGTCGAGTGTATCGACGATGAATCCGGTGACCCCGTCGTCGATGACTTCAGGCACGGAACCGCCGCGGAACGCGATGACCGGCACACCGCACGCGAGCGCCTCGATCATGACCAGACCAAATGGCTCGGGCCAATCGATCGGAAAAAGCAGGGCCTTCGCATGTCCGAGAAACTCGTTCTTCTGTGTTTCGCCAATTTCGCCAATAAACTCGACGAGCGGATTCGTCGAGGAGCGGCTGGATATCCCGCTCGAAATAGTTCCGATCGACGGGATCAACCTTGGCCGCAATCCGCAACGGCAGCCCGCACGCGGTGGCGATCGCGATGGCCCGATCGACGCGCTTTTCGGGCGAGATGCGACCGAGGAACGCCAGGTAGGTCCCTTGGTTCAGGACGACACTCGAGCAGATCCGTCGGAAGGCCGTGGTAGACCGTCCCCACCCAGTGGGCTTCCGGCAGCGGCGCCCGTTGCGCATCCGAAATAGAGACGACCGGCATGTCGTTGAACTCGCAGTAGAGCGGGCGAAGTTCCGGAAGGTCGAGCCGTCCAGGCATGGTCGTGACATGCGGGATGGACAGACGCCGGACTACCGGAAGATGAAGCTGCGCGACGTGGAAATGAATGATGTCGAACTCCTCGGCTCTCCGCGCGACCTGCTCGATCATGAGCACGTGCGGCGCGAGATCGTCGCGACACTGTCCTCCAAGGCGCAACGCCGTCGGCCAGGCCGGAACGAGTGTCGCCTTCGTGCGTGAATCACCGCTGGCGAAGAGCGTCACATCGTGCCCAAGCCGGACGAGGCTCGTCCGTGAGAAAGGCCACGACGCGCTCGGTGCCGCCATACAGTTGTGGCGGGTACGCTTTCGCAGAGCGGTGCAACTTGCGCAATCCTCATCGTTGATCTCGTCTCGTTGCAGAGTCAGCGTATCAAGTAGGTCGTTCCGTGTATTAAGTAGGTCGTTCCGTTTACACGGTCGCGCTGCAAGCCGGCCGCCGACCGTTCGGTTAACCTGAACAGAGGTCTAGCCTTCAAAGTTGATGCCTCTGTCCCGCTGCGGCGCGTGAGGGCGGAAGATTATCGACGCGGAGGATCTGAGAACCGTGGCGAGATTCGGGTCGTTGACCTCAACGATCAGCGCCCTACCGGGACCTGCTGTTCAGCGGAACAAACTTCTGGATTCGTTTGCCGGTCTCGACTTCACCCGTGTAGATGTTCCCCTTCGAGTCGGCGGCGACGCCGTCGATGAAGTGGAACTGCCCCGCCATGCGTCCGTTGTCCCCGATGGAGCCCACGGTCATGCCGGACTTCCGGTTGACAATCCAGACCTTGTCGTTCGCGCCGTCGGCGACGAAGACGAAGTTCTGCTGCGGATCCCCGGAGAAGGCCAGGTTGAACACCGTGCCGCACGGCCCGTACTTGTCGCTGCCCGGTCCGCCGCACTCACTGCCGCGGGCCGGCGTCGAAGGGTGAATCCAGAACTGCGTGATGAACTTGCCCTGCTTCGTGAAGACCTGCACTCTGTCGTTTCCGCGATCGCAAACGTACACGAGTCCATCATTCGAGAGATGGATGCAGTGAAGGACGTTGAACTCCTTGATGTCAGGTGGAACGCCTGACGTGTCATACGGCGGCACGCGCTCGTTCGGGATCTCGCTGAGCGGCACGCCCTTTCCTCCCCAGCCGCGCTTGAACGCGCCGGTATCCATGTCGAACACGAGGATCCGCTTGTTGATGAACTCCGTGTCGGCGACGTACAGCCTCGCGCGCGTCCTCGTCGAAGTCGAATCCGGCAACGCCGCTGATGAAGACGTCGGTCTGCTGGTTGTTCTCGACGAGCGGCGGTGGAGTTTGACCCGGCGGCACCGGAGGCGGCCGATGGCCGAAGTCCTTGAGCAGCTTCCCGTCGCGACTGAACTTGAGGATGCTTTCGCCTCGACCTGTCCCTGAGATCCAGACGTTCCCGTCACGATCGACGTTGATGGTTTGCTCGGTTGGGCCAGCCGGGCACGTACCCCGGGCCGCCCCAACCCTGAACCAGGTTGCCCTCTGGATCGAACTCGAGGACTGCTGGTCCCGCGATGCAGCAATCGGTGCGCGGCGGGTTTGTCGACGCCCCGTTCTCGTCCGGCCTGATCTGACGTGAGCGATTGAACACCCACACGTGATCGTGGCTGTCGACCGCGAGCGTCGGGACCTGCTGCATGATCCACTTGTGCGGCAGCGGCTTCGGCCAGAACGGGTCCACGCGTACGTCGGTGGTGCCTGCGCGCGCGATAACGGCACCGCCAGCAGGATCCCGGCGGCACAGATAACGAGCGTCACCGCGCGAACGTTCACGATCTGCCCTCCTACCAGACGCTCCTCGACCTGATCTCACTTCGGCACTGGTCGCGCGTGCCGGTCATGGCCGTCGGCGAGCAATACCAGCTATTCGCGTCCTTGAACGCTCATGAAGGTCGGCTGGCGAAGCCGCGTCGTCCACGCCCGGGACGCCGGCGTGCCCGGTGTCAGAAGACGCTCTGCCGTCGTGCGTGAACGTGCCCTTGAAGGTCACGAGCACTCTCGTTATCTCTGAGCGTCGCGCGTTCACCACGTCCGAACGTTGCGGCTCAATATTGCTGTCCGTTGCGAATCGGCCGTCAGCGCTAACCGCCCCTCGTGAGCGGGTGCGCCCCGCGCCACGCGCGGGCGACACCGACCAACGGACGCGATGGCGAGGATTAGGAGTTGCTGCCGGCGTTCACGAGTGCTCGCGTCAGGCTGGTAGGCTGTCAGTTTTGCCGGGGCGCGCTGGCTGATTCGCGAATGGGTGAGGCGTGACAGCGCGCCCGCGTGCGAAAGAGGGACGGGAGAGGTCGTCTTGTTGCAACCCGATTGGCAATGGCGACCTCTGCCCGCGTCCCTCGGCATTCCGACTTGAACCAGACCGTTGCTCGACGGTTCGCCGACCTCTTGCTCCTCAGCGTCACGTCGGTCGAACTGGCGCTGCTTATCTATCTGACGCCGGCATTCACGCTCGTTGACTGGATCTACATCTCGCAGCACCTGCTGGTTCTCGGCATCGCCGTCACGCGTCGTCCGCCTGCTGCGCAGGATCACTCGCTACCCACCAGCGCGGCCGTCGTCGTCTCCTATTCCTATCCGTATGCGCAGATGGCGTGGCTCGCGTGGATGCCCGGCGAGCCTGCGTGGCCCGGCGCTAGGACTTGTCATCGTGACGATCGCAGCATTCTTGAGTCTCGCGAGCCTTCTCGGGCTGGGGCGATCGTTCGGCGTCCGTCCTGCGTTGCGGAGTCTCGTGACGAGAGGCCCGTACTCGACTGGTGCGCCATCCGATGTATCTGGCGTACGTTCCTCAGCGACATTGGATACAACCTTCAGGAATGGAACCTCGGCTCGGTGCTACATCATGCTGGCGGGGTGGGCATCGTTGATCTACCGGATTCGTGCCGAGGAGCGTCTGCTCTCTCGAGATGTCCGCTGGGCGGGTTACGTCGCGTCGTGCATCCCACCGGCTGCTTCCCGGCCTGTGGTGACGTAAGGAAGGCGCAGTCGCTCGTTCGTCAGCCTGCTGGCTTTGCGTCCTCGCCCCGCCGATTGGACGAAGGCTGTGACGCGAAGCGGGTCTTGCCTCGCTGACAACCCTCGTCCCAAATTTGCGCGGTTTCCTACCAGACGCCCGGCCAGGGCTTGCCGACCATGAACGCCGGGTTGGCGCCCTTGCGCGGCGCGTACTTCTGCACGCGGCCTGTTCTCACTTCGGCGGTGTAGAGATTCCCGTCCTTATCGGTGGCAAATCCGTGGATGCCCCATTGGCATCCCTGGCATGTGCCGAACGTGCCCCACGAATAGAGGAAGTGCCCATCGGCGTCATAGCCGAGGAGCTTGTTCGAGCCCTGATCGGCGGCCCACAGGATGCCGTCGTTGCCCATGTAGATGCTGTGAATGTTCATCGGCGGGCGCGGACCGAAATCCCACTGGTCGAGGAACTTGCCGTTCTCGTCGAACACCTGCAGGCGGCCGTTGTTGCGGTCGTTCACGTACACGCGCCGCGTCTTCGGATTGACGGCGATGCCATGCACGCTGTTGAAATAGCCGGGACGCCGTTCGTTGGGCGGGGTCCCCTTCATCCCCCACTCGAGGAGCTTCTTGCCGTTCATGTCGCACTTGATGACGCGCGTGCCGTCATAGCCGTCGGCGAGATACCAGGTATTCGCGTCCATGAACGCCATGAAGGTCGGCCGGCTGAAGTGCGTGTCGTCCGTGCCCGGGACGCCCGGCGTGCCCAGTGTCAGGAGGCGCGTCTTGCCGTCGTGCGTGAACTTGCTGACGAAGTGGGCGTCGGCATCGACGATCCAGATGTTCTTCTGCGGATCATGCGGGCTGATCTCCACGTCGTGCGGGCGGCCCCAGATGCGGTCCCACTGCGACCAGTCTTCGATCATCTTGCCGTTGCGATCGAACACCATGATCACGTGCTCCCACCGCCAGTCGACGCCGGGACGGCCATCGCCTTCATCCACCGCCTTGCCGAAGCTCGGTGTCGCGCTCGCCGCTTCCCGCACCGGCACGCCGCCGCCGACGGGGAACTTGATGCTCGGGCCGATCTGCGGCAGCCACGTCGTCCCGCGTCCGCGCCCACCGGCCAGGACAGGCAGCTCGCCCTTGAAGGTCACGAGCACGCGGTCCTGGCTCTCGGGAAACACATCGGTGGCCTGCGAGTAGGTCCACGCATCGTGGTTCGGCAGGCTCTCCCGAGCGGCCTCGGCCAGTTCTGGACGGGATCGTACGGGCCGAACACGTCCTGTCCGCCCTTGAGACCGGGAACCGCCGCAAACCCTTCGCCGGGGTTCTTCTTCTGCTGACCCTCGACGATGCCGAGCCCGTCAGTCACGAGCATGCCGGCAAAGAACGCGAGGCTGACGGCCGCAATCGTGAGCGTTCGTTTCATATCGGTGCCTCTCCTGATTTAGCGAGCGAGCAGGAAGCCGCTGCACGCGCTCGCCGTTGAACACTTCGCCGGTATACAGGTTGCCTTTGGAATCGGTCGCGATCATGTGCAGCCCGAAGAACTGGCCGCCGTTCTCACCCATGCTGCCCAGTTGCCCGACGGTCTTGCCGGTCCTGGCGATCGATGAACCAGACATGGTTGTTGTTGATGTCGCACACGTACAGGAATCGCTGCTCCTTGTCGGGCGAGAACATCACGCCGCCCGCGGAGCCGCCGGTCGTGAACGTGGCGACCGGAATTTCCTTCACGAACTTGCCCTGCTTGTCGGTGACGTGAATGCGGTTGCCCGCCCGATCCGCCGCGTAGACCAATCCGTCGTTGGAGATGTTCAACGTGAGGTGGCCGCGAAACTCTTTCGCAAACGGCCCGCCCGGCGTGTAGACGCGCGCCGCGTTGCCCGGATCGATCTCCGAGAGCTTGTGTCCGTAGGCACCCCACCCGCGCTTGAACGCAAACGTGTCGAGGTCGAACACCATCACGCGGCCGCCAAACGAACTGTCGGCCGCATAGAGCTCGTGCGCCGGTTCGTCGAGCCGGACCTCTTCGATCTGGCCGACGATCATCGGCGTGCTCGGAGGGCACTTGGCGAGGAACGCTGCAGCTGCCGCAGCCGCCGCCTGCTGCGCCGCCGGATTGGCGCCGCCGCGCCCGGCGCCGCCGCCACGCTGCGCAGGAAATGTTCCGGTCGGACCAGGGCCGCCGCGGCCAGGTTGACGAGCCGCGGGTGCTTCATCGGCGTCTTCCCCGCCGCCGCCCTGCGTCTCCGGGATTCGAGGAATCTCCTTGAGCAGCTGGCCGGTCTTGGGATCGTATTTGCGAACGGTGTTCATCCCTCTGACGCTGTTCCCGAGGTAGACGAATCCTTTGCTGTCGACCGCCATGCCATGCCCCTGCGGCGGATCGAAGGAGCCGATCACGTTGCCGTTCTTGTCGATGTGGATCATCGATGGAGGCCGGACGCAGCAGTCGGCGATGGCAGGGCTCAACTCCGCTTTCAGCTCCATATCTCTCAGGTCGTTGGGACGGTCGTAGACCCAGACGTTGTCGTCCTTATCCACCGCCAGCCCGGTGACGCCGCCGATCTTCCATTTGTTCGGCATCGTCTTGGGCCAGTCCGGATCGAACTTGTATTTCGGTGCTGCCGGCGTTTGTGCGGTGAGAGAAACGTGCGGCGCCGCAAGGCACGCGCCCGCGAGCGCCACAAATATCAGTCGTCTACTCATGGATCTCTCCCTCACGTGAATGTTGGCGTGCGACACCGGCGCCGGAGTGTAGTCCCCGAAACTGGCATCGTCAACGACCGATGGACGACCGGATCGGACCGGCGCGAGCATTCGGGAGCGTAGACGTGCTATCCTCCGCCGCTGCGCGCGGCTCACCGCGCGACGACAGGAGGAGTGCGATGCGTCGACATGCGTTAGCGGTTGCCGTGCTGGTCTTCATCACCTCATTAGCTGACGGAAGCGGATTGACCCAGGCGCAAGGCGTCAACAACCCGCCCGGGAATGGGTGCAAGGATCTGCCCTCGTGGGACGCGCTGCGCGCGCGCGCTCCGCACGGCGCGCGCGCAGGCCAATGGCGGGCTGAACCTGGATATGTGGGGCACGATCGTCGATCGGGACGGCGTGGTGTGCGCGGTGGCGTTCACCGGCAGCGATCGCCAGCAGCAGTGGCCAGGCAGCCGCGTCATTTCGGCGCAGAAGGCGAACACGGCGAACTCGTTCAGCCTGCCAGGCTCTGTCGCTCTCGACGGCGAATCTCTACACCGCCGTGCAGCCGGGCGGCAGCCTCTTCGGCCTGCAGGAGAGCAATCCGGTCGCGACCGACGTCGCCTACGGTGGAAACCCTGGCCAGTATGGGCAGACAGAACGATCCGATGGTGGGCGGGCGCATCGGCGGCGTGAACGTGTTCGGCGGCGGTCTGGCTCTACAGATGCGACGGGCAAGCTCGTCGGCGCCCTCGGCGTCAGCGGCGATACGTCGTGCGCCGATCACAACATCGCATGCCGCACTCGCAGCACGCTGAATCTCGATTACGTGCCGGCCGGAGTCGCGGCGGCCCTCGACCCGACGCGCCGCGACAACATCATCTTCGACATTACGCCGCAAGGCGGCGGCGACGCAGCGCCAGGAGCCGGACAGATGCCGGGCGTCAGTGCCGGAGGCTTTCGGCCACGCGAGCTGCCACGGCTACAGCACAGCGGGCAATGCGACCAGCGCGGCGTTTGCCGCCACGCTGCCACCGAACAAGTAGCAGAGTGACCACGCGCGCCGTCATCGATCGATTCAACGAGGCGTTCAACCACCACGACGCGGACGCTCTCGCGGACCTGCTGACCGACGACACGGTCTTCGAAGACACGTCTCCTCCGCCTGATGGCCGGCGTATTCAAGGCAAAGCCGCGCGTCGTCGAGCATTGGCGCGCCTGGTTTGCGCGCAATGCAGGAAGCGGTCTTCGAGGCCGAGGACATCATCGTCAACGAGGACCGCGCCGTGGTGCGCTGGATCTATCGCAAGGCGCGAGACGGTCAGCCGTGGCACCTGCGCGGCGTGGATATCTTCACCGGTGCGTGGCGACAAGGTTGCGGCGAAACTGGCGTATGTAAAGGGTGACCGCTATCGCCGCGGCTCTGGAGCCACTTTGACACCGGCGACGTTCGCCCGATCGAGCGACGCCTGCAGGAAGCCCGGACTTGCGGACGTCCGCCAGGAAACGATTGATTTCGGCGAGCTGCGCGCCTTTTCCTTCGGAACGACGATCGCCTGCAGCGTGACCATGTAATCGTCCGGAGAGCACTCGAAGGCCTGCTACGTCGCGGACAAGCTCCTCCATCCGCGTACGATTCGCTGCGAACGCGTCAACCTTGCCGTCGAGCAGCATCTTCCCCATCTCGGCGTTCGGCGGGCACCGCCGACCAACGACTGGACGCGCGGCGTTCTTCACGTGCTCGCGCACGCATGACCTCGGGGCCTGTCCCTGTAACAGCGGCTAATCGTCACGCCCGGCCGGTCGACGTCGTTCGACTTCTGAAACGTGGAATCCGCCCGCACAGGTACGCAGCTCCAGAGCTCGCGTACGCCATCGGAGAAATCCACCTGCGTCGCCCGCTCGGCTTCGACCCGCGAGAAACCCGACGTCGACCTTCCCGCTCTTTACACTCTCTCCAGCACCGCGCCCGCATCGGCAGCGGCGTGGACGGCGAACGGGACGGCAAGGCGGCGCGCGAGCTCACGGATTAGGATCGGTCGCGGGACCTGTCGTGACTCCTGTCTTCGCATCGACGCGACCCTGGACGGGATTGGTCGCAATGAACGATGCGCGGAGCGTTCCGGTCGGCGCCGGCAGCGTGGATTGCGCCTGCAGTGAAACTGGCGAAGGCGAGCAGCGCGACGGCCGGGGCGCGTCACAGCTTCAGCAGCCGCGCGGCGTTGCCGCCGACGATGCGATCACGATCGGCGGCAGGCAGCTTCAACTGATCCACGAAGTCGACAGGATGCTCCTCGTCCATCAGCGTAATAGATGTCGGTGCCGAGCACCACGCGATCGGATCCGACCACGTCAATCACGTACGCTCCAGCGCTTCGGGCCAGAAGGCCAGCGAGTCGTAGTGGAACCGGCGCACGTATTCGCGCATCGAGTGCGGCAGCGGCGGCCGCCGGTTCCTGAACGCGCGATCCAGGCGCCCCGCGATGAACGCGAACGAGCCACCGGCGTGCGGCAGCACCACCTCCAGCCGGGGAAACTTGTCCAGCGTGCCGCTGACGATGAACTTGGCCGCCGTCGTCGAGTGTTCGGCGGGAAAGCCGACGGGATTGCTCAGGCCCCACTTGCCACCGAGCCTGTCTTTGCCGCCATACATGTTCGGCTCGCCGTCGAGCGGGATGGAACGTGAGTGGATACCCGAGCTCCTCGATGCGCGCGAACACCGGCTCGAATGCGGGCTCGAACAGATAGTCCTGTCCCTCGATCGAGTTCGGCACATGGACCGCGCGAATCCCGGGGTTGCCGGCGACGCGGTTCAGCTCCTTCAGCGCCAGCTGCGGGTCCTTGACAGGCAATTCCGCCGCGCCAAAGAAACGATTGGGATCCGCCGTGTGCCACGCGATCGCTTCGTCGTTGATGATCCGCGCGAGCTCCGCGCCGTCCGCCGCCGAGACCTGCCACCACGGCATTCGCCCTGACATCGTCAGCAGGTGGACCTGGATGCCGTTCTGATCCATCCACTGCGTGCGCTTCACGCGATCGACGTAGAGCGGATTGTTCACTTCGTCGGGCGGCTTGCCGACCTTCGCCGCGAACGCCTTGTTGCGCGCATCCGGCGACCAGTGACTGTGCATGTCCACTGAACGAACGCGGCTCGCGGTCGGCTGGGCGCCCGGTTCTGCGCGGCTGCCGTTCCGACGATATCGGCGCTCACCGCCGGTAACCGCGGCGCCGAGGCCAAGCTGTTTCAAGAAAGCACGGCGTTCGAATGGCTTCATAGTTCGCTCAGGTTTTCAGCCTCGGAACAACCCGAGGGCATTCTCACGGTCGATCATGCGCAGTTCCGCGGCCGTGAAGTCGCCGTTGTCCTTCAACCCCTTGCCGACGGCGGCTGAGCCCGCGGCAAACGGGAAGTCGGTCCCGAAGAGGATGTGAGTAGCAGGCACAAGCTTCTTGAACGACGGCAGCGTGTACGGGTTGTACGCCTGCGCCGTGTCGTAATACATCTTCTGCAGCTCGTAGATCAGCCCTTTCGGCAGCTGGATTCGGCTCCGGAGAGACGGCTCGTGATGTGCGGAACGGTGCCCCGCCGTGCGTGACCAGATGAAGCGGATGTCGGGACGGCGCACGACCGTGGCGCTGTACTACACGCTCGTGATCGCCACCGTCGTGTCGTGCGGCAGCTCTCCGCCGAGACCAGTCCCTTGCGGCAGCAGGTTCTGGCAGCACGCCGCCCGGAACGGATGCGAGTAGACGACGCGTCTTCCGGCGATTGAGCTCGTCCATCACGGGCGCGAAGGCGGGATCGCCGGGAATGCTTGCCGTTGTGGCTGGTCATCATGCACACGCCGTCGGCCTTCAGCGTGTCCATCGCGTAGAGCGATTTCCTTCAGTGCGCCGTCGACATCCGGCAGCGGCAGCCTGCAAAGAAACCGAAGCGTCCCCTGTAGTCGGACGCGAGCCGCGCCGCCGCACATCGTTGCACTCGCGCGCGCGAGCGCACGCGCCTTTGCATCATCGCCGAACCAGACGTTCGGTTCGCTGATCGAGAGGATCGTGGTGGCGACGCCTCCCTTGTCCATGTCCTCGATCGATTTCTGCGGCGACCACTCCATCAGTGCGACCTGTCCCTGTGTTTCGCGCCTTTATTTCGGCGACGAACCCGGGCGAGGAGAAGTGATGGTGGACGTCGATGCGACCGGCGCCGGCTGGCGCGGCAGCGCGGTTTTGCGCTGCCGCCAGGACTTGAGGCCCTCGACTACTGCTCGGGGACGCCCTGAGCGCCCGTCGAAGGGCGGAATCAGCGCGGCGGCGCCCGCCGCGCTGAGCCCAGCCAGGAACTCGCGCCGGTCGATCTTCACGTGCGCGTCAGAACGAGAAACGAACAGCCAATTCCGCCTGCCGCATGTTGCCGGCCGAGGTGATCGTCCCAAACGAGGCTCGACAACGCGTTGGTCTGCCACGTCGCGGTCAGGTTCTTCCTATTCAGCAGGTTGAACACCTGCGCGACCAGCTCGACTCGGCGGCCGGCGCTGACCGCGATTGACTTGCCTGACGCGCGTATCCAGCCCGTAGAACTCGTTCGTATTGATTTGTGATTCAGGGATTGGCGCGAGCCCCGTCGTCGCGCGATACGTATTCACCAGCGCCAGCGCCTGTGCGTTGCCGCCGCGATTGAACACGTTGCGCGTCGTGCCCGGCACATAGTCGGTCACGTTCGCGTCGCCGTTCAAGTCCACGCCGGCAATCGCGCTGAACGGCATCGTCGACCGGACGCGGAGAAGACGGCGCCCACGTTGACGGACGCCGGCAGCAGGAACGAACCGCTCGCCACCAGCGCATTGCGCCGGTCGCTGTTGTTCGGGCCGATGTCGTAGCTCAGGTGCGCCGAATCGGTAATCGTCGCGCTCGGGCCGATGTTGTTGATGTTGCCGCGCGTCGCCGCGAGCGTAGCGAGACCGTGTACATGTAGTTGTGATCGAGCCGCTTCTCGAGGCGCACGAGCAGCGCCTTGTAGTTCGCGAATCCGATCGACTGCTGTCTGCAGCACGCGGCCGAACTGCGGCAGTGGCCGGTTGCCGGTCGCGCCGCCGCTGCGCGGGTTGACGTCGATCGCCATCGGCCCCTTCGTCATCCTGTTGTAGACGCCGTCGACGTGGATCGCGAGCGCGGAGGTCAACCCCTGCGAGACGCCGCCGGTGTAGGCCGCCGACTGGAGGTTCTCGAGGTCGTTGGACTGCACCGCGATGTTCTGCACGCCGGTCGAGACGAAGCTCAACGCGTCCCTGCCGCCGTACGGGATCCGGATACGTCGGATTCGCGATCGTGGCCGTCGAGCTGACGGTAAGTTCTGGATCTCGGACAGCTCGACCTGCGTGTTCATCGGGTTGTAGTAGAGGCCATACCTCCGGCGCGCACGACGGTCTTGCCGTCGTTCCGGAGATCCCACGCGAGGCCGACGCGCGGTCCGACGTTGTTCTTGTCGCCGCGGTGCGAGAAGTCAACGAGCGGCGCCAGGCTCGTCGCGGTGCCGGTCGTCGGAAAGATGTCCTTGTCGTTGAGATCCCGTCCCTGGTCGAACACCTTGGCCTGGTATTCGTAGCGGAGACCGAGGTTCAGCGTGACGCCCGCGGCAGGTTTCCACTCGTCCTCGATGTAGGTGTCCCACATCACGTTCGGCGCGTAGAGCGCCACGTTGAGGAGCGCCGCCGAGAACTGTCGTCACCGATCCCGGAACAGGGACGAACGATCGACAGGTTCGACGGATTGAACGGCTGATCCGCCGCAAACGTCCACGTGCCGTTCGATTTGCGGATGGACTGACGGATCGGCACGCTCTGACCGCCGGCGCCGAACTTCCACACGTGCTGGCCGGTCGTGATGGACATGTCGTCGCGGAGCTGCCGCGAACCGAGGTCGCCGTATTGATTGGTGTTGGCGCCCCACGACAGGCTCGGGAACGTGTAGATCTGCGTCAGGTTGGCGGTTCGCGCAGGCACCTCGTGTACAGCGCCTTTGCGGCACCGACGCCCGGGACGTGCGCGCGCGGAACAGGTAATTGGTCCACTGGCCGCGAACCTCATTCAGCACGCGTGGTGACAACACCCACGTGTGCGCCCCGCCCACGAGTAGCGGTGCTGCTTGATGCCGCCGCCGCCCGAGAACCACGGGTTGGATGACGACGCCGAGCAGCCCTCGCACGTGAAGTCCGACACCTGCCACGCGTAGCGCACGAACAGGTTCTGCTGCGCTGGTCAGCTGCAGGTCGCCGCGGGTAAACGACATGTGGTTGTATTCCGGGCTCGCGAACACGCCGTTCATGCTTCCGTAAAACTGCCGGAATCCTCACGACGACGTTGTCGTGCAGATTGTTCTTCAGGCCTTCCGCTGCCTCGAAGAAGTGGAGCTTGTCGCCTGATGATCGGCCCGCCGATCGCGCCGCCGTACTGATGGCGGCTGAAGGCCGGCTTTGCCTGGCCCGCGCCGCCTTCGCGAACGGGTCGATCGCGTTGAGCGCCTTGTTGCGGTAGAACTCGAAGCCTTCGCCGTGGAATCTGGTTGGTGCCGCTCTTGGTCGCGAGCGACACGGCGCCGCCCGCCGTCCAGCCGTACTCGGCGGGCGACTGGCTCAGAACACCTTGAACTCCTGGACGGCGGACTGCGGAAATCCTGACGCGGCTCGCCCGTGTTGCCTTCCTTGTTCCACACGCCGTCGACCAGCAGCGCCGAGCCGTTGGTGAACGCGCCGGCGCCGATGTTCGAGTTCGCCTTCCGCGGGCGGATCGCGTCCTGGCTCGTGCCCGGCATCAGCAGCGCGAGGTCCATCGGCTGGCGCGTCGCCAGCGGCAGGTTCTGCATCTGGTCCTGCGTGATGACGCCCGACACATCGCGTCCTGGTGACCTCGATGATCGGCGCTTCGCCGGTGACCGTCACCGACTCGTTCAAGCCCTGCACCTGCATCGTGATGTTGCGGGTGATTTCCGTGCCGGTGGTGAGCGTCATCGCTGGGACATCGGCCGGGCCGAAGCCGGCCAGCTCCGCTTTCAGCTCATACCGGCCGGGCGGAAGCGCCGCGAGGCGAAAGCGGCCGTCGCCCTCGGTGACGACCGTGCGCGACAAGGCCCGTCTCCGCGTTCCGCGCGGTGACCGTCACGCCCGGGAAGCACGCCTCCCTGCGCGTCGCTGATAATCCCAGAGATGACGCCGTTGGTCGTCTGCGCCGTCGCGGGCATGGCCACGGCGATCAATGCGAATAGCAGTGCAGCGATGGATACCCGTCACGCAACATAACAAGCCCTCCATTTTATCGACGGTCGGCTGGAAGCCGGATCCACAGTCGGGTCCGCCCAGGCGGACCTTACGCTCAACCGCGGGAACAATTCCGGTGAGGCGCGTTGTCCGGCGCTCGATTGCGCGCGCAGGTCCGCCGGCATGAAGTGGTAGTCGGCGAGGCCCCTTCGCCACGGTTCCAGCCTGGGCGAATGGATAGTCAGTGCCAAAGAGGCATGTGGCCATCGGCACGACCTGGTGAACGTCGGAGGCGTGTGCTCGTTGAACGCCTGCGCGGTGTCGTAATAGAACTTCTGCATCGCGGCCAGGTTGGCGTTCGGCTTTCCATCGGGGCCTTGATGGCCGCGCCCAGCCGGCCGCGTGATGATGCGGCGCCGTCCCGCCGCCGTGCGACCAGATGAAGCGGATGTCCGGACACCGCGTCGCGGTGTCGGTGTCGAGGATGCTCTGGATGGTCACCGTCGTCTCGGTCGACAGCGTGATGCCGAGCGCACGGCTGATCAGGTAGCGGGCTGTTGAGCGGCTCGTGGCCGCGGAACGGATGCGTGTAGGCTACGATCGCCTTGCGGCGATTGGCAGGCTCGTCCATCACGAGCTGCGAACAGCGGATCGCCGAGGTGCTTGCCTTCGCAACTTTGCTCATGAAGCAGACGCCGTCCGGCTGCCCAGCGTGTCGACGCGTAATGCTCGATCTCACGCGGCGTGCCGTCGACGTCGAGCAGCGGGAGCGTCGCGAACGCGCAGCGCGTCGGGTGATCCGCTTTACCAGGCGGGCCGCGCGGTGGCGTTGCACTCGCGCGCCAACGCGCGCGCGGCTGCGGCGTCGCCGGTAGACGCGCTCGGCTCGCTCGCGTCGACATAGTCGACGTGCGACACCGTGCTGATCCGTAATCCTCAGAGCGCCTTTGCCGGCGTCAGTTCATGAGAGCGGTTTGTCCGTGTTGTGCGCTTTGATCGCGGCGATGAAGCCCAGGGAGTTGCCGTGATAGTGGACGTCGATGCCGCAGTGGGGCGGCGCAGTTGGGGATGGACGCGTCTGCGCGCCTTCGAGGGGATGTCTGGAATGAGTGCCAAGTGGCCTGGCTGCCGCAAGACCCGCGAGAAACTCGCGCCGCTGCATGTGCGGACCTCCCTGGATGCCGGCGCAGTCTACGCTCCACGGATGAAGTTGAAAAGTGGAAAGTGGAAAAGTGGAAAAGTAAGCTACTTTTCAATGCACGCATCATTTTCGCCGGCGTGAACGCTTTACCGCAGGCGTCTGCCGGTGGCGTCGAAGATCGCATTGCCGATCGCCGCGCCCGTGGCAATCGGTATTTGATGCTTCGCCGCCGCCCATGGGCGGCAGTTCGCGTCGATCGTGTACGATGGCCGACCTCGGGAACCTCGACGGAACCTGATGATTGGATACGTGTTCCAATTCAGGTTTTCACGCCGGCCGAGTCGAAGTTGACTTCCTCCATCAGCGCGCGGCTCGAACCCTGAATGACAGTTTTCACCTTCAATCTGATTCGCGACCCGTCAGGATTGACGATGAGGCCGCAATCGCGTGACCGACGTGCCTTGGCACGAACAGTGACCTTTCCCGTTGACGTGTCGACTTCGACGTCAGCGATCTGCGCCACACCGTGCCGCCATGCCGGAGATCGCCACGCCGCGACCGGTAACAATGTTCCGCGCACGTGCGGCCCCAGATCTTAATTGCAGTGGCGCACCACCCGCCTTCATCGCCGCGGGCCTGACACCTCGGCGACGCGTTGTTGTTATCGCCGGTGGTGAGCGCAGGCGAGGAATTCACAGGATCGTCGACTGCGGCGGCGGCCGCCATGTCATCGATCTGCGATTCGGCGGCGAAGCAGCGCCTGCGAAGTACGGCAGCGCACCAGATTCGCGGTCCGCGACGGGTTCGGATTCATCATCCATGGAATGGACGCGGCAGTCATTTCCGATTCGTGAAGACTATACGGAGCGGTATGCCGCCGCCAGCGCGATTCGTTTTCGTCGGCGATCCCGTCTGCCGCGACGCGAGCATGGAGACTCAACGCGCGTCGGTCCGGAAGCGTGTGTTCGGCGTAGTCCACGTCACGTGACGTTTCCCTGACTGTCAGTCCAGACCGAATCGTGATCAGCTGCGGAGGATAGGGGCTCCATCCGTGCTCGTCCACGCATCCACTGCACGCTGGTGCGAGCTTGCCGACGGCAGCTGACATCAGCGCCGCGTCTTCGGGCGCATCATCCGGGCCCGAGACGGCCGAAGCAGCCGGCACCCTCGCGATAGATGAAGTGGACGTTCTCTTCTCGCATGCCGAGCAGCCGGGCGAGGCCATTACGCGTGATGAACGCAGCGCCTGAGCCAGACCAGACGGTGGCCTTGTTCCCTTGCACGTCGGCATACCGCACACGCGGTCCAATCATCCCGTACATCTGGAACGCTGACCATCAGTACGTGGCGTCGAAGATAATGGCGCCGGCCTTGTGCCAATGCCGCCGCCGCGTTGCCACGGTGTTAGTCCCCACGCGCTCGGTCAGCGGCTTCGTGTTCTGCAGATACTCATCCATCGCTTCGGGGCCCCGCCGGGAATTGTCGGAGGAGCGGACCGATGCCTTCAGCGCGCGCGCGGCACGAATCGCCGCCCACTCGGTCTCGGCCCGACGCCGACGGTTGCCCTTCCGTAGATCTTCACGCCGGGATATTTCTGATCTGATCCGATCCTTCGTCGACCGACAGCGGGGGTCGAGTTCACGACCGGCGGGCGGATCACGCGATCCGCTGAAGCATTCCTGGCGGCACGCGGACGTCCTGCGCATATGTGAACGCGGCAGCGAATTTGTCCGGCAGATCGAATCGCGGAACCGGGTGCCGACCACCTTGTACTCTCGCGGGTTTTTCGGTTTCACGTCGGGCGCGACGTTGGGGATCCCACTGCTCTCCGCTGGCCGGGACCTTCGTGCCGAACGGCTTGCCGCCCACCAGCGCCGCGTACGACACGCTTTTCGCGGAATTGCCGAGTGACATGACGACGCCATCCGTCACCCGTGAAGGTTGATTCACAGGCATGAGCTGCCGGGATGCGCGCGCCACCAATTCCTACATCGCGCGCCGCGGCGCGCCTGGCGGCTAATCTGCGGTCCTGCCCGCTCCACGAGCGTGCGGCTTGCGGACGGACGCGTCCGTCCTTGATCGACACTTCCTCGTCGTGTCGCCGATTTCCATCCTGATTTTCAGAACGGCGACGTCGAGCTCCTCGGCGACGATCTGCCCGAGCGCAGTGCCTGTTCCGGTGCCGAGATCGACTTTGCGTGAACACGCTGACCCGTCAGGCGCGATGGCGAAGCCACGAATCAGAGTTGATCGGGGGGCGAGGCCGCCGGCGTTCGACAGCGGCGTTCACCTTCCTATTACGCGCGCCAGCGGCTGGAACAGGTTGAAGCCGACAACGAACAGCGCCGGCTTTTGAGCAGGAGTCTCTGCGCGAGATGGCGTTGTCTGCATCGGCTCCCGCGCATTATGACGAGAAGGAGCGACACCGACGAAAAGAAATCCCGCGGCGCTGTCGGCCGCCCGTCTGGTCGTGATCCAGCAGTCCGAGTCGTAATTCGTCAGCCGATTTGTGTGCCGTCTTCACGCACGCGTGTTCTGTTTAGGAACCCGCGACCCACAATACCAAAGCTCCACTGGCCAATGTCTTAAGGGCCGGTTGTGCCGATAAGCTGTGCGGCCACGCACCGTCCCCACTGTTCGAGGTGGCGCATGTGCGGATCACACGACCCCTAGTTGCTGACGATTAAATCACTGATGGGAAACGACTTCATGACCCGAGAATCTGCTACCAGAGGTCTGGTGCCGATGTTGCTCGTGGGTTGCCCGTCATGGAGTCTATTCAAAGTGCGTTGCACGTGGGCTATCGTCGGCGTATTGGTCGCCTTGCAGGCCCCCGTGATGTTCGCCGTCAACGACGAGGTCAGCATCGACCAAAGAAAGCCGGGTCGACCGGCAGATCGAGCAACTCGAGCGGTATCGTCGAGCGAGACGGTGCACGATAACTCGTGCAAACCAGCGGAAATATCGGCCACCACTGGCCGCTGCGCTCGAACGAAGGGCATCACGATTCAGCGCCAGCTCCTGAAAAGCGGGTCGTTCGATCGACATCTCGATCAACGACCTGGCAAGCTCGAGGGCCTCGAGGGGGTCGACGCGATCTCGGTCGACGCACCCGTTTTTCATCGCCCCTTTCTGCGGGCAGCGCACAAACGGCGCAGGAATCGGAGCCTTGAAAAAGCGAGCGACCTGCGCGCGACTCGGTCTCACAGAGTCAGACCCGACGCGGGCAAAGGGGATTGGCGTCGCGGTGATCGATTCCAGTATCGCTCCAGAATTAAGGCGACCTGGCCGCAAACATCCGCAGCCTTCTTTGACTTTACGCAAGGGCAGAGCGGCGTCGCGACCCAGCCAGTGGATGGCTACGGTCATAGCGCCCACGTCGCGGGCCTCGTGGCCGGCAGCGGCGGCCGTTCGAATGGGCAGTGGGGCGTTGCGCCGAGCGCGCCTGGTTGGCCCCTTCGCGTTCTCGATAATTCCGGAAGCGGTTCGACCAGTGATGTGATTGCCTCCAGTTCGCCACGGCCAATCGCGTCGCCCTTGGCATCGGCAGTAAACACCGTCACTTGGCCACCCGGCATTCGAATCGGCTCTCCCTGGACCCGCTCCGTGCGGGCGGTTGAGGCCGCATCGCGGGCGGGGATCGTCGTGGTCCGTTTCGGCGAAAGACTGTCTTGGCGTGAATCACCGCAGACAAAACTAAGGTCGCTTCGGCGGAATTCTCGTGCCGGGCAACGCCGTCTGCGTTAACTATCACATCCGCCAAGACACGGGGAACGTCGGCCCGAACGACGATCTGATTGCTAATTACAGCTCGCGCGGTCCGACGTGGATTTGACGGGTTCGCCGAAACCCGATTTCGCTGTGCCCGGCCAGAACGTCATTGCGCCCGCGGCTTTCAGGCGGTTTCTGGCGGGCGGCTCTTATCCGTCGCTCTGGTTAAGGACGCGTAAGGTTGAACAGTTATATGGCGCTGAGCGGCACCAGCATGGCTGCAGGCGTCGAGCGGGCTCGTCGCCGTGGTCCTGGAAGCAAGCGAGGGCAGGTCCTGTCTCTTACCGGGATAGACCGGACGCGGCTTGACGGCCAACGCCATCAAGGCGCTCAGCGAATACTCCACCTTTACCGCATGCACGACGCGAACGCGGCGTGACTTACGACCGACGACACGCAAGGGCGCCAGCCGCGTGAACGGCGCCGGGCTTGCTGACGCTGGCGGGGTCATAATCCAGCGGTCAGCGGGAACGCCGTGGCTCACCACGGCAGCGTCGTCGCTTCACGTCAATCGGCGGGTTCACCGCGTCCCGTGGTCTCAAGCGACCGTGTGGGGCGCGAACATCGTCTGGGAATTTGAGGGCTTTGATCTCCGCAACATCGTCTGGGGCGAAAACATCGTCACGGGGCGAGAACATCTGTTAATGAGGCGAGAACATCATTGTGGGGCGAGAACATCGTCAGCAATACGTAACT
>ERZ1370068.3147-contig-2269_pt1 | contig 36911 bp, 31 predicted proteins | sample MGYA00561227_ERZ1370068 | MGnify/ENA primary metagenome ERZ1370068 (study PRJEB38410, sample SAMEA6850437) | metagenome | study: Metagenomic assessment of the ecological functions of the soil: analysis of the soil microbiota associated with the...
GTACGGACTGCTGAACACGCGCGTCCTTCGCCGAAAGCGATCGAGGCGCTGGGCGTGTGGTCGGGATCGGGCGGGCCGTACATCCCCAGGTGATCGCGGCGCGTCAGTGTCGAGCGGCCGGTCAGGCGGGATGTTGGGTCTCAGTCCCCGCGCCGACCGCGGCCCGCGAGGAGCGCCGGAGAAGTTGCCGGCGCAGGCACACGCAGCGGGGCGGGCAGCGTCGGAGCAGGGTTGAGGCGCATGCGCGGGAAGCTGCTGGCTCGGTCAGGAGGGGCGCCCGCAGGATGTGGCGAGAGACGGCAGCCGCGCTCCAGTCCGAGACACGTCCTGGTGCGTCCCCGCACCCGGGGCCCGTAGCCGCGCTGCGCGACGCGAACGCCACGCGGCTGTTCCGGGACGCTGCGTCGGGCCGCAGCTACTCGGCCCAGCGAGGCGAGCGCCTTCCCGGGTCGAGCAGAGCGCTGCGCTCGGCCTCGAAAGCGGTGGCCGCGACCGGGCCCGGCGCCCGCGCGATCGCCTCCGCCGCCGGTGCGCGCGGCCTCGGGGAAGCGCGCGTGAGCGCGGCCTGGGTCGCCGCCAGCGCGCGCAGGTGCTGCCAGCCCTGGCGGCCTCGCCACACTTCGGACAGCCCGGCCGAGCAAGCTCGAAACGCGCCCCGCGCGGGCGCGATGACGCCGCTCGGCGGCCTCGGGGTCGCGAGGATCCAGGCCTCCCGTGGGAGCGAGCGCGGCCAGTCGGCGCGGATCTCGCGAGCGGCTGGCTCACGTGGTGCCGGCACGCGCCGGCCTCGTCCCCGGTGGCGTACAGCAGCGTCGCCGAGGCCCGCGTGCGTGCTGGCCTGGATGTTCGGGCGCTTGAAGCTTCGCGCCGCCGGCGTCGGCGTCGGCCGCCTCCGCGGCGCGGCCGGGATGGGCGACAGCGCGCCAATGCTCAGAAGCTTCGTCAGCGGCGGGAGCTCAGGGGCGCTCGCGCGGCGGCGATCCGGTACTGCTCAGAGCGCGTGCTCCGTGTCGCCCCCAGACCCGATGAGACGCATGCCCCAGTTCAGACGCGCGTCTGGCAAGAGTGGCTCTGGACGCAGGCGCAGGGTCGGCCCGGTGACCCTCGATGGCGCGCCCGCGCTGGCCGCGTCTGCCATCAGGACCGTGCCGAGGTTGCGCGTGGGCGTCGTGACCGAGCTGCGGCGCGATCGCGAGCGTCTCCTCAGCCAGCGCGCGCGCCGCCTCGAGCTCGCCGCTGGCGCTGGAGCTGGGTAAGGCGAGTGTGCCTCGAAGCGCCGTCGTAGTTGCGCGCGGTGACCGCTGAGGGCGCTACGCACTTTGACGTCCGCACATCGCGCCAGGCTCCGACCCGGCGGAAGGTCACGACGCCGAGGGCCGCGGGCCGAGACGACGCCAGAGCGCGAACAGCGCGCGCCGTGCCCTGACCGAGGCCGCGAGCCTGCGCGCGGCGAGGACGAGGCCGAGGGTCGGCCCGAGGAGCGGCAGGTACGCGTACCGGATCGGCGTACAGCTGCGTTCCGACCTGCACGCCAGCCCGCTCACGGGCAGGAGCATCACGAAGCATCCAGGCCCAGCCGAGCGCGAGCGAGGCAGCGCTTCGCCGCAGGCTCAGGCGGCGAGCGTGAGCGCGACGAGCCCCGCGCCGGCGAGGGGAGCACCGGCGCGCCGGGGCTCGAACTTCCCGCCCGTCACCAGCGCCGGGTGCGGGTAGAAGAAGGCGAGCCTCGTGGGCCAGAGCGCGTCGTGCGCAGGTAGGCGACGGTGCTGAGCAGCGCGGTCGCGACGCGCTCCGCGAAGGAGAGCACCAGCGAGCTCACGCCTCGCCCGAGCGCTGGGCCAGTACCGTGACCGCTGACGAGGCGGCGGACAGCGCCGAGGAGCGGGACCTTCTCGAGCAGCAGGGCGCGCCCCGACGCGCGGGAACCTCCCGCGCGGACCCGCTGCGCCTCCGGGGCTCCGCGTCGCAGCGGCCAGAGATCGAGCAGGAGCAGGGACGACGGGCAGCGTCACGAGCACGCCTTCGCCAGCAGGCCAGGGCGAAGCTCAGCAGGACCGGCCGGCGAGCCTGCGCGCGAAGGCGCGCGGGCGTGAAGCACGTAGGCGAGCAGCGTCAGGAAGAAGAACGCGGCTGCGAGCACGTCCTTGCGCTCCGCCGCCCAGGCCACCGACTCGACTCGTTGCGTGGGTGCACGGCGAAGAGCAGCGCGACCAGGGCACTGGCCACAGCGCGGCCGTGGCCGCGAGCAGGAACTCGAAGCACAGGACCGAGTCGAGCGCGTGCAGCCCGGCGCTCATCAGGTGATGGGGCCCCGGCGCGAGCCCGAAGAGCTCGATGTCGTGAGCTGGTGCGACAGCCAGGTCGCTGGGTGCCAGTTCGCCGCGTAGAAGGAACCGAAGGCCCAGCGCAGGCCGTCGAGGCAGAGTCCGTCGAGGACGTGCGGGTTCTCGGTGACGTAGGTGCTGTCGTCGTAGCTCAGGAACTCGTGGCGCGCCGTCTGCGCGTAGAGCACGCCGACCACCAGCACGAGCATGCAGGCATCCCGGCGCGGGCCCTCCGCGTGGCCTCCCCGCTGCGCCTCCGTTCATCGCCCGGCCGGGCGCACGATTCACGGAGACTTCAGGTACGGCTGGCCCTTGCGGTAAAGCTCCAGGCGCTCGGCCAGGAGCGCGGTACGCGGCGGGCACTCTCTCTCCAGCGCGCGCGTCTGCGCGTCGACGGCTTCCGCGTAGTGTCCGAGGCGGCGCAACTGGGCGGCTTCTGCAGAGCGTCCCGGTGGAAGCCGCCGCCCCTGCGCGTCGTAGCGTGAGCTGGCAGAGCTGTGCCGGGCGAGCGCCAGCGCCTCCTCCGGCCGCGCCTGCGAGCGGCTTATGGTCGCGAGCACCCAGGCGAGATGGTCCCGGAGCCCGAGGTCCGCTGGGGGCCAGCCCGACCGCAGCGCCGGAAGCGCTTATCAGCGCGCGCCGCGTCGTCGCCGCTGTCCGAGAGCACGATGTCCGAGCTCGGCGTGGGCGGGCGCGAGCCCCGGCTCGGCCGCGAGCGCGCGCGCGAGCCTGGGCGCGCGCCGCCGTCGAGGCGCGCGCCTCGCGCGCCACGCCTGGGGCGAGGTGCGCCCCGCCGCACCTCGACCCGCGAAGGGCGCAAGCTCGAGCGCGCGCTGGTCGTGGCGCGCCGTCTCTCGCCCGCGTCACCGCCGGCCGCGAGGAGCACGCGCCCGAGGTCGACGTGGGGCGACGGCGCTCCGTCCACCGCGCAGAGCGCGTGCTCGAAGAGCGTGCGGCTGTCGCGCCACGCCGATCCGTCAGGTGGCTCGCCCACGCGCGAGCGCCAGCCGCGAGCGCGACCAGGCACGCCGCGATGCTGCCGAGCGCGACTCGGCCGGAACGCTCCATCCGCCCGCGCGCCCCACACGCCGCGCGAGCCCGAGGCCCACCGAGGGCAGGTAGCCGTAGCGCTCCGCCCAGCCCCGCAACCCGACCTGCAACCAGCCCGCTCACCGGCACGAGCATTGCCGAGGAACCACGAGCCATGCTCGGACCAGCCTGCCCGCGGCGCGGCGGCGGAGGAGAGGGCGAAGAGGAGCGCGGTCACGGCAGAGCAATTTCCAGCACGAAGCCTCCCGGCCCATGCGCCGCTCGACCAGGGTCCGGGGCGCGCGCTCCGCGAGCGCGGGGTGACGGTTGGAAGGCGCAGAGACCGGTGGGGACGAAGCTCTTCACTGAGGTAGATCCCCGCGGCACGGAAGGGGCGTTGGCGAAGCGCGCCTCGAGGTCGATCGCGTCGCCGCTCGGGAGCGCTCCGGGCCGGAGCGTTGCACGAGGTACGTGACCAGACCCGACGCCCCGGCACAGGGAGGAAGAAGGGCGGGCTGCTTCGAGAAGAACCCCCGCACAGCGACGCCCTCTCGCGCGGCCCTTCCCCGGGTGGGTGGGGGCTGTGACGGGGTGAGGGACGGGTGGAGGCGCCGCCGGTCTCGAGGAAAACGGGAGCCGCCGCAGGGGCCAGACGTCGAGCGCAGCAGCAGCACGCACGGCAGCGTCACCAGCATCGGCTTCGGCCATCAGCAGCCGAGGGCGAACAGCGCGAGGCAAGCGAGGTGGCCTCCCGCGGCCACCCTCCCGCGCGTGCCCGCGCGTACGCCCACAGGCACCCGAAGGCGAAGCCCGCCGCCAGCAGGTCCCTGCGGCCTGAGACCCCAGGCCGACCGACCTGACGCGCAGCGGGTGCAGCGCGAAGAAGCCTGCAGACCAGCGCGCCCTCACGCTCGCCCGGGGTCAGCGCGCAGAGCGCCGAGGTAGCGGTAGCGCGGCGTCGAAGCGCGCGCAAGAGCGCGCTCAGTGCGGCGGTGCGCGCCCGCGCCGAGGCCGAACAGCTGGACGTCCAGCTGGTGCGAGAGCCAGGTCAAGCGGGTGCCAGCCCGCGGCGTGCCCCGTGGTGGAAGGGGCCCAGCGCACGTCCTCCCAACACGTCAGCCCGCCGCGCACGAACGGGTTCTGGTCACGCAGACGTCGTCGTCGTGGGCGACGAACTCGAACGTCCGCGTGCGCCAGTAGCGCGCAGCACGAGCGCGGCGGCAGCAGCGCGGCGAGTGACCGTGGGCGACAGCCAGGTCATGGCTGCAAAGGGTTCAGCCATGGTCCGGCAGCGGCTCAGCGGCCGAGCGTCCTCCCGGGTCGCGTAGAGCCGGCGCTCCACCCGACGCGGGGTTCGCCTCGGCAGGCAGCGAGCTCGCCGGCGCTCGTCGCCGCTGCGCTCAACGCCGCCTGGAACCGTCCGGAGCGCGGCCAGCGCGGCGGCGCGCGTCAGCGCAGGTGGCTCCAGCCCCCGCCGGGGTGCCGGGCGTTGCAGGAATCAGAGCAGGGCGAGAGCGCGCGCGGGATCGCGTGCCCGATAGCCGGTCGATGCTCGCCGCCAGGCTCCAGGCCTGGCGCTCCCTCCACGAGCGGGCCTCACGCCTCTCCGAGCTTCGAGTCCAGTGCGCCTGTCGCCGGCGAGCGCGGCGCGCACGGGCGAAGGCCGCGCGGGCGTCCGAGCCGCGCCCGGAGCACGAAGCAGGCTTCTGGCGAGCTGCGCCGCCACGCGGCGAAAGCTCGTCTCGGATGCTCGCGGGCGGCGGTCTCGTAGCGGGGGACTCGCGCCCGCGAGATCGCCCTCGCGCTGGTGCAGGTAGCCGCAGGCTCAGGCGCGCCTCGAGGTGATCGGGGGCAACGATGCGGAGCTTAGCCTCTCGAACTCGGCTCCTCGGCCTCCGCGCGCTGCTGCCCCATCTGCGCGTACACGGCGCCGAGGTCGACGTGCGAGCTCGGCAGGCCCGGCGCGTCGCGTACAGAGCGCCGCGAGGTAGGTGCGCTGCCCTCGCGCCTCGCGCAGCGAGAGACGTCGCCGTGGCGCGCCGCCCGCAGCCAGAGCCCCTGGTGCTCGTGGGCGTTGTAGTTCCCCTGTCGTGACCGCGAGCGCGCGCGCCGAAAGGGTGCCGCTGTCGCGCCAGGTCCCGATCTGACGGTACGCGACGAGGCCGAATGCCGCCGCGACCGCGAGCCTGAGTCCGAAGGCGGCCAGCGCGAGCCGCGAGCCGCGCGAGCTCGCGCCCGAGGAACACCAGGGCGAAACGTCGGGCCGAGCATCGGCAGGTAGCGCGTAGCGGTCCGCGTCGAACTGCGCCCCGACCTGACGATCCCCGCCACCGGCAGCAGCATGACGAGGAACCAGGCCCAGCCCGACCGCGACGAACGGGAAGCGCGCCCGCAGCCTCCAGGCGGCGAACGACACCGCGGAGAGGAGCACGCATCGCGAACCAGACGCGCGCGCCGCGGGTCGAACTCGCCGCCCAGTGATCAGCGCCGGGTGCGGGTAGAAGAAGCACAGCCCCGCCGGCCAGAGGCCCTTCGACGCGGTGGTACGACGCTGCCGAGCGCGGCGGTGGCCAGGCGCTGGGAGAGCGAGAGCACCTGCATCGGCTGCACGGCGCCGCCGGCGCGCTGGGCGACAGTCGTGACGACCGCGGACGCGCCGGCGAGGACCAGGAGCGGCAGCCTCGAGGAGAACGCCCGTACGAAGAGCGCCCGCGCTGCTCCACTCCCGGGTGGGTGGGGGCCAGGGAGGGTGAGGGGACGGGGAGGCCGGCGCCGGCTTCAGGGGTTCCGCGGAGAACGAGTACGCGCCAGCGGGCCAAAGGTCGAGCAGCCACAGCACCACCGGCACCGTCACGAGCATCGGCTTCGCCAGCAGCCCGAGCGCGAGATCACGCGAACACGCAGTCAGCGCGCCCGCGACGGCGCGCGCGCGCATAGCGCTCGTGCGCGAGCAGCGTCGGAAGAAGAACGCCCCGACAGCACGTCCTTGCGCTCCGACGCCCAGGCCACCGACTCCACGCGCTGCGGGTGCACCGCGAAGAGCAGCGCGACAAGCGCGCTCGCCCAGCGGCTCGCCCGTCGCGCGCCGCAGGAACACGAAGCACAGCGACCGCGCGCGAGCGCGTGCAACGCGGCGTTCACGCAGGTGGTGCGGCCCGGCTCGAGCCCGAAGAGCTCGACGTCGAGCTGGTGCGAGCAGCCACGTCAGCGGGTGCCAGTTCGCCGAGTGGAACTCGGTGAAGGCCCAGCGCACGTTCGCCGCCGTGAGTCCGCCGCTGCGACGCGCGGTTCTCCGTCAGGTACGAGCCGTCGTCGAAGGACACGAACTCGTGCCGCGCCGTCTGCGCATAGAGCAGCGCCACCACGAGCACCAGGGCCGCCGCGAGGGCGAGATCGAGGCGTGCGGTGCCGGTGCGCGGCGCGGTCGCTCGCAGCTCCGCGCTCATCGCGTGCGCGGTAGGCCTTCCCGGCGCGGTAGAGCTGCAGGCGCTCCTCCATCAGACGCTTCTGGTCGGCGTTCTGCGCGCAGGCCGACCTGCTCCCTGGGCGAGCGCGGCCTGACTCGAAGTCGCCGGCGCGCGCAGCGCGGCGGCCAGGACCTCGAGCCGCGTCGTCCGCGCTGGTGGCGCGCGCAGGCTTCGCGTAGCAGCACCGCCTTCTCGCCGTCGAGCAGGCTCTGTCCGGGACCCGTGGCCATGATCCAGGCCGCGGCGCAGGCGGTGGTCGCGAGCCACGGCTGGCCGGCTGGAGCACCTCAGGTAGCACTCGAGCGCCTTCTTCCAGTCGCCGACCTGCTCGTAGACGTACCCCAGGTTCGTCAGCGGCAGGGGCATCGGCGAGTGCTCGACCACGCCCTCGAGCAGCTGGATCGCATCGTCGTAGCGCTTCCCCCGAGGCGATCACCGCCAGCGCCATCGAGCGCCTCCGGATCGTCCTGCGCAGGTCAGTGACGGCCTTGAACTGCCGCGCGCGCGGCCGCGATCAGGCGGCCCTCGAGCATTGCGCTGACCCCTGGTTCATCAGCATCAGGCCGGAAGTTGTAGCGGGCGCTCAGCGTGTCCGGGTCCATCCGATCGCCTGCTCGAAGTGCTCGCGCGCGCAGGCGAAGTCGCCCTGCCTGAGGAGTCGGTCCGTGGACGGCGTGCGTCTCGGCTGCGGGCGGCCCGAGCGGCTTCGGCGCGCGCCAGGACCTCGGCCCGCCTCCTCCAGTCTCGCCGTGCTTGAGCGCGATCTGGGCCAGCACGACGTACGCCTCCGGCTGGGAGCGGTCGAGCTTGAGCGCGCTCGCGGCGCAGTTCCCGGCGCGGTCGATGTCGCCGGTGTCGAAGAGCAGGCGCGCGAAACCGACCCACAGCCCGGCGCGATCCTGGTTCGCCCGGGATGGCCTGGTCGAAGAAGTCGATCGCCTGGTCGTTGCTGCCCTCCGCGTGTGCCAGCGTCGCGAGGCGCACGAGCGTCTCGGCGTGGCCGGGCCGCACCTGGAGCGCGCCGCGGTAGGTCTCGATCGCCTTCGGATAGTCGCCGTCGGCCTCCAGCGCCTGCCCGGAGGCTGCAGCGCGCCTGCACGAAGCTCGGACGCTCCCGCATGGCCGCCTCGGAAGTGCTCGGCGCGCGCGCCGTCCTCGCGCCGCTCGAGGTACACGAGCCCGAGGTTGTTGTCCGCGATCCAGTTGCCGTGCGTCACCGCGAGGGCGCGCTCGAAGAGCGTGCGGCTGTCCTGCCAGTGCGGGAGCGTGCTCACCGTGACGACCGCCAGGCGCCCCGGCCGCCGCCAGGCCGGCCAGCGTGGCGGGCGACGAGCAGCTCTTCGCGCCCGCGCAGGGCCTCGGCGAGACCGAACGCGAGCGCGAGGTACAGCCCGATCGTCGGCAGGTGACGCGTAGCGGTCGGCCCAGGCCTGGTCGCCGACCTGCACGAGCCCGAGCACCGGGACGAGCATGCCGAGGAACCAGAACCAGCCGGTGAAGACCGCCGGCGCGCGCAGGCGCAGGAGGCAGGCGGCGAGGGACGCGACGGCGCCACGGCCACGCCGACCAGGCCCGGCACGAGGATGCTCCCCGCCCGTTAGCAGCGGGTGCGGGTAGAAGGCGGCGAGCTCGCTCGGCCAGACGCTCGCGCGCAGGTAGCGCGAGCACGCCCGCCCCGGCGGTCCACAGGCGCTCGAGCCAGGACAGCGCGGCGAGCTCCCCGACCGCACCGCCGGCGCGCTGTGCGCAGCACGGTGAGCGTGCACGAGACCGCCGCGATCGCGAGGAGCGGCACCTTCTCGAGCCAGACGCGCGCCGGGTCCGTCCCTGCGCCCCGGCTGCGCGAGCCGCCCCAGGGGCCAGATCGTCGAGCAGCAGCAGCATCGAAGGGCGCGGTCACGAGCACCGGCTTCGCCATGCAGCCGAGCGCGAGGCACGCGATCACGGCCGCGTAGGCGGCAACGGCCCGCGCGCGCGTGCGCGCGCGTAGGCGCACAGGAGCGCGAAGAAGAACGCGGCGGCGAGGAGCTCCCTTGCGCTCCGCGCGATCCAGGCCACGCACTGCACGCGCAGCGGATGCGCGGCGAAGAACGCGGCCACCACCAGGCTCGGCCAGAAGCGCAGCGTGAGGGCGACGAGTGCGAGGAACAGGAGCCCCGTGTCGAGCGCGTGCAGGCCGCGCGTTCACGAGGTGCATCGGGCCCGGCTCGACGCCGAACAGCCGCACGTCGAGCATAGTGCGAGAGCCACGTCAGCGGGTGCCAGTTGGCGGCGTGGAAGCCGAATGCCCAGCGCGCTCCCTCCTGGCTCAGACCCTGCGCGCGACGATCGGGTTCTGCGTGACGTAGTCCGGGTCGTCGTAGTTCAGGAACTCGAAGCGCCCGACTGCTCGCGTACAGGACGAAGGCAGCGAGCACGACGAGCGAGCCCGGCGACGCCGAGGTGGCGACCCCGCGCGGAAGACTCTTACGGGATTCATGGGGAAGGGCGGCGGGGCTGTTCTGGAGACTCGCGGCGGAGTACGTCGTGAGGTCCCGGCCCGTTGGATCGGGCGGGATTCCAGCCACGCGTTCAGGTCGTCCGATCGAGCCCAGTGACCACCGCCGGTCAATGCCGGCCCTCGTGCGCGTGCTCGAAGACCTCGCCGCGGCGGTAGGAGCTGAGGGCGGCGCGTGCGCGTCGCCCTGCTGGCCGGGCGGACGAGGCACAGGGCCTCTCCTGGACCTGGGCCGCGCGCGACGTCGCCGCTCCGGGCCAGAGCGGCCGCCAGCGTCCTCGAGCGCGCGCGGGTCGGCGCGCGCGCTCGCCTCGCCGCGAGGCGCCAGCTCCAGCGCGCGCGGCGGATCGCGCAGCTCGGGCCCGCCGCCGTGGCGAGGATCCAGGCGATGGCCGCGCGCCGCCTCCCACCGCGACGTCGGATCGGCGAGCGCGCGCTCGTAGGCGGAGATCGCCGCGACCGTGGTCCCCGAGGACCTCGTGGACCTCCCCGAGCTCCCGCCACGCCGCCGCGAAGTCCGGCCGCTCGCTGGTCGCGGCCTCGAGGTGGCAGGGCCTCCGCCGCCTGGCCGTGCCGGAGGAGCAGCAGCGCGAGGTCGTAGTGCGCGTCGGGCTGGCCGGGCTCGAGCTCCAGCACCTGCTCGAACGGCTCGGGCCGCCTCGACCTCCTTCCCTCCTGCTGGGCGAGGAGGCTCCCCGAGGTTGAGGTGCGCGGCGGTCATGCCCGGCAGCGCCTCGGTCGCGCGGCGGTAGAGCTCGAGCGCGCGCGTCACGTCACCCGTGCTCCTGCTCGAACAGGTCCGAGTCCGCAGAGCGGCCGGCGCGTAGCGCGGATGGATGCGCAGCGACTCCTCGTACCCGTGGCAGCGCGCCCTCGAGGTCGCCGCGCTCGGCGAGCGCGGCGCTGGCGAGCGCTGAGCCAGGCGTGGTAGTTGTCGGCGTGACCTCGAGCGCGTGCCGGAAGAGCGCCTCCGAGTCCCTCCAGACGCTGCGCCTGGCGCGCGCTCGCGACGCCGCAGGCCGGGAGGCGAGCAGCGGCCAGCGCCGCGAGCGGCACAGCGGAGCGCCGCTCGGCGCTCCGGTCAGGTCCGCCAGGGCGAACACGAGCGCGATCTGCAGCCCGACCAGCGGCAGGTAGCCGTAGCGGTCGCGCGAGCGCCTGCTCGCCCACCTGCACGATCCCGATCACCGGCACGAGCATGCCGAGGAACCACGACCCGCCGACGAACTGCGCCGGAGCGCGGCGCCGCAGCGCGAACGCGAGCGCAACCGCCGCCAGCACGGCCGCCAGCGCGAGCGTCGCCGCGCGCTCCAGCTCGGGCTGTCGGATCGATCAGGAACGGGTGCGGATAGAAGTACGCGAGCCCGCTCGGCCAGAAGAAGTGCCCGACGTAGCGAAGGCGGCGGCGAGCGGCGCGTTCGCCAGGCGCGCGGAGAGCGGCAGGACCTCGAGCGTCGAGCGCGCCGCCGCGCTGGCTCCAGACCGTAGGGCCGCGGAGAGCGTCGCGAGCGCGAACAGCGGGACCTTCTCGAGCCACGGCGCGCCCAGGAGCGGCTCACGTGCGCGTTCCAGCGGCCACGCGTCGGAGCAGCCAGCGCATGGTAGTGGCGCGCTGACGAGCATCGGCTTCGCGGCGAGGCCGAGCACGAGGCAGACGAACACGAGCGCGTAGCGCGACGCGCCGGGTGCGCGGGCGTAGCCCTCGTAGGCGAGGAGCAGCGCGAAGAAGCAGCAGCCGCGAGCACGTCCTTCCGCTCGCTGACTCCAGGCCACCGACTCGACGCGCACCGGATGCAGCGCGAACAGGAACGCGCGACGCAGGCGCACACGGCGCCTCGTCAGGGCGGAGCGCCAGGAAGCAGAGCACCGAGCCGAGCGCGTGCAGGGCGACGCTCGTCCAGTGATGGCCCGCGGGCGCGAGGCCGAAGCACTGGACGTCGAGCATGTGCGACAGCCACGTCAGCGGGTGCCAGTTGGAGGCGTGGGCCGCGGTGAGGGCCCAGCAGAGGCCGCTCCAGGTGAGCCCGCCGCGCACCGGCCGGATTCGCGAGCACGTAGTCCGGGTCGTCGTAGCGCACGAACGTCGAAGCTCCCGACGCCGGCGTAGGTCGTGAGCACGGCGAGCACGAGCGCCGCGCAGACGGCGAGAGTGGTGCGCGCTCCGGCCTTGCCCGCGCTCATCGGTCCGTCACCCTCGGGGGCGGGCGCGCAAGCAGCGCGCGCGCCTCGGCCTGCTCGGGGTTGAAGGCCAGCACCGCGCGCAGCCGCGCCGGCGCGGCAGCTCGACCTCGCCGCGCGCCATGTGCAGCCGCGCGCTCGAGGTGGGCGCGCACGTGCGGCGTCGGCCGCGGCATGTCGCACAGCCGGTCGAGGCAGGCGCAGCGCTCGTCCGTGCGCCCGGGCCGAGAGCAGCGTCCCCAGCGCGTACAGCGCATCGACCGAGTCCGGGTTCGCGCCCAGCGCGGCCGCAGGTTTCGCTCCGCCTCGTCGTGCTCGCCGCGGCCCTCCTGGATGCGCGCCGAGCGTCGCGCGCGACTCCGCGTGGTCGGGCTCGAGGCGCGCAGCGCGCGTGAGCGAGGCCACGGCTCGCGTCAGCGTCTCCTCCTGCTGGAACTGCGCGAGCCCGAGCCCGCACCAGGCGTCGGCCGAGCGCCGGATCGAGCTCGACGGCGCGCGCGAACGCCGTCCGCGCGCCGGACGTCGGGCATCTGCCTCGCACCATGCCGAGGCGCAGGAGCGACGTGCGCCCGTGGGCGCCTCCTCGGCCGCAGCCTCGAGGTGCGCCGCGCGCGCCATACTCGCGCGCCGCGCTGGTAGACCTCGCCCAACAGCGCCTCCGCGGGCGCCCAGCCGGGGAACGCCGCGGGGCACGCCTCGAGCTCCTCCGCCGCGCGCCCGAAGTGCTGCTCCTGGCCCGGGATCAGCGCGCGGCGCAGCTCGATCCCGGCGAGGTGGAGCTGGGCGCGCGCGTCGCCGGGAGGCGCGAGGCGAGCGCGCGCATCGTGCTCGCGCTGCGCGGCGCTCAGCCGCCCGTGCAGGAAGTGCCATCGGCCCAGGGAATCGTGCGCGCGCGGCTCTTCGTTCACGGCCAGCGCCGCCTCCTGCAGCGCGGGCTCCGGAGCGCCAGGCCGGCAGCCGCAGCCACGTCCCCGCGGCACAGGCGAGGGCCAGCACCGCTCCCAGCGCGACCGCCGCGCCGGTCGCGCGCGCCAGGAGGGACTGGAGCGCGAAGGCGAGCGCGAGCTCGAGGCCCCGCCGCCGCAGCGTAGCCGTCCGACTCGGCGAAGAGACCGTCGTGGGGAGGGCAGTCGCGGCGCCGCGAGCGCGACGAAGAGGAGGGATCGCAGGGACGACGCGCGGCCAGCGGGCGTGCGCGGACCAGAGTGCGCCGAGGGCGAGCAGGAGCCCGATCCAGCTCGCGACGAGCCAGGCGCTCGAGGCGGCGGTGAGACGGGTGCTGCAGCGCTGAAGCGCTCCGGGCCATGCCCGCTTCCCGGCCAGCGCGAGGAGCCCGAGCGGGAGGGTGCGAGGCGAGCGCGCGCCGAGGCCGGGAGCGTCGGGCACCGGGTCGAGCCGAGCTCGGACGGAGGCCCACGCGATCGCTGCCGTGAGCAGCACGAGGTCGAGACGATCCGCGAGCGGCCTGGCCTGCGGCCGAGGACGACGCGCTCGGCGGCACCACGACCAGACGAGCCCGACGGCGAGGCTCGGCTCCGCGAGGCAGCGCGCGCGAGCGACGCCAGCCGGGCTGCGCGCCCGTTGCCGCGTGCTCCCCGGGGCGAGAGCCGCGCGCCGAGAGGACAGTGCACGCCGAGCACGAGGCCGATCTGCGCCAGCCAGGCCACGGCCTCGGTGCGCAACGGGTACGTCGGAAGAGCAGCGCGGCCACGGCGCCCATCCGCGCGAGGCGCGCCAGCCGCCGGGCCAGCCGTAGAGCGCGAGGTCGCGAGCGCGTGCAGTCCGACCGCGGGGACGCGCCACCATGGGCGCCGTCCGTCCCCGCGCCCAGGAGGTGAGCCGCCGCGAGGACCGTGCGCGAGCGCCGCCTGCAGGAGCTCGTCGCCCGCCGAGGCCGCGTCGCTGACCTCGAGCGGGAAAGGATGCGCGCGTAGAGCGCGCAGCGGCACCAGCACGAGGAGCGAGCATGAGCTCGGCCGCGAGCCTGGAGTCTCCCGCGCTCTCCATCCGAGCTGCCGGTTCAGGCGCGGCGGAGCGGGAGGGGCAAGGCGGCGCGCATCGTTCGGGCCTACGGCGCCGAAATCAACTCGCGGGCCCGGCGTGCCCGGATCTCCCGGTCGACGCTCGCCGGCCTTCGCCCTCTGACGGTCCGGCGGTCGAAAAGGCTTCGCGTCGATGGCCGATTCCCCTTCCACTGCGCCCTGGGGCGGCGCGCCCTCGGAGGTGCCCCCAGAAGTGCGCGGCGCTCCGCGCCCGCGTCGAGTGGCTGCTCCCGGCGCCCTCGCCGGCTGGTTCCTGTGGGATCGGCACGCGCTCGACCGCGCAGGCCGGTCCTCTCGGCCAGTCGCGCTGGCGGCGATCGGGCTCCTCCACGCGCTGCTCGCGCTGTTCCTCTTCCTCCCTGGCGCGCTTCGCGGTGCACGCCGGACGCGCGTGGGGCGTGCCCGCCTGCCTCGTCCTCGCGCTGGCGCCCGCGGTCCGGCAGCTGCGCAGCGATGCCCAGGTGCTCGTGGTCCCGGCGTTCTTCACGGCCTTCCGCGTGCCCGCCGTCGCGGCAGCGCGTGCTGGCTGCTTTCGAGCGCGCGGCTCCACGATCGTGCGCGCGGCCTCGCGGGCTCTCGCGTGGCCCAGGCTCCCTGGCGGCCGCTCCTCGGGCGACGCCTTCCTGGCGGCGCGCGCGAGTGGCGAGGTGCGCTGGCAGCTCTTCGCGCACCATCGCCTGTTCGAGGCGCTGCTCTACCTGCCGCTCGACGCGCGTCCGCTGCTCGCCGAGCGCGAGGCGCTCCTGGGAACGCATGCGCCCTGGCCGGCTGGCCGAGTACGCCGACGGAGCAGCACGGACCGCGGAGCGCCGCGCCAAGCGCCGCCGCACGTCGTGTTCCTGATGCTCGACAGCTGCGCGCCGACGCGCTCGTCCGGGCTCGGCGGCCCGCCCGACGCGATGCCGGCGATGAACAGGCTGGTCGAGCAATCGGTGCCTTCACCGACCTGCACGCCAACGCCAGCTGGACGCCGCCTCGCTGCGCCTCGATCTTCACCGGGCTCCTGCCGGAGGAGCACGGCGCGACGCGCTTCCACGAGCGCCTCTCGGAGGAGCTGGCAGACTCTGCCCGAAGCTGCAGCAGGCGGGCTACCAGACCGCGGCCTTCGTCGCCAACTGGGTCCAGGTGGGGCGGGAGACCGGCTTCGCCAGGGCTTCGCGCCAGGCGACTTCACGAGCTGATGAGCGGCGACGAGATCATGCACGCCGTCGGCACGCGGCGCTGGGCGGAGCGAGGTGCGCAGCGCCTACGCGCGCGCCGAGGTCGTGAACGAGCGCGTGCTCGACTGGCTCGCGAGCTCGGCCGCGACCCGGAGAAGCCGCTCTTCCTGTACCTGCACTACCTCGACGCGCACTCGCCCTTGGCCGCCGAGCCGCCCGAGGGCGGCACGCGCTCGACCCGCACGAGCAGCGCAAGCGCGGCCTGTACCGCCAGCGCAGCTGCGCTGCTCTGGACCGCCAGCTCGGACAACGCTCGCGTGCGCGAGCTTCGTCGACCGCGCTCGCCGGGACCGAAGGCGATCGTCTTCACCTCGGACCACGGCGAGGAGTTCGGGAGCACGACGAGTGGGGCCACGGGCACTCGCTCTACAAGGAGCTCGTCTGGGTGCCGCTCTTCGTGAGCTTCCCTGACGGCCGCGCCGGGCGCGTCGATGCACCGCCCGAGTCGCGCGACCTCTTCACCCTCGTGCAGGACGTGGCGCGCGATCAGAGCCTGGACACGCCAGGTGGGGAAGCAGCACGCGCGCGCAACGCGCTACGCCTCGCAGTACCTGGAGCGCATCGACGACGCCCGGCCCGACCGGAAGTGGACCGCCCTTCGCGCGCGTCGATTCGGGGGCGCGAGCCTGATCTGGTCCGGCTTCAGCCCGACCTGGGAGCTCTACGACGAGGAGGCCGATCCGGGCGAGCTCGCGAACCGGATCGACTGCGACCAGGCACGCGCGCGTCGCTGCGCGCGGAGATGGAGACACGGCGTGCGCTTCTGGAGCGAACCGCTGAGCGTCGAGCGCAGCCCGCAGGAGCTCGAGTTCCTGCGCGCGCTCGGCTACGCCGGCGGACCCTGAACCACCCTGAACCACCCTGAGCCGGCGACACGGGAGCGGGGCCGCGCGCGCTCCACGGCCTGTGTGCTCGGGCGCCCGATCGCTGGATCCGGGTCGGCTGGCCGCGCTCGCGGCCGCCAGCTCGCGGCGGGCGCCTCGGGCCCTGCCGGGAGCGGAGTGGCGCGCTCGATCCCGAGTCCGTGCTGGGGTGGATGGCGCTCTTCGCTCCGGCGGCGGGAGCCCTGTGCGGCGCGGCGCGGGATCGCGCTCTTCCCCGGCGCCCTCGTCCCCGCCGTCTGGACGCTCCTCCTCGCGGCGCTCCAGGCCGGGCGCCGCGCGCGGCCTTCCCACGCTCGCCTGGCGACTGCGCGCTGGCCGGTCTGTTCGCGCTCGGCCTGGCGCTCGGCGCGCGCGCGCGCGTTCGGCGCTGCTCACGGCCGGGGCGCTGCTCCTCCTCGGGATCCTCCTCACCACGGCCGCGGGCCGGCTTCGGCTCGCCGGCGGCGCCGAGCTCGCCCGACCCACCCGCGGCTGGCCGCGCGGCTCCTGGATCGCGCTCGCCGCTCGTGCTGGTCCTCGAGTGCGCCGGGCGGGACTGGGTCCATGCGCAACCCGAGCTGTACGCGCGCGGGGGAGCTGAGTGGATCCAGCGCCGGCCTTACCCCGGGAATCTTGCGGGCCCCGCCGTGCTTGTGGTGGGATGCGCGCTCGCATCCTCGCTCGCAGGCCAGCAGAGCTGGCTCGGACCCGGATAGCCGAAGCCACCCACCGACGCCATGGCCCTGCGCAAGTACTTCTGCACGTTCCCCAGGAGCTGATCAAGGAACCGATCATCAGCCACATCCTGAACGCGCAGTTCGGCGTCATCCCGAACATCCGGGCCGCGAGCATCACCGAGCAGGTCGCGCTGGTGGCGGTCGAGATCGAGGGCTCGCCCGAGAAGATCGACCAGTCCGTGATCTACCTGCGCGAGCGCGGCGTGACGGATCGCAGGAGATCGCGCGAGGAAGACCGCGGCGGGCCGGCGCGTGGACGCGCGGAGTCGCGAGCGTTCCTGGGCGGGGCTCGCGCTCTCGCTGGCTCGCCTGCGGCTGCGCGGGCCTGCCGCGCTTCGACGAGGGCGGACCTGGCCGCGCCGAAGAGCGGCATGGTCGTGCGCGAGCAGCCGCTCGCCACGGGCGGCCGGGGTGCACGATCCTCGAGCAGCGGCGGCAACGCGGCCGACGCGGCCGTGGCGGCGTGCGCCCTCGGCCCTGGCGGTCGTCTATCCGCAGGCGGGCAACCTCGGCGGCGGCGGCTTTCGCGGTCTGGGTCGCGCACGATCCGGCAGCGGAGCCGCTGTTCCTCGACTTCCGCGAGAGCGGCGCCCGGCGGCTGCGCGCGGCGATGTCCCTGGACGAGGAGGGACAGCTCGTCCCCGAGCGCTCGCTCGAGACCGGGCCTCGGCGTGGGCGTGCCGGGCAGCCCGCGGCCCGTGCTACGACTTCCACCAGAGGCTCGGGCGGCTTCCGTTCGCGGACGTGGCCGCTGCCGGCCATCGAGCTCGCGCGAGAAGGGCTTCCGGGTCGACCAGCTGGCTGGCCGGCGGACCTCGCGGAAGCGCGCGCGCAAGCTCGCGCGCCATCCCGGCGCGCGCAGCGCTCTACTTCGAGGGCGACGAGGCCCGCTCGCGGCGGCCGCGATCCTCCGCCAGCCCGAGCTCGCCGACACGCTGCGGCGCTACGCGCGAGCACGGCCCGGCGGCTTCTACCGAGGGCGAGGTGGCCGAGACGATCGTGGTCGAGGTGCAGGCGGCGCAGGGCGTGCTGTCACGCTCGAGCGACCTGGCCGCTACCGCGCCGTGCGGCGCGCCGCCGCTCAGCGGCTGGTTCCGCGGGCTCGAGATCGTGACCGCTCCGCCGCCCTCCTCGGGCGGGATCGCGCTGCTCGAGATCCTGCGCTGCTCGACGGCTTCCCGCTGGACTGAGGAGCGCGCTGCGCGCGCGGGCCGAGGTAACCGACGCGACCCCCGTCGGGCTCTCGGAGCGCGCGCTCCACTGGTGGGTCGAGGCATGCGCCTCGCCTTCGCCGACCGCGCCGAGTACCTCGGCGATCCTGACTCCGTCCGGTGCCGGTGCGGCGCGCTGCTCTCGCCCGAGCGCATCGCACGCCCAGCGCGTCGGGCATCGGCGAGTACGCGAACGCCGGCGATCCGAGTCCTGCCCGCGCGCTGCGCACGAGGGCACGCAGACGACCACGCACCTCTCCGGTGCTCGACGCGGAGGGCAACGCGGTCTCGCCTTGACCACGACGCTCAACACGAGCTTCGGCCCGGGCATCCTGGCGCGCGGCGCGCGGCGTGCTGCTCAACGACGAGATCGACGACTTCCGCGATCCAGGCCGGCACGCCGAACGCGTACGGCCTGGTGGGCGGGGCGGCCAACGCGCTCGCGCCGCGCAAGCGCCCGCTCTCCGTCGATGACGCCGGTGGTCGTGCGCGACGGCGGGCAGGTCGTGAAGTACGTGCTCGGCAGCCCGGGCGGGCCGCGCATCATCACGAGCGTGCTCGGCGTGCTGCTGCGCGACCGTGGTCTACGGCCAGGGACCTGGCCGACGGCGGCGGCCGCGCCGCGCTTGCACCAGCAGTGGAGCCCGCCGGACGGCACCGAGTGTCGAGCCGGGCTGGAACGAGCTGATCGGTCCAGGGGCTGAAGAACCACGGCCAAGAGGTCGTGCCAGAGCTCCGGAGGACCTGGGGCAGCGTGCAGGCGATCGCAGGTCGAAGGTCGGCGGCGAGCCGATCGGGGTCAGCGACCGCGCAGCGGAGGGCGGGCGGCCGTCGCCGCGGCAAGCGCGAGTGACCTCCGAACGACGATCTGGTGAGCCTGAGCAAGAATCCCGCCAGCCCAGAGCCAGCCGGACGCGTCGGCGGCAGCGCGGCGCCGACGCGTATTGGCGGAGGAATACTCGGAGGCGCCGCAACGCCGCCGACGACGCGTCCGGCTGAGCCTCGTAGCGGCGCGGGATCCTGCTCAGGCTCTCGCGTCTTGTCGCGGAGGTAGAAGAGCCAGAAGCCAGACGGCGGCCGACGAGGAGCAGGCCGATGCCGATCAGGACCGCCAGCGAGCGGGGGAGCGCCCGCCGGTCGCGAGTCCACGCTCACGGGACCCGCTGCGGGCGAGGGCCTCGCGCGGCTCGGGGCGGGGCGGAGAGGTGCCGAAGCGGCCTCGACGCGCGCGCGACGGGCGAGGGCTCACCTTCGCCGGTGCTGCCGGCCGTGCCGCCTGTCCGCCCGGCGCGCGCTCCGACGGCGGCGGAGCGGCCGCGGGCGGCCGCGGGCTCGGGCGCGGCTCGGGCCTGGAGGGCGCGGCTCCTGCGGGTTCCCTCGCGCCCGCGGGGCGCGCCGAGGTGCACGACGCCCACCCCGCACTTCTTGCAGCGCGCCACGCTCGTGCGCGAAGGGAGGCGGGGACCTGGTACTCGGCTCCGCACCGGGAGCACTTGCCGGCTCGGTATTCCATGGGGATCAGGGTGCGGGTGCGCTCATCCGTTCCCTCCGGCCGGCGGGTCCGAGGGCGAGCGCTCCGGCTGGCGGGACTGGGCAGTTCCGCCGCACCGCTCGCCGCGCAGGAGGGCGAGCCACGACGATCGTGCGCCAGGGCATCCGGCGAGGCCGCCGGGCAGGAGGACGCCGCAGCCTGCGGCGCCGCGGCGGCTCGAGCTCGTGCGCGCAGCGCCACGAAGACCCGGGCCGCACCCGGCACAGCGCAGGTGCTCCGCGCCGGCGTGAGCCGTCGGGGAGCCGTGGCGCGCGCGCAGGCAGATTCCGGGCACCGGGTCAGCATGCGACAGGAGGCTCCTCCTGATCCTCGCCTTCGCAGCGCGGGGAGCGACCCTCGCGTCAACCCGCATGGGGAGAGCCAGAATTAAGAGCCGGTACCGGAAGGATCCACGCCTTTCCGCCGCACTGAGCGTGGGCTCGTGCCTGCCGGGCGGCGTGCCGCGAGGCGCGCCGAGGACATCGGGTAGGCTGCCGTCGGCGATGGGCGGTTCCTTCGAGCTGGCGGCGCCGTTCGAGGCCGCGCGGCGACCAGCCCGGCCGCGATCCGCGAGCTGGCGGGCTGGCTGCGCTCGGGCGCGCCGGCCGCGACGCTGCTCGGCATCACCGGCTCGGGCAAGACCTTCACCATGGCCGCGGTCATCGCCGAGCTCGAACCGGCCGACGCTGGTGCTCTCGCCCAACAAGACGCTCGCGGCGCAGCTCTACGCGCGAGTTCAAGCGAGCTCTTCCCGAACAACGCGGTCGAGTACTTCGTCAGCTACTACGACTACTACCAGCCCGAGGCCTACGTCCCTCGACGCGACACCTACATCGAGAAGGACGCCAGCCGCAACGAGAACATCGAGCGCCTGCGCCACAGCGCCACGCGCTCGCTGCTCGAGCGCCGCGACGTCGCTGATCGTGGCCTCGGTCTCGCTGCATCTACGGCCTGGGCTCGCCCGACGACCTACGCCGAGATGGCGCTGCCGCTGGCGAAGGGCGAGGCGATCGAGCGCGACGACCTGCTGCGCGCGCCTGACGCAGCATGCAGTACGCGCGCAACAACCTCGACTTCCGCCGCGGCACGTTCCGCGCGCGCGGCGACGTGATCGAGGTCTTCCCGGCCTACGAGGACGAGCGCGTGATCCGCGTCGAGCTCTTCGGCGACGAGATCGAGGCGCTCCTCGAGGTCGACCCGCTGCGCGGCGAGGTGCTGGCGCGAGCGCGACGCGCACGACGCTCTATCCCGCCAGCCACTACGTGACGCCCGAGGAGCGCCTGCAGCGCGCCATCGCGGGCATCGAGGCGCGAGCTCGAGGAGCGCCTCGACGCGCTCGCGCGCGGCGAGCAAGCTGCTCGAGGCGCAGCGCCTCGAGCAGCGCACGCGCCACGACCTCGAGATGCTGCGCGCGACGGGCGTCTGCAACGGGATCGAGAACTACTCGCGCTGCATGGACGGCCGCGCGGCCGGGCGAGGCGCCGCTTCACGCTGCTCAACTACTTCCCCGAGGACTGCCTGGTGTTCGTCGACGAGAGCCACGTCTCGATGCCGCAGGTCGGCGGCATGTTCAAGCGGCGACCGCTCGCGCAAGGACGACGCTGGTCGAGCTTCGGCTTCCGCCTGCCGAGCGCGCTCGACAACCGGCCGCTGCGCTTCGAGGAGTGGGACGCTCGTGCGGCAGGTCGGTCTACGTCTCGGCGACGCCGGCCGACGTACGAGCTCGAGCGCTCGCGCGGCGCGCGTGGCCGAGCAGATCGTGCGCCCGACGGGCCTGCTCGATCCCGGCGATCGAGGTGCGGCCCGGCGCGCACGCAGGTCGACGACCTCCTGCACGAGATCACGGCGACGACGCCGGGCAGGCTGGCGCACGCTGGTCACGACGCTGACCAAGCGCATCGGCCGAGGAGCTGACGACGTACCTACCCGAGCTCGGCGTGCGCGTGCGCTACCTGCACTCCGAGATCGACACGATCGAGCGCATCGCAGATCCTGCGCGACCTGCGCCTGGGCAGCTTCGACGTGCTGGTCGGCATCAACCTCCTGCGCGAGGGCCTCGACCTGCCGGAGGTCGCGCTGGTCGCGATCCTCGACGCCGACAAGGAGGGCTTCCTGCGCTCGACCACGCTCGCTGATCCAGACCTGCGGCCGCGCCGCGCGCAACGTCGAGGGCCGCGTGATCCTCTACGCGGAGAGGCGCACCGACTTCGATCGAGAGGACGCTCGCCGACGGTCGAGCGCCGGCGCGCGAAGCAGGCCGAGTACAACGCCGAGCACGGCATCGTGCCGAGGACGATCGTCAAGCCCGTGCGCGACTCGATCGAGGCGCTCTACGACATGGACTACACCGGCCCGGACCTGCCGGACGACGAGGAGGGCGAGGACGAGGCCCGAGACGCTGGATCCGGACACGCTGCGCGGGAGCTCGCGCGCCTGCGCGACGACATGCTGCGCGCGGCGACCGAGCTGCGCTTCGAGGAGGCTGCGCGGCTGAGGGATCGGATCCGGAAGCTGGAGAAGCTCGAGCTGGCGCGGTGAGGGGTGGGGCGGTGGGGCTGGTCGATCGACCAGACGAGGCTGTTGCTCCGCTCGTCGGGGACCCCGCAGCTGCGCGGGAGGGATGGGCCCGGCGTCGGCGTCGGGCGCTCGAGCTCGGAAGCCGCCGCACGGCCGGTGAAGGCGCTTTGCGCCGCGCGGGGCGCCCGGCCGTGCGGCGTCTTTCCGAGCTCGAGCGCCCTCATCGGTGCCGGTCCGTCCCGCGCGCTGAAGCCCCGACGAGCTCCGCGATGTGCCGCTGCGCGTCAACGGCGGAGTGTCAGCAGGCAGAGAGCACCGGGAAGTCTTGCCAGCGCGGGCCGGGGACGTCGTCGATGTCGACGGGTGGGATGTAGACGAAGCCGTGCTGCTCGAGGATGGGCGAGCTCCGCAGCGGGCGGCAGATGTCCAGCCGCTTCCACGGCAGGTACCAGCGACCGGACGAGTACGGATCCGGCCGGCCCTTCACGGTCCACGAGCCATGCTTGCGGCCGTTGTTCAGGACGTAGCGGACCGTCCTCCACATCTGCCGCCAGGTCTGGAGGGCCGCGGAGAAGTAGCGCTCGGCGAAGACGTTGCCCTTCCTCCGACGCCAGAGTGAGTTGAGCGACTTCGCCACTCGGATCCCGAGAGCTTGCAGGCCCTTCGACAGCTTCCGGCGGTTCTTCACCTCGACCATCAGATGCGAGGTGATCGTGCTGGATGGAGTAGTGCAGCAGAGCGAAGCCGTCGCGCTCCTTGCCCTTGCGGAAGGCTCTCTCGAGTCGTCGCAGTCCGCGCGGAGTTCGCAGCCCCGGCAGCCCTCTCTTGATCCGCCACACGACGTGGATCGCTCCGCTGACCTCGGGCCGAGTCTCGTGCGGAACGCGTGAGCTCTTCCGGACCGCGGTCACTCGCGGCGGCAGATGTTCCTTCGGCCGCCGACGTTGCTTGGAGAACAACTCGAGCTGTCCGTGCTTCCTCTGCTTCTTCAAGGAGTCCTTCATGGTTCCCTCAAGGAGCTCGGCTCTCCTCGAACGCTCGCGTACTTCTCTTCTTTTCTCTCCGGCAGATGTCCCAGCCGCACGCCGACGAGTTCCCTCGTCCTTCAATCGCCGCAGAAAGCCCAAGCCCTCTCCCCTCGAAGCCGCGCGCGAAGCGCGCTCTTCTCTCTCATTCCGGCAACCCGCCGCGCGGAGCGGGCGGCCTTCGCCCCATCCGAGCAACCCGCCCCAACATCCCTTCGGGCGACGAGTCTGGTGCACCTCGCTTCCACGCCCCTGCTCCCCGCGCTCCATACCTTCTAATGTCTCCCCGCTCCCATGAGCCTCTTCCCCTGAGCTCCCTGACCCTCTCCGACGTCCCAGAGCGTCCCGGCGTCTACCTCTTCCGCGACTCCACCGGCTCCGTCCTCTACGTCGGCAAGGCGGCTGCCTGCGCGCGCGCCTGCCACCTACCGCTGCCGGCGGCGACGGGCGCATCAACTCGCGCTTCCTCGAACGCGACGCGGACGTGGTCGAGATCGATCGTGACGCGCACCGAGCAGGAAGCGCTGCTGCTCGAGGACGCGCTGATCAAGACGCCACCAGCCGCCGCACAACGTGCGCCTCAAGGACGACAAGTCCTTCCTGATGATGCCGCGTCGATCTGGACGAGCGCTTCCCGCGCCTGAAGTTCGTGCGCGCGCACCGCCCGCGGGAGGGCAAGTCGCCGGGCCGCTCGCGCCTCTTCGGCCCGTTCGCCTCGGCGCGCGCGTGCGGCGCACGCTCTCCGACCTGCACCGCGTCGTGCCGCTGCGCGACTGCACCGACCAGGTCCTGGACGCACCGCACCCGGCCGTGCCTGCAAGCACCAGATCGGCCTGTGCGCGGCGCCGTGCGTCGGGCTGATCGACGAGGCGGAGTACGCCGCGCAACGTCGAGGCGCGCGTTGCGCGTCCTCGGCGGCGACATCGAGGAGCTCGAGCGCGACCTCGAGACGCGCATGCGGCGCGCCTCGGAGGGCCAGGAGTACGAGCGCGCGGCGCTGGCGCGACCGCCTGGCGGCGCTGCGCCGCACGGTCGAGCGCCAGGGCGTCCGTCGCCGCCGCGGGCACCGAGCGCGACGTGCTGGCGCTCGCGCGCGCGCGGCGAGCGCGCGCTCGTGCACCGCCTGTGCATCCGGCGCGGGAAGCTCGCCGAGAGCCGCGCGCTACTCCCTGCGCTCGCAGCTCCCGACGAGGAGTGCCTGCACGGCGTGCTGACCGACGCTCTACGCCGGCGAGCGACGCGAGCGCCCGCGCGAGATCGTCGTGCCGCTCCACGCCGGCCGAGGGCGAGGCTCCTGCTCGAGCGCTTCTCCGGCGAGCCAGATCGTCGTGCCGCGCGGCGGCGAGCGCGCGCGACATGCTCGACCTCGCCGCGCGAGAACGCGCGCTCGAGCTCGCACGCGCGGGCGCGGCGCGCGAGGCGCGGCGGCGAGGCGGAGGCCGCGCTCGCCCACCTCGTCGGGCTCGATCGCGGGAACGAGGAGGACGAGGGCCCGCTCGTGATCGACTGCTTCGACGTCTCGAACTTCCAGGGCGCGAACGTGGTCGCGAGCCGCGTGCGCTTCCGCGGCGGACACCCGGACCGCGCCGGCTACCGGCGCTACCGCATGCGCGGAGTCGCGCGGCCAGGACGACTTCGCAGTCCATGCACGAGGTCGTCGGCCGCAGCCTGCGGCGCGGGCGTCGACGAGGGCGAGCTGCCGGACCTCGTCGTGATCGACGGCGGCGCCGGCGCAGCTCGCGAGCGCGCTCGCCGCGCGCGAGGACGCGGGCGCATGGGACGTGCGCATCGATCGCGCTGGCGAAGGCGCGCGCGAGCGCGTCGTCCGCCGGAAGTCGAAGGCCGCCAGCGACGAGCGCCTGTTCCTCGCGCCCGAGGCCGAGCCGCTCGCCCTCGAGCGCCACAGCGCCGGCGCGGCACCTGCTCGAGCGCATCCGCGACGAGGCGCACCGCTTCGCGATCACGTACCACCGCAAGGAGCGCGGCAAGCTGCGCTCGCGCCTGGACTCGATCGCCGGCGTCGGGCCGGTGAAGAGGAAGGCGCTGCTGGCGCGCTTCGGCAGCGTGCGCGGCGTCCAGGCCGCCAGCCTGGAGGAGCTCGCACAGGTGCCGGGCATCTCCTCCGAGCTCGCGCGCGCGATCCTCGACAGCCTGCGCAAGGAGTGAGAGGGCTCTCCGGGCCGTGGCCTCGCCGCTTTTTCCGGGCCGCACAGGCACGAGCGCTCCGGTCGCCGCGCGCCCCTCGCGAAAGCGGCGAAAGAGCTGAGTTGGCGCGGGGCGCGCACCGAAAGGGGAGCGGCTCGTCCGGCGGGGGAAGGGAACGCGCGGGACGGCATCACTGGAGCCGCATCCGGACAAGACATCCATGGGGAAGATCCGTCGCTCGTTCGCCCACGCTCTCGCCGCCTCGTCGCTCGCGCTCGCCGGCGCCTCGCAGGCCCAGGAGCCTGGCCCGCGGCCCGAGCTGCCGGTCCTCTTCACGGAGAACCGCGGCCAGTGCAGCTCCGAGGTCCTGTTCCAGGCGCGCGTCCCCGGCCTGGTGGCGAGCGTAAGCTCGCCGACGGGCTCCACCTCGACGTGGACGGTGCCGCGGTGCGCCTGCGCTTCGTTGGCGCGAGCGCGAGCGCGCACGCCGAGGCCGCGATCCGCGCGCCGCGCGCGCGAACTTCCTCGCGAGCTCGTTCCAGGCGACCGGCGTGCCCACCTTCGCGCGCGTGCGCCTGTGCGGCCTGTATCCCGGCGTCGACCTCGAGATCGGCGCGCGCGACGGGCGCCTGACAGTACGACCTCCTCGTCGCGCCGGGCGCCAGCGAGCACGCGCTCGAGCTCGAGCTCGTCGGCGGCGAGGGCGCCGCGATCGACGCCTCGGGAGCGCTGTGCGCGACGCCAGGGCGGCGCCGACTTCGCCAGCTCGGGCCGCGCGCCTGGCAGGCCGGGGCCCGACGGCCCGCGCGAGCCGCTGGCGTGCTCCTGGCGCGCGCGCGGCGACGGGCGCTTCGGCTTCGAGCTCGGGCCGCGCGCCCGCGGGGCGGAACTGTGCATCGATCCCGTGCTCGTGTACAGCACCTACGTCGGCGGCTCGAACGCCGACGCGGCGAGCGCGGTGTGCGTCGACGGGACGGGCGCGGCCTACGTGACCGGCTGGGCGCGCTCGGCGGACTTCCCGCGTCACCGACGCCTCCACCGGCGGCAGCTCGCGCGGACAGGAGGCGGTCGTGTTCAAGCTCGGGCCTGACGGGCACGAGCTCGTCTACGCGAGCTATCTCGGCGGCCGCGGCGACGACCAGGGCCTGGCCATCGCGGTGAACGACGCGGGCGAGGCGATCGTCGCGGGCGACACCGAGAGCGCCGACTTCCCGACGACCGAGGGCGCGTTCGGCCGGAAGTCCGCGGGTGGACCTCGACGTCTTCGTGCTGAAGCCTCGCCCGACGGCTCGCGGCTCGCCTTCGCGACCTTGCTCGGCGGTTCCTCGGAGGACACGCTGGCGGGCCTCTCGCTCGCGGCCGACGGCGAGATCACCGTCGCCGGCACGACGCGCTCGCGCGATTTCCCGGTCACGCCCGGCAGCGTCGCGGGAGCGCCACGCGGCGGACGCGACGTGTTCGTCACGCGCCTCGACCCGGAGGCGCAGCACCTGCGCTTCTCCGCGCGCCTCGGCGGTGCGGACGACGACGAGGCTCGCGCGCTCGCCGTGGACGACGAGGGCTGCACGTACGTGACCGGGCGCACGGACTCCCACGACTTCCCGACCACGCTCGGTGCGCTCGACCGCGAGCGCTGCGGGGTCGACGCCTTCGTGCTCAAGCTCTCGGGCGGCGGGCGCTCGCTCGTCTACTCCACCCTGCTGGGTGGGAGCCAGCAGGACGAGGGGCTCGGCATCGCCGTGGACGGCCAGCGCAGGGCGGTGGTGGTCGGCTGGACGCAGTCGCTCGACTTTCCCTTCCAGAGCACGCCCCCGGACGCAAGGCGACGCGTTCGTCGCGCGCCTCAGCGAGTCGGGCAACGCCCTGGTCCACGCCACGGCGCTCGGTGGCGGCGGCGCGGACGAGGGCCCGGCGTCGCGCTCGAGAGCGACGGCTCGGCCTGGGTCGTGGGCCGGACGCGCTCGCGCGACCTCGCCGTCACCGGCGACGCCCTGCCAGCCGGCGCTCGCGGGCTCGGCCGACGGTTTCCTCGTGCACGTCGCGCCGGAGGACGGCCACGTCCTCTACGCGACCTACCTCGGCGGCGAGGGCGAGGACGAGCTGTGCGGCGTGTCCTGCGATCCCGCCGGCGCGAGCGTGGTGCTGTGCGGTTCCGCCGCCGGCATCCCTGCCGAGCGCCGGACGGAGCACGCGGGCAAGTACCGCGGGCCGTCGGATGCGTTCGTCCTGCGCTTCGATCCGCGCGCGGGCGCGCCGGCGACGTCGACAGGGGTCGCGCAGTCGGGGATTATCGGGTACTGAGCGCAACGTCGCGCCGGGACGATCGCGTCGAGCGCGAGGGAGGATGCCGCGGCGCGGCATCCTTCCTCGAGCTCTCACCCCCGCGGGTGGTAGAGCCTGTGCAGGCTGCGCACGTGCTCGGCGTCGAGGTGCGTGTAGATCTCGGTGGTCGCGATCGAGGCGTGTCCGAGCATCTCCTGCACGGCCCGCAGGTCGGCGCCGCCCTCGCAGCAGGTGCGAGGCGAAGGAGTGCCGCAACCAGTGCGGCGAGACCGCGGGCGCGAGCCCCGCGCGCCGGGCGGCGGCCTTGACCGCGCTCCAGCCGGTGCGGCGGTCCAGCGGCCGGCCGCTGCGGCTCAGGAACACGTGCTCGCTCTTGCGCCCGCGCAGGATCCGCGCGCGTCCGTCCTTCAGCCACAGCTCGAGCGCGCGCGCGCGCGCGCCCACGGGCACGAGCCGCGACTTGCCGCCCTTGCCGGTGAGCGCCAGCACGCGCAGCGAGGGTTCGATGCCTGTCGTGCGCAGGCCGACCGCCTCGCTGATGCGCGCGCCGCTCGCGTACAGGACCTCGAGCAACGCGCGGGTCGGCGCTGCGCGCGCCAGGTCGAACCCTCGACCGGTGAGCAGGCGCTCGACCTCCAGCGGATCGAGCACGTGAGGGAGGTGGCGGCGCAGGCGCGGTCCCTCGAGGTTCGCCAGCGGATCCCGGTCGAGGACGCCCTCCAGGACCTGGTGGCGCAGGCACATGCGCACGGCCGAGAGGGCTCGCGCGACGCTGGCCTCGGCCAGCACGGTCCAGGCGCAGGCGCTCGAGGTGCTCCACGGCGAGCTCGAGCGAGATGTCGCGCCAGCGCCGCGTCCCGCGCGCGCGCGCGAAGTCGAGGAAGCGGCGCACGTCACCGCGGTAGGCGGCGAGGGTGTTCCTCGAGAGGCCGGCCTCGACCCGCAGGGCCTCGAGGTAGTCCTCGAGCCCGCGCGCGAGCTCGTCGGCGCCGTCGCGTGCGGGCTCCGGGCCACGCTCGTCGTGTCGCGCGCGCGCTTCAGCGAGAGGGCCACCCATGCGGGCGCTACCCTCGCTCGCGGCAGGCCGCGGAGACAAGGGACAACCGCTTGAGGGCCCCGGGAGGCGTACCTCATACTCCCGCCCCCAAGAGCCAGCACGCCATCCGCAGCATGTCCAAGAAGCTCAACACCCGGGACCTGGAGTCGTTCAGAGTGCTCTTGACCCAGCTGCGCCGTGAGGTCTCGGGCGACATCAGCGACCTGGAGGCGGACGCTTTCTCGACCGACGGCGATCGCCTGTCGGTCGACAATCCGGCCGACATCGGCTCGGAGAGCTTCGCCCAGGAGTTCAGCCTGGAGCTCCTGCAGCGCGACGAGGCCACCCTGGCGGAGATCGACGAGGCGCTGGACCGCGTGAAGGCCGGCACCTTCGGACTGTGCGAGAGCTGCGAGGAGCCGATCCCACGGCGCGCCTCAACGCCGTGCCCCACGCGCGCTTCTGCGTCGAGTGCCAGCGCAAGAACGAGCGACGGCTCTGAGGGCCTGTGAAAAAATCCCGCGCCGCCTCCGAGCTCAGCAGGATGCGCCGTGGCGTCGTTGCGCCTCCTCCGAGTATTGCCGTGGGAATACGCGTCGTCGGCGCGCCTAGCCACGACGCATCCTGCTGGCTCTCGGCTGGCGGGGATTTCTTCACAGGCCCTGACCGAGCCCCTGGAGAAGATGACCCTCGCGAAGGGCTCGCCGCTCGTGCGCTTCGGCGCGGTGGCGCTGCTCGTCGTGCTCGACCAGTGGTCGAAGGCCGCGGTCTACGGTTCCAGCGAGGGCCTGCAGCGCCCGCTCTTCGGCACCGCCTGGCTCAGCTTCTGGAACTCCTGCAACGGCGGGGCGGCCTTCGGTCAGTTCAGCCAGTTCCCCACGGTGCTCGTGATCGGCCGCGCGGCGGCGGTGGTGTTCCTGTCCTGGCTCCTGCTGCGGGCCGAGGCGAACCCGCGCCTCGTCCTGTGCGCGATGACGCTCGTCCTGGCGGGAGCGCTCGGCAACCTGATCGACAACCTGGGACGGGCTGCGCGGTGATGCCGGGCCATCCGAGCACGCTCCACGGAGTGCGCGACTTCGTGGCGGTCGACTTCGGCCCGTTGATCGGCGTCGACTACCGCTTTCCCGCCTTCAACCTGGCCGACTCCTGCATCACCGTGGGAGCCTGCGCCTGGATCTGGCCGGCTTTCGCCACAAGCAGAAGAGCACCGAGGCCGCACCCGGTGCGAGCTAGCGCGTCTGCCGCGCTCGGGCGGCAGCCGCGCTGGGATCGTGCTCGCCAGCCGAGTCCTGGAGCGCAAACCGCCCGCGCTCCTCGCGCGCGCGGCGATGGACTCCCGGGGGCGGGACACTACCCTAGACCGTCCGTGGCGCCCTGCGATCTTTCGGCTGCGCATCGCGCACCTCGAGCTGAGGAACCCGGTGCTCTCGGCCTCCGGCACTTACGGGCACGGTCTCGAGATGCAGGGCTTCACGGCGCCAGGGAGCTGGGCGCCTGGGTCTCGAAGACGGTCACGCTGCGCCCGCGTCCCGGCAATCCGCTGCCGCGCATCTGCGAGACGGAGGCGGGCTGCTCAACTCGATCGGCCTCGAGAACCGCGGGCATCGACGCACTACGTGCGCGACGTCCTGCCGGTGATGGCGCGGCGCCGACACCGTCGTGGTCACGAACATCGGCGCGCGAGTCGCGTCGAGGAGTTCGCCGAGCTCGCGCGGCGCCTCGACGGAGCAGCCGCCGGTCGACGCGCTCGAGGTCAACCTCTCGTGCCCGAACGTGCAGGGCGGCAAGCTGCCCGTTCGCCACGGACCCGCGCATGGCGGCGCGCGTGATCCGCGCGCGTGCGCGCGGCGCACGAAGAAGCCGCTCTTCGCCAAGCTCTCGCCCAACGTCGTCGCGCACTCGGCGAGATCGCGCAGCGCGGTCGAGGCGCCGGCGCCGACGCGATCACGCGCGGTGAACACGCGTGCTCGGCATCGCGATCGACTGGCGCACGCGCAAGCCCGGGCCTCGCCACCGTGCAGGGCGGCTACTCGGGACCGGCGATCAAGCCGATCGCGCTGCGCTGCGCGTGGGAGTGCGCGCGCGCGCGTCGCGATCCCGGTCGATCGGCTGCGGCGGCATCGCGACTCGCCGACGACGCGCTCGAGTTCCTGGTCGCCGGCTGCGCGCGGTGCAGGTCGGCACGGCGTCGCTTCGCGCGATCCGCGCGCTCGCCGGCCGCGAGAGATCGCGCGCGAGCTCGAGCGCAGCGTCGCTCGACGCGCGAGCGGCATCGCGCGCGTGCGTCGACCTGGTCGGGCACCGACTGCGCGCCGACGCGCGCGCCGCAGCTCGCGCCCGAGCCGCGGTCCTGCGCAGGCGCGCCTGCAGCGTCCGCCCATGCGCCGCGAGCGACGCTCGACGGAGCCGCGCCCACGATCGCGACGCCGCGCTCGAGCATCTACGCTACGCACGTGCGCCTGGCCGCGGGCGACGGCCTGGGACGCCCGCGGCAGGTCGCCGCGCTCGAGGAGACTGCGCGCACGATCTCGAGAGCGCGAGCGCGCTCGCTGAGCTCTTCGCGCGGCTCGAGCGCGCGGCCGGCGCGGGGACGCTCTCAGCGCTACGCGCTGCGCCTCGGGCAACGAGCGCTACCCGTTCATGAAGTTCGTCGTGCAGGAGTACCTGGTCGAACGGCGAGTACTTCTTCTCCGTCGACACGCACGACGACGCTCGAGGTCCGCCCGGACGACCCGGACTACGACGGCGTGGCAGGAGCTCAAGCGCTACAACCGGCGCATGAAGCTGACGATCGAGGACGCCTGGGCGACGGCCGGCGCTGCCGACGCACCGGCGACCTGCGCGTGCGCATGCGGAGCGACTCGCGCTGCGTCGAGCGCGAGGAGCAAGAAGCGCCGCGCGGCTGCTCGTGGTCGACGACGAGGCCGAGCGTCGCCGCGGGCCTGGCGGCGCTGCTCGAGCGCGCGCGGCTACGAGGTCGAGCTCGCCTACGACGGCCGCGCAGGCGCTCGACGCGCCTCGACGCGTGACCCGCTGCCGGACCTATCGTGCTGCTCGACTACGAGATGCCCGAGCTCGACGGCGAGGAGGTGCTGCGCGCGCATGCGCGACGACCCGCGCCTGACCGAGCCTGCCGGTGCTGCTCGCGACGGCCTCGATCGATCGACTGCATCGCGCCTGCCGCGCGCGTGCGGGGCTTGCTGCGCAAGCCGTACCCGCGCGAGGTGCTGTTCGCGCATGATCCGCGAGCGGCGCCTGGAGCGCGGCGCGCGAAGCCGAGCGCGCAGCGCGTCCTGGCCGCTTCCCTCGGCGCGGGCAGAAGCCTTCACCGCTCTGGGCGCCCGCCGACCTCTCGTCGTGGCCTGACCGGCTCCGGACGGCGGCGCGGAAGGCCCCCGCCATGGACTGGGACGCATCTCCAACGACAAGCTCGGTCAGCTCGGCGAGAACGTCGGGCCGCCGCTCGAAGGGCGGTCTTCGGCGCGCGCAACGAGCGGGTGGTGCGCGATGCTCGCGCCGCTCGTCCAGCGAGATCAACGATGCTCGAGCCCTGGGCCAAGGGGCCTCTCCGCCGAGCAGTTCCAGGCCGAGACCGCGGCGCTGCAAGGCGGCAGATCGCCAAGGGCGAGAAGACGCTCGACGACGCTCCTGCCGCAGGCCTTCGCGCTGGCGCGCGAGGCCGTCGTGCGCACGCTCGGCATGCGCCACTTCGACGTGCAGCTCGTCGGCGGCGTCGTCCTCCACCACGGCGCGATCGCCGAGATGATGACCGGCGAGGGCAAGACGCTCGTCGCGACGCTGCCGCTCGTACCTGAACGCGCTCGACGGCAAGACCGGTCTACCTCGTGACGGTCAACGACTACCTCGCGCGCCGCGACGCGGCGTGGATGGGGCCGATCTACGACTACCTCGGCGCTCGCCGTCGGCGCGATCCAGTCGCGACATGGACGCCGCGCGAGCGCCAGCCGGTCTACGCGTGCGACATCGTCTACGGCACGAACAACGAGTTCGGCTTCGACTACCTGCGCGACAACATGAAGGACGCGCGCTCGAGGACCAGGTGCAGCGCGTCCTCGTACTACGCGATCGTCGACGAGGTCGACTCGATCCTGATCGACGAGGCGCGCACGCCGCTGATCATCTCCGGGCCCGGCCGAGGAGTCGACCGGACAAGTACAAGCATCGCCGACGACGATCGCGCGCAGCTCGAGCGCGACGTCCACTACGAGGTCAAGGAGAAGGAGCGGCTCGCGTCGCCTGCTCGAGGCCGGCATCGAGGAGGCCGAGAAGATCGTCGGCGTCGAGTCCTTCTACGTGCCCGGCCAGACGAGGACTGGCCGCACTACATCGAGAACGCGCTGCGCGCGCACTACGCTCTACAAGCACGACAAGGAGTACGTCGTCGACGAGCGAGGGCCGAGGTGATCATCGTCGACGAGTTCACCGGCCGGCAAGATGGCCGGGCCGGCGCTGGTCGGACGGCCTGCACCAGGCGGTCGAGACCAAGGAAGGCCTCGCCATCCGCGCAGAGAACCAGACGCTCGCGACGATCACGTTCCAGAACTACTTCCGCATGTACAAGAAGCTCGCCGGGCATGACCGGCACGGCCATCACCGAGGCCGGCGAGTTCCACAAGATCTACAAGCTCGACGTCGTCTCAGATCCCGACCAACCTGCCGATGCGTGCGCGCTGACCGCGGACGACATCGTCTTCCGCACCGAGACCGAGAAGTGGAAGGCGATCGTCGACGAGATCGACGCGCCTGCACGAGAAGGGCCAGCCCGTGCTGGTCGGCACGACCTCGGTCGAGAAGTCGGAGAAGCTCTCGGGCCTGCTGCAGCGCGCGCGGCATCAAGCACGAGGTGCTCAACGCCAAGAACCACGAGCGCGAGGCGCAGATCGTCGCGCTGGCCGGCGAGAAGGCCGCCGTGACGGTCGCGACGAACATGGCCGGCCGCGGAACGGACATCAAGCTGCGGCGGGAACTTCGAGTACCGGCTCGAGAAGGCGCTGACGAGGCGCGGGCTGCGCGCTGGGCGACCTCGAGCACCTGGCGGAGATCGACGCGATCCGCGAGCAGCGTGCGCGCGCGCGTGCAAGCGCGACGAGGACGAGGTGCTGGCGCTCGGCGGCCTGTACGTGCTCGGCACCGAGCGCCACGAGGCGCGCCGCATCGACAACCAGCTGCGCGGCCGCTCGGGCCGCCAGGGCGACGTCGGCGAGTCGCGCTTCTACCTCGTCGCTGCGAGGACGACGCTGATGCGGCGCTTCTACCGCGACTGGGTCACGAACGTCATGAAGCGCCTGGGCATGGCGGAGGGCGTGCCGATCGAGTCGCGCATGGTGACGCGCGCGATCGCGCAAGGCGCAGAAGAAGGTCGAGGACTACAACTTCGAGGTCCGCAAGAACCTGCTCGAGTACGACGAGGTGATGGACCAGCAGCGCAAGACGCATCTACGGCGTGCGCCAGGAGGTCCTGCAGTCAAGGAGCTGCGCGAGAAGGTCGTGGCCATGGTCGCAGCAACGTCGTGCGCGCGCATGGCCGGCGACGTTCCAGCGGCGACGCCGACAAGTTCCGCCACTGGTTTCCAGCGCTTCTTCGGCGTCGAGCTGGACGAGGACCGCGCGTTGCACGGCGACGGCGCCGAGGACGACTGACACGCTGCCGCGGCTCGATGGCGTGCTCGACGCGCTACGAGGCGAAGCGAGAAGGAGCTCGGGCCCGAGCTGCAGCGGCGCAGTCGACCGCCACCTGCTGCTGCACTCGATCGACACGAGATGGATGGACCACCTGCGCGCGATCGACGCGCTGTGCCACGGCATCGGCCTGCGCGGCTACGCCCAGCAGCGACCCGAAGAACGAGTACAAGGCCGAGGGCTTCCAGCTGTTCGAAAGCTCGCTGGTGGCGATCGAGGACGAGGTCGCGAGCCTGCTCGCTGCGCGTGCGCGTGCAGCAGGCAGCCGCCGCGCCGAGCCGCGCTCCCGGACGGCTCAGTCTCGGCACGGCTCCGGCCGGCCGCGCAGCCGTCCGGCTTCGCCGGCGACCGACACGCCCCACGCGCCGCGCCAGCGCCGCCACAGCCCGAGCAGTATCCAGCGCCGCGCAGCAGCAGTCGGCTGCGCGCATCGGCCGTCGCGCTGCGCCGCCGTGCCTCGGCCGCCTTCGACGCCATGCGCCGCTAGCCAGCCGCGCCGCCCGACGCCCAAGGCGTACGCTCGCGCGCCAAGGCCGCGCCCGGCCCAAGGTCGACTCGCAACGACCCCGTCCGTGCGGCAGCGGCAAGAAGTACAAGAAGTGCCACTGGCGCGGGCCTGAGGTGCCGTGAACTCGCCGCCTCCGGACTCGTCGGCGAGCGACGCGCCGTACGCGCTGGCATCCCGGGCGCGCGCGAACGCGTACGCCGAGCCCCGCCGGCAGCTCTCGGCGGCGATTCTCAAGGCCCTGATCCGCGGCGCGTGATCGGCGCGACCCGGGGGACGGTGGCCTGCGCCCGCCATCCGTCACATGCCGACCGGGGCCTGCTCGCTTCGACCTGACCTGGCCTGGGTGCTGTTCGCCTGCTCGGCTCGCCCCGGCTCCGTGTGGACGAGCCTGCGCCGGCGCGGCTTCGCGCGCATGGTGCGCGAGCGCCTCGGCGCGGCGGCTCGCGCATCCCGCCGCGCGCGACGCGGCCGCGCGCATCCTGGTGCACGGCGTCTCGGTGGGCGAGGTCAAGGCGCCGCGCGCTCGCTGGTCGCGCTGCTCGAGGAGCGCCACCCCGGGATTCGAGGTGGTGCCTCGAGCACCACGAACACCGGGCTCGAGGTGGCGCACAAGCTCTACCCCGACGCACCTGTGCGGTGCGCTTCCCGGCCGACCTCTCGTGGGTCGTGCGGCGCTTCCTGCGCGGCGTCGATCCCGCGCTCGTGATCCTGGTGGAGCTCGAGGTGTGGCCCAACTTCCTGCGCGTGCTGCAACCGCGAGGGCCGCGCGGTCGCGGCGGTGAACGGGCGCATCACGCGCGACAGCCACGGGCGCTACCTCGCCTGCCCGGCGCTGGCTGCCGGAGTTCAACCGCATCTCGCTCTTCTGCGTGCAGAGCGCGGAGTACGCGCCGGCGCTCGGATGCTCGGGCATCGAGCCGACGCGCGTGTGCGTGACCGGGCAACGTCAAGTTCGACGGCCTGCGCATCGGCGCCGGTCGAGAACGGCGAGCGAGGCTGCGCGCGCTTCGTGCGCGGCACGCGCGGCGCCGGTGCTGCGTGGCCGGCTCGCACGCACGGAGCCCGAGGAGCTGCCTGGTGGCGCTGCGCGGCGCGCGGCTCGACGCCGAGCGCTGCGCGTGGTGCTCGTGCCCGCGCCATCCGGATCGCGCGGCCGAGATCGCGGCGAGCGCTCATGAGGCACGGGCTATCCGCGGCGCAGCGCTCGACCGAGCTGCGGGCGTCGGGAGCGCGTGGTCGACCCGCAGCTCGCCGCTGCTGGTCGACACGATCGGCGAGCTCGAGCGCGTGCTACGCGCTGGCCGACCTCGTGTTCGTGGGCGGGCAGCCTCGATCGCCACACGGCAGGTCAGAACATGCTCGAGCCCGCGGCCCAGGGGCAAGGCGCTGCCTGTTCGGGCCCCACGTCGAGCAACTTCGACCAGGAGGCGCGCGCTGCTCGCCTCGGCCGGCGCGTGCCGCGCGCGGTGGCCGACGCGGACGAGCTCGAGTCGCGAGCTCGACGCGCCTGCTCGCCGATCCCGAGGCCGAGCGCGAGCGCATGGGCCAGCGCCGGCATGCGAGGCCGTGGCCGCCCAGCGCGGCGCGACGCGCTGCACGCTGCGCAGCGCTGGCGGCGCTCGACCTCGAGGCCCTGGCGGCTGCGGCCGACTGGCTAGCCTCTGGCTCCCGATCCGGCATCCCGCGGCGCTCCACTCGGCCAACCGCGTCCCATGGCCCGACACCTCTTCACCTCCGAGTCCGTCTCCATGGGCCACCCCGACAAGGTGGCCGACCAGATCTCCGACTCCATCCTCGACGCCTGCCTGGCGCAGGATCCCGGACTCGCGCGTCGCCTGCGAGGTGCTGGTCACCACCGGGCTGTGCGTGGTCGCGGGCGAGATCACCACCAAGGCCGCACGTCGACTACGCCCAGGTCGCGCGCGAGCACGATCCAGCGCATCGGCTACACCAACGACGACCTGGGGCATCAACGGCAAGACCTGCGCGCGTGATGGTCGCGCTCGACCGCCAGTCGCCCGACATCAGCCAGGGCGTCACGCGCGCCGAGAAGGAGCACGGACGAGCAGGGCGCCGGCGACCAGGGCCTGATGTTCGGCTACGCCTGCGACGAGACGCCGATGCTCATGCCGGCCCCGATCTACTACGCGCACCGGCTGGTGGAGAAGCAGGCCGAGCTGCGCGCCAAGAAGACCATCCGCCTGGCTGCGCCCCGACGCGCAAGAGCCAGGTCACGATCGAGTACGAGGGCGACCGCGTGGCGCGCGTGCACACGGTGCGTGCTCTCGACGCAGCACGACCCCGACGTCGACTCCGACGACGATCCGGCGCGAGGTGATCGAGAAGGTCATCAAGCCGATCTTCCCCGCGGGCTGGCTCGACGCGCAGACGATCTACCACGTCAACCCGACCGGGCGCTTCGTCGATCGGCGGTCCCCACGGCGACTGCGGCCTGACCGGGCGCAAGATCATCGTCGACACCTACGGCGGCATGGGCCGCCACGGCGGCGGCGCCTTCAGCGGCAAGGACCCGTCCAAGGTCGACCGCTCGGCCGCCTACGCGGCGCGCTAGCAATACGTAACTGAACTGAAGCATAA
>ERZ1370068.5492-contig-4516_pt1 | contig 36909 bp, 65 predicted proteins | sample MGYA00561227_ERZ1370068 | MGnify/ENA primary metagenome ERZ1370068 (study PRJEB38410, sample SAMEA6850437) | metagenome | study: Metagenomic assessment of the ecological functions of the soil: analysis of the soil microbiota associated with the...
GTTGTGCTTCGTTCCAGTTACGTATTGCTGCCGCGCACTGAGCGGGCCGTGAAACGCGACTGTCTGGCTGTTGTCCTCGCGTTGGCGGGAGTCTGCGTTTCGCCGGCGCAGGCGGTGGTGGCGAGCGCCCGATCGCCAGCGGGCGCTTCGAAACCGGTGCTTCCGCCAGCGCCAGATCTGAAAGACTGCGGTCGTTGCCGTTCACGCTCGACGTCGCGCTCGTCAGCGCAACGCGGATTTCGCGGCCTTCGTGCGCAAACATCAGGTGGCAACGCGATCCGGGTGGCGGGGCTGTTCGCCGACAGAAGGGTATCTGCGCCATTGGGCAAGCGCTTCCGATCCCGGGGCGGCGATCGCGAGACAACCCGTCACGCAGGTGAGCTGGTTCGCGGCAAGTGCGTTTTGCGAAGCGCGGGCGCGCGTCTGCACGCTGGTACGAATGGGAGTTTGCCGCCGCGTACCACGAAGCCCGACACGTGATGATCCGGCCTGGCGCCAGCACATCCTCGATTGGTATTTCGAAATCGGCGCGGTACGTTGCCGCCACCGGCGCGTCACCGGCTAACTATTTCGGCGTGCGCGACCTCCGGCATCGTGTGGGGGTGGGTCGAGGACGCCGGTTCCATGCTGGTCAGCGATGACAGCCGAGAACAGGGCGATCCGAACCGCAACCGGTTCTGCGGCAGCCTTTACGATCGGCCTGGAGCAGAAGGACAATTACCCCATGATGATGCGCATCGCGATGCTGTCGAGCATGAAGGCCTCGTACAGCTCAGCCATGGGATTTCGCTGTGCCGTAGACGGCGCGCGCCCATGACGGTGCGTGCAGCGTTGGTGTCGATGCTCGCCGCGGCGGTCACTGCTCGCGCCCGCAGCGCACTGGGCGGCCGATCGAAGCGCGTCGCTCTATCAGATGCACAGTTGCTGAGCCAGGACGGCAAGGCCATCTGACCTCGACGTGTATCGCGGTCAGCCAGTGCTCGTCACGATGTTCTACGGGGTGCCCGGCGACCTGTCCGCTGATCATCGACACCTTGCGGGCGGTCGAACGCAAGCTGGATGACACGCAGCGACAGCAGATTGCGCGTACTGTGTCGCTCGATGCCGAGCACGACCGCCTGAAGCCCTGCGGAAGGTCGCGAATACGCGTCGCGTCGACACCTCACGGTGGACCTGGCACGCACGCGGATGCCGCGGCAGTGCGACGCATCGCAGCGCGGCCCCCTGAACATTCAGTACCGGCAGAAGCTTCCCGATGGGCAGTTCAGTCGCCACCATCATCTCGGCACTCGATGCCGAGGAAAAATCCTCGCGCAGAGCGAGGAGCTGGGTCCGCGGACCCGCGCTGCTGAGTGCGATCGGCGCACGTTGACCGGCATGGACGTGACTTTCTCGTAAGATTGCGTCATGAAAAAGCACCCGCCACCCGTTTATTTCATCTGCGGCGGCGGCCCCTGGTCGTACATGGACGATCCGTCGCGCGCCGGCGTACGCGAAGCTCGGAAGCGTCGCTCGCCGCAATGCCGCGGCAGATCGGCGTGACGCCGCGACGCGGTGCTCATGATCTCCGCGCACTGGGAAGAGCCGAGTTCACGCTCACGTCGAATCCCAAGCCGCCGATGATCTACGACTACGGCGGTTTCCCGACTACACCTACCACATTCACTACGACGCGCCGGGCGATCCGGCGCTGGCGGCGCGCGTGAAATCGCTGCATCGAGGCGGCGGGCATGCCCGCGCGGCTCGATGCGCGAGCGCGGCTTCGACCACGGCGCGTTCACGCCGCTGAAGGTCATCTACCCGGACGCCGATGTGCCGGTGGTGCAGCTGTCGCTCAAGCGGGGCTGGATCCGGCGACGCACCTGGCGCATGGGCCGCGCCATCGCGCCGCTGCGCGACGAAGGCGTGCTGATCGTCGGCAGCGGACTGACGCTACCACAACCTGCGCCAGTTCTTCAGTCCGGCGGCGTATGGGCCCGTCGCGCGAATTCGACGCCTGGCTGAATGGCGCGCTGCTGGGCGGCAGCCCGACGGACCGCGACAAACTACTGACCGCCTGGGAAGCGGCTCCTGCGGCGCGCGCGGCGCATCCACGCGAGGAGCATCTGCTGCCGCTCATGGTGGCCGTGGGCGCCGCCGGCGACGACATGGCGGAACTGGCATATCACGAGAAGATTTCCTCGGCGGAATCACCGTCAGCAGTTATCGTTTTCATCAGGCTTCTTGAAATCCTCGCTATAGTCCCCACTGCCGGTACACACACACAAAACATCCGGCGAGGAGTTGCGGCCATGACTGAGTGGTTTTGCTTCGTACAACGGCGTCGAACAGATGTTCCTGTTGGCCGGCATCGTCGGTGGAATCATTCTGGTCTTCAGACTCATTCTCACCGATCGCCGGACTCGACCATCACGGCGGCGTGGATGCGGTTCACGTCGACAGCGACGGCGGTTTCCAGGCGCTCACCATCCAGGGCATCTCTTCCTTCTTCGCCATGTTCGGCGTCGTGGGCTTCACGCTCTATCACAGCGCTGCGCTCGGCATGGTGCTCGCGCTCGCCGGTGCGCTCGGCGCCGGCGTCGCTTCCGTGTGGATCATCCACAAGATCTTCCGCTCCATGCTGCGCCTGCAGTCGAGCGGCACCGTCAGCCTGTTTGCCGCGGTCGGCAGCGAAGGCTCGGTGTACCTCACGGTGGGCAAGGACGGCGGCCGCGTGCAGATCAACTTCGCCAATCGCCTGCGCGAGTTCGAAGCGGTGTCGGCCGACGGCACGACCCATTCCCACGGGAACGCCGATTCGCGTGCAAAGCGTCGACGGCCAATACGCTGGTCGTCGCGCCGGTCGATCGCTGAACAGAGTCAATTAGTTAGTTTGCGCGCAGCGCGCGCGCGGAGGGCTTCGCATGGATCTCACGATGGCATTGCTGCCGGTGGTGGCGTTCGTCTTCGTCATCTTCATCACCATCGCGTTCCTGGCAACGCGTTACAAGCGCTGCCCATCCGACAAGATCCTCGTGGTGTACGGCAAGGTGGGCAAGGGGCAGTCGGCCCTGTGTATTCACGGCGGCGGCGCGTTCATCTGGCCGCTGATCCAGGACTACACGTACATGAGCCTGACGCCGCTCACGATCCCGATTCCGCTCACCAAGGCGTTGTCGCTGCAGAACATCCGCGTCAACGTGCCGAGCACGTTCACGGTGGGCGTGAGCACCGAAGAAGCCATCATGAACAACGCGGCCGAGCGCCTGCTCAATCTCGCGCAGGACGACGTCGAGAGCATGGCGCGCGAAATCATCTTCGGTCAGCTGCGTCTCACGGTGGCCTCGCTGACCGATCGAGCAGATCAACCAGGATCGCGAGAAATTCCTCGGATGCGATCCGCCGCAACGTGGCGCCGGAGCTCAACAAGATCGGCCTGTATCTCATCAACGTGAACATCACCGACATCACGGACGAGTCGGGGTACATCGAGAGCATCGGCAAGAAGGCGGCGTCCGAGGCCATCAACCAGGCCAAGGTCGACGTCTCGGACCAGGACCGCAAGGGTTCGGTGGGTGAAGCCGAGCAGGTTCGCGAGCGCACCATCAAGGTGGCGCAGCACATCGCCGAATCCGAGAAGGGCAAGAAGCAGGCCGAGGCCGACCGGCGCATCTACATCCAGGCAGCAGGAAACCCTGGCGGCCATCGGTGAAGCCGAGGCGAATCGCGACAAGCAGATCAAGGTGGCGCAGAACGAAGCGACCTCGGTGCAGGGCCAGAAGAAGGCCGAAGCCGAGAAGCGCGTCTTCGTCGAAGCGCAGGAAGCCGAAGCCATCGCCGGTGAGAACCGCGCGAAGGCGCTGATCGCGCAGTCGAACGCAGAGTTGTTCGTGCAGTCCGCGCAGGCGTCACAGCGCGGCCAGGTGGCGCAGTTCGATGCCGAGGCGGAGATTCAGCGCGCGCAGGCCAAGGCGGAGCTGCAGCGGCTCGACGGCAGCAGGAGGTCGTGCGTTCAGCAGGTCGAGAAGACCAAGATCACGATCGCCGCGGAAGCCGAGGCCGAGAAGACCCGCCGCGAAGCGCAGGGCGTGGCCGACGCCACGCTGCTCAAGTACGAAGCCGAGGCGAAGGGCATCCGCCAGGTGCTCGAGGCCAAGGCGCAGGGTTACCAGGCGCTGGTCGCCAGCGCCAACAACGATGCGCGCGCGGCGGCCACGCTGCTGCTCACCGAGAAGCTCGAGCATCTCGTCGCCATGCAGGTCGAGGCCATCAAGGCCATCAAGATCGACAAGGTCACGGTGTGGGACAGCGGCGCTGGCGCACGAACGGCAATGGCGGAACGACCACGGCCAACTTCCTGGCCGGCATGGTGCAGAGCCTGCCGCCGCTGCAACGACGTGGCAGCGATGGCGGGACCTCGATCTGCCCAAGTTCACTGGGCGACGCGAACGTGCTGTCGAAGCCTCGGAGGGCAACGGGGCGTTGCTCCGCCGCCCAAGTAAATGGGGTCATTCCTCGATTGCCTGCAAAGGCGCGGACACGGCCGGACGGGCCCGCGTCCTCATTTCGAGAGCGCGTGAACCTTGGCTCCGTTCACGACTCCACGCACTGTGAACCTGAAATCCTCGCACCCGAACCGCGCGCAGACGAGTTGCTGGCGGTGCGCTGCCAGCTGGGCGAGCGCGGACGCATTCGACGATCTGATCGCGCGCTGGCACGAGCCGCTGTGGCGCTACTCTGCGCCGCCTCTCGCAACAGTGACGACAGCCGCGCGCGATCTCGGCGCAGGACACCTGGCTGCGCGTGTTTCGCGGCATCGCGCGCTGCGTGAGCCGGCAAGACTGCGGTCGTGGTTGTTTGGCATCGCGCGCAACGTGGCCGATGGACCGCCTGCTGCGCTCGCAGTACGCCGAGGGTTCGCAGGCGGACGTGAACCTGGAACGAACTGCCCGCCGCGACGAAGACGTGAACCTCGAAGAGGAATTCGCGACTCTGGAATCGGGACTCGCGAACCTGCCGATCGTCGAGCGCGAAACGCTCACGCTGTTCTACCTGCGTGAGCTGTCGCTCGAAGAAATTGCCGGCCTCGCGAGCGTGCCCGTGGGCACGGTCAAATCACGACTGTTCCGTGCGCGCCAGATGTTGCGTCGTGCAATGGAACGGAGATGACATCATGAATACCCAGAGCGAATCGATGGCCGAAGCATTGCGTATGGCGCAGAAGCTCGCGCAGGGCGTAGTTGCGCTCGGTGAAGGCGCGGCTCGAGATACGTCGCGCTGCTGCTGGGTGTCGTCGGCGATGACGCGCGGCCTGCTGTCGCTGTGGCTCACCGAGGCCTGGCTACCGCTGCGCACGCATCTCGCGTTCGGTGCGATGAGCCTGCATCGGCATCTCGGGCCGCGCTTGCGACCTGGGCGCTCGCCACCCGGCGAGTGCTGTTCGCACGCGATCGGGTGATCGCGCGGGCGCATGAGCGTGGCGTTCACCGCGTTGCGCCTGGCGGGCGCGATCGCGGTGCTCATGACCGGCAAGCTGCGGCGATTGGCGCCGCGGCGGCGATCGCGATCATGTTCGCGATCGCGGTGCGCGTGTTGTCGGGCGCGCGGCGGCGGTTCGCGGAGCTGGCTGCGCGGCGCGATGCACTCGAGCGGAGCTCGCGCTAGGTGAGGTCCGGCCCTTTTGCTAGGAAACGGGGGAGTGTCCCCGACTTACCCAGCGGGGACGGTGCGCTCGCCGCGGCCAGGCGCGCAGTTCGGCGATCTTCTCGCCCATCACCACGGACAAACGGCTTCGTGGCGTCGAGTTCGGCGGCAGCGATCATCCGTGGCGTCCACGACCTGCTTGTTCGCATGCGCGGTGTACAGCGCGCGACACCACCGCCTGCTCGATTTCCGCGCCGGAGAATCCTTCGCTGCGCGCGGCGAGCGCCTGCTTGATCTCGAGGCTCGGACAACACCACCGCGCGCTTCTTGCAGTGAATGCCGAAGATCTCTGAAACGCGCCGCGAGCGTGGGCAGGTCCACGAAAAAGATCTCGTCGAAGCGGCCCTTGCGCACCAGCTTCGGGCGGCAGTGCGGTGATGTCGTTGGCCGTGGCCACGATGAACACGCGCGCGCGCTGCTCGGCGAGCCAGGTGAGGAACGCGCCCAGCACGCGGCGCGAGTCCCGCTGTCGCCATCGCCCGTGGACAGCGCCTTCTCGATCTCATCGAGCCACAACACGCAGGGGCGAGCGCCTCGGCGGAGTGACAGCGACTCGCGCAGGTTCTTCTCGGATTCGCCGTGCCATTTCGAATACAACGCGCCGAAGTCCAGCCGCACCAGCGGCACGCCGAGCACGCCGGCGGCGGCGCGCGCCGCCAGGCTCTTGCCGCAGCCCTGCACGCCTAACAACAGCACGCCCTTGGGCGCATCGAGCTCCGGGCGCGCTGCCGTCGAACGCGGCCTTGCGCTGCAGGATCCAGCGCCGGAGGTTCTTCAGGCCGCCGACCTCGGCGAAGCGCGCCGTGTCCGACTTCGAAGGACAGCGTGCCGCCGCGATTCAGCAGCTGGTACTTCGCCGCCATCAGCGGCCGCAGGTCGTCTTCGGTGAGCGCGCCGTCGTTGAATATGGCCTGGCGCGTGAGCCGCTCGACATCGTGCAGCGGCAGGCCCGGCGAGATTGTCGACCAGCTTCTCCACCACCTTCACGTCGACGCGCGGCATGCCGCCCGTGCCTTGCGCCCATTCGCGCGCCATCTGCATCACGATGGCCTGCCGCTCGTTCTTGTCCGGCATGCGCAGCGTGAAGCGCGCCGCGAGGTGCTCGAGCTCCTGCGGCAGTTTCACTTCGTGGCTGATCAGCACGAGCGTGCGCGCGCATTTGCTCGTAGTCCTGCGCGATGTCCTTGAGCGTGCGCACGAACATGCGGGTTGTCGAGATAGGGATGGAAGTCGAGCAGCACGTAGATGCCGGCCATGGTGGTGGCCTTGATGTGCCTGCAGCAGCTGATCCGGTTGCGCCAGCGTCTTCTGCGCTCCGCCCAGGTCGACGTCGACGCGCAGCAGGCCTTCGGTCACGGTCCACTGGAAAACGCCCCAGTTCCTGCCGCGCTGGGCCTTCAGGGCGGCTTCGCGCACCAGCTCGATGACGCGCGCTTCTTCCCGGCTTTCGATGACCACCAGCGCCACGCGGGATGCGAGCAGGGTCTGCAGTTCTCCGGCGGGGAGATGTCGGCGGCCACTGGATTTCATGTGCGGCGCACTTTAGCAAAACGCCCTATTCGAGGGCTCGTGTTCATGACCACTGTGACGCACTCGTCGCCATGACACCGACGCCCGCTCGCCTACAATTCGCCGCCTTTCCGCCGCCAGGAGACAGCGGTGCTAACTCAAGACGCGCAAGTCGCGCGCGACACGTTCGCTTCATCGACCCGTTCACCGCGCCGGAGATCAAGCGGCTGGTGGCCGAATTCGGCTCGCCGCTGCTCATCATCGACTGCCAGCGGGTGCGCGAGCAGTACCGCAAGCTGCACAAGGCGCTGCCCGGCGTCGACCTGCACTATGCGCTCAAGCCGCTGCCGCACCCGGCCGTGGTGCGAGACCATCGTCGAGCTCGGCGGCTGGTTAGACCTGGCCACCACCGGCGAGACCCAGCTGGTCACGCAGCTCGGCGTCGACCCGGCGCGCTGCATCCACACGCATCCCATCAAGCGCGATCATCGACATCCGCAACGCGCTGCATCTCGGCGTGAAGATCTTCGTCGCCGACAATCCCGGACGAGGTGCGCAAGTTCGAGGCCTACCGCGACCAGGCGCGAGCTGCTGCTGCGCGTGTCGTTCCGCTCGCCCGGGCGCGGTGTGCGACCTGTCGCGCAAGTTCGGTTGCGATCCGGAAGACCTGCTCGAGCTCGCGCGCCTGGCGCGCAAGCTCGCGATCCCGGTGCGCGGGCTGTCGTTCCACGTCGGCTCGCAGGCGCAGTGACGCCGGCAAACACGTCGAAGGCCATCGAGGCCTGCGGCAAGCTCATCGCCGCGGCCAAGCGCGAGAAGCTGGGCGTGTTCGACACGCTCGACATCGGCGGCGGCTTTCCCCATCGAGTACGCGCAGAAGGTCGCCGACATCGGCCGCTTCTGCGCGCCGATCCGCGCGGCGCTTGCCAAGCTGCCGAGCAAGCTGCGCATCATCGCCGAGCCCGGCCGCTACATTTCCGGTCCCGCGGCCATCGGCGTGTCCTCGGTCATGGGCCGCGCCAAGCGCGAAGGTCACTGGTGGTACTACCTCGACGACGGTCTGTACGGCTCGTACAGCGGCCAGCTGTTCGACCACGCGAAGTACCCGGTGGAGTCGCTGCAAGCAGAGCGACGAGAAATTCCCGTCGGTGCTCGCCGGGCCCCACCTGCGACAGCATCGATGTGATCGCTGAAAACCTGATGCTGCCGGCATTGAAGGCGGGAGACCTGATGGTCGGGCGTGCGATGGGCGCCTACACCTGGGCCAGCGCGTCGGAATTCAACTTCTTCCCGAAGGCGACCGTGGTCTCGGTGAATCAGCAGGCCCGGTGACACGGGCGCGGTGGTGCCGCTGCCGTTCTGATCTGTGCTTTCTGTGTTGCGCTGGCGGCGCCGCCGACGCATTTCGGTACATAGATCCGGCTAGTTGGTCTCTTGTCGCTGCGCCGCGCGGCGGGTGCAGGATGCCGCCCATGCGTACTTTCATCCGAGTGTGGGTACTGCTGCCGGCGTTGGTCCTGGGCGTCCTGCGGCGGTGGCGGCGATGACGAGATCAGCGGGCTTCCGGCCGCGGTGCTGGGCCAGGAATACCTGATCGGCTTCGGCGAGACCATTCACGTCGGTTCGCTGACCCTGGAGTTCACGACGCTGGCCGAGGACTCGCGCTGCCCGCTCAATGTCGACCTGCGTGTGGGCCGGCAATGCCCGGATTCTCGTGACCGCCACGTCGGGCCGCACGACGAAGTGATCGAGCTGGAACACACGTATCCCAGCTACCAGGTGCGCCACTTTCGAGGGCTATCTCATCGAGTTGCGCAGGTTGCAGCCCGATATTCCCTGGTCGCCGCGGGGTCCGCTGGCAGGAGTACACGGCAACCGCTGTTCGTGGATCGCGCCAGCAACTGAGCCTAAATCCGGGCACTATGACCTCGCTCCCGTTCTCCACTCCGTAGAGCGCGCGATCGCCCTACGAGACTGCGCTCAGTGCGCGTCGCTTTCCACAATCGCGGCGGTCCAGGGAAAGCAGCAAGGGTATTTCCATGAGTTTGATCTGGACACGAAGACAGCTGGCTGAAAGTGCTCGGCGGCGGTGCCGCCGGGTTTACGCTGTCGCGCCTGGCGTCCGCACAGGATGGCCGCCCGCGCCGGAAGAGCCAGCGTCGTCGAGCTGTTCAATACCCACACCAGTGAACACGCGCACGTGGTGTTCAAGCGCGGCGCGGAGTACGACACGGCCGCGCTCGAGACGCTTGAAGAAGCTGCTGCGCGATCATCGCAATGGCGAAATGCACGACATCGATCCGCGCCTCTACGACCAGCTGTTCGACGCTGGCGCGTTGCCGCGAAGTGCCATCCGCACTTCGAGATCATCTCCGGCTATCGCTCGCCCGAGAGCAACGACAAGATGTCCTCGAAGCCGGGCAGCGGTGTCGCGAAGAAATCGCTGCACATGCAGGGCCGCGCCATGGACGTGCGGCTCAAGGAACTGCGACTGCGCCGAAGTTGCGCGACCTTGGCGCTGGCGGCGAAGCAGGGGCGGCGTGGGTTACTACGAGCGTTCTGACTTCGTGCACATCGACACCGGGGCGTTCCGCACCTGGATACGCTGAGGGCTGCGGGCCTAAAGTCGGCTGAGAGTCAACGTTCGCCGAGCTCTGACACTCGATAATACGCTTTGCCGGCACCACATCCATCGGCGAATCCCGTGACACCGCATGGCGCGATCGCCGGCGCGCGAGCCGCACCGTCGCTTCGGGCCGATGTGCATCGGGCTGGGCGGTGTTCGGACACCAGCAGTTCGTGCAAGGGTATCTGCTGCTGTTGCCGGATCCGGTGGTTCCCGACCTGAACGCGCTCACGCCGGAGCGCCGCTCGCAGTTCCTGCTCGACATGTCGCGCCTGGGTGATGCGCTGATGCGCACCACCTCGCCGCTGCGCATCAACTACGCCATCTACGGCAACCTCGAACCGGCGCTGCATGCGCACGTGATCCCGCGCTATCGCAACGAGCCCGAGCACCTGCGCACGCAGCAGCCCGTGGGCGTACGACTGGAATGCGGCGCCGGCTTTCGACGCCGTCGCCGCGGCGCCGCTCATGCAAGGCGCTTGCGCGCCGAGCTCGCGCAGCTCGGCAGCGCTGCGCACGCCCTGACAACATGGCCGTGCAGCCGCAGTACCTCGCGTACATCCTCGAGCAGCTCGAGGGGCTCGGGGTCGTGCGTTCGCGCCGCATGTTCGGCGGCCGTGGGTCTGTACAGCGGCGAGCTGTTCTTCGGTCTCATCGACGACGACACGCTGTTCTTCAAGACCGACGAGCACCAACAGCGCCGAGTACATCGCGCGCAACATGCCGCGCTTCATGCCGTTTCCGGATCGACCCGAAGCGGTGATGGCTTATCACCAGGTGCCGGCCGACATCATCGAAGACGCGGAGTCGCTGGTCGCGTGGGCGCGCAAGTCCGTGGCCGTGGCGCTGACTTCGCACGCGGCGAAGTCAAGGCCTGGAGGCGGCCGCAAGCCGACGCCGACGAAGACCAGCGAAGAAAAGCAGACGCGCGCGTCGAAGCCTCGCTAGGCGTCTGGGTTTGCAGCCGCGCCTGCGCGGTGCGCATCGAGATCCGCAAGCGATTCCACCGGCGCCGAGCAGGTGCGATCCGCGGCACACGTAGGCGCGCGTGACGTCGCGCCGGCTTTCTTGTCGGCGATGGCAGGCGTCGAGACCGTCGAGAGTCCGCGGGATCGAGAACACCATGCCGATGCGGCGCATACAGCTTGCCGAGCTCGCGTTGCCAGTGCGCCCGCTGTCCGCGGTCTCGCGAATGATCACGATCTCCGGCGGGTCCAGGTATTCGGCCAGCGCCTCGAGCAGGCTCATGTGCCCGTGCGGGAAGCGATTGATGCGCCAGCCACGCGGCGCGCAGCGTGCGTTCGCGCGGCTTCGAGCCAGCGCGTCTCGCCTAACAGGTAGCCGGCGCGAATCAGCGCGCGCGCCGCGATGCCATTGCCGGCCGGAATGCGCGTCGTCGCTGAAGCTCTTGCTGCGATGGATCAGCGCTTCGTGATCGTCCGAGCGTGAAGAAGAATCCGCCGAGTTCGGCGTCTTCGAAGTGCTCGAGCATGGCGTCGAGGAATCTGCGCGCAGCCAGGCGGCGTCCTCGTTGCGCCAGCGGAGCTGCGAGCATCTCGAGCAGCGCATTGGCGCAGATAGGCGTAGTCATCGAGGTAGGCATTGAGATGCGCCACGCCATCCTTGGCGGTGGCCAGCAGCCGCCGCCCGTCCATAGACTGGCGCCACGAGATGCGTGCGCGTGAAGTCGAGCGCGCGTTCGGCGGCCGCGGCGAACTCCGGCTTGTCGAGCGCGCGCGCGGCGATGGCGAGTCCGCGGATCGCCAGCGCGTTCCAGCTGGTGAGGACCTTGTCGTCGAGGCCCGGCCACACGCGTTTCGCGCGGATCGCCAGCAGCTTGGCGCGCGCGCTGTCGACGTGCTTCTCGACGTCGGCGGGTTCGAGAGCCGAGTTCCTTGCGCGATCTGCTCGATGGATACGAACACGTGCGCGTGCCACGCGCCTTCGAAATTCGGTTCTTCGTCGAAGCCGAAGCGCCGGCTGAACACGCTCCACTCGAGCGGCGTGAGAGCGCCGCGCGCACTTCGGTGCGCGTCCACACGTAGAACTTGCCTTCGTGGCCTTCGGAGTCGGCGTCGTAGGCCGAATAGAAGCCGCCATCCTTCGTCCTGCATCTCGCGCAGCATCCACTGCGCCGGTTTCGCGTGGCGATGCGTTTGAACAGCGGATCGCCGGTCGCCAGCGCCGCTTCGGCGTAGGTGGCGAGCAGCGCGCCGTTGTCGTACAGCATCTTCTCGAAGTGCGGAATCATCCAGAACTGGTCGACCGAGTAGCGCGAGAAGCCGCCGCCCAGCTGGTCGTACATGCCGCCTTCGCCCATGCGCGTGAGCGTGAGCGTGGCCATGTACAGCGCGTGCAGGTCCGGCGCCTGCGATCACGGCGGTCGAGTGCCAGTGATGCATCAGCCGGTCGATGGAAGCCGGGTGCGGAAACTTCGGCGCGTCGCCGAAGCCGCCGTAGCGCTTGTCGAAGGTGGCGTTCGAGCTGCTCGCGCGCGCCGTCGAGCGGCGCCGCGGTGAGCGTCTCGCCGGCATCGAGCGGGCGCGGCGTGAGATCGCCGAACACGTCCATGAGCGTGTCGTTCTGCGCGCGCAGCTCGTCGCGCTGGTCGCGGTAGTACTCCGGCACACGCTTGAGCAGCGTGGAGAAGGCCGGCATGCCGTAACGCGCCTTGTCCGGGAAATACGTGCCGCCGAAGAACGGCTTCTGGTCGTCGTGCGTGAGGAACATCGTCAGCGGCCAGCCGCCGCCGCGCTGCGTGAGCACCTGGTGCGCGAACTGGTAGATCTTGTCGATGTCGGGCCGCTCTTCGCGATCCACCTTGATGTTGACGAACAGCTCGTTCATGAGCGCCGCCGTGGCCGCGTCCTCGAACGACTCGTGCGCCATGACGTGGCACCAGTGGCAGGCCGAGTAGCCGATCGACAGCAGAACGGGCTTGCCGCTCGCGCGAGCCGCCTCGAACGCCTCCGCGTCCCCAGGCATACCAATGCACGGGATTGGCCGCGTGCTGCTGCAGGTAGGGGCTCGTTTCCCTGGCCAACCGGTTCTTGCTCGCGTTTTCGTGGCTGCGTTCCATGGGCCGCTAGAATACGCGCCCGATGTCCATCCCCGTCCTCAAACTCAAGCGTGGCGAAGACCGTCGCCTGCGCGCCGGCCACCTGTGGATCTTCAGCAATGAGGTCGACACCGCCGCCACTCCGCTGACCCAGTTCGAGCCTGGCGCCGCCGTGCAGGTGCACTCGGACCGCGACCAGTTCCTCGGTCACGCCTACGTCAATCCGCGCACGCTGATCGCGGCGCGCATCGTCGGGCGCGACGCCGCCTATCCACTCGACGCATCGCTGCTGGTGCATCGGCTGCGCGTCGCGCTGGCACTGCGCGAGCGCCTGTATCGCGAACCTTTCTACCGGCTGGTGTACGGCGAATCGGACGGACTGCCGGGCCTGGTGCTCGATCGCTATGGCGATGTGGTGGTCGCGCAGAGCGGCACGGCCGGCATCGACCGCCTGCGCGCGGAAGTCGAAGCCGCGGTGAACAAGGTGATCCACGCCAAGACCATCGTGTGGAAGAACGATTCCGGCGCGCGCGAACTCGAGGGCCTGAGCTCGGCGTGTCGCTGGCGGGCGAGGGCCAGAGCGGACGGACTCCGCGCCGAAATTTCCGTGCGCGAGCAGGGCGTCGATTTCATCGCGCCGCTGGCCGACGGCCAGAAGACCGGCTGGTTCTATGACCAGACCGCCAATCGCGAGCGGCTGCGGCGCTACCTGCCGGCGGGCGCGCGCGTGCTCGATGTGTGCAGCTACGTGGGCGCCTGGGCCATCACCGCGCTCAAGGGCGGCGCGGCCAGCGCCACCTGCGTGGATTCGTCGGCCACGGCGCTCGACTACGTGGCGCGCAATGCGCGCGCCAACGGCGTCGAGGTCGAGACGATGAAGGACGACGCCTTCGATGCGCTGAAGGCGCTGCAGGAAAGCGGCGCGCGTTTCGACGTGGTGATCCTCGATCCGCCCGCGTTCGCCAAGCGCAAGAAAGACGCGCCGCAGGCACAGGCCGCGTATCGCAAGCTCGAACCAGCTCGCGCTGCCGCTGATCGATCGCGACGGTCTGCTGGTGTCCTGCTCGTGCTCGTACCACATGGAGGCCGACGAGCTCATCGACGCCATCCAGACCGCGGCGCGCCACTCCAGCCGTTTCGTGCAGGTGCTGGAGCAGGGCGGCCAGTCGCCGGACCACCCGGTGCATCCGGCCATTCCCGGAAACCCGCTATCTGAAATCTTTTTCTGCCGCGTCACGCGGGAATAACTAAACTACGCGCCGCATGATTCCAGTATCCCGGCTTCGACAAAATCGCGTTCGAGATTGGCCCTTTCGGCAGTTTCGGACCCTCAAAGTTCACTGGTACGGAATCATGTATCTCGTCGCGTTCGCGGCGGGCTGGTTCCTGGCGCGCTTGCGCGCAAAGAAGCCCGGCTCCACCTGGAAGCCCGTCGACGTCGACGACTTCATGTTCTTCTGCATGCTCGGCACCATCCTCGGCGGCCGCCTGGGCTACGTGCTTTTCTACGGCTTGTCGTACTGGGCCGAGCGATCCCTGGTATCCGCTCAAGGTGCACGGACGGCGGCATGTCGTTTCACGGCGGTCTCATCGGCGTGATGGTCGCGCTCGCGATTTTCGCCGTTCGCCGCAAGCGCCGCATTGCCGACGTCTTCGATTTCGCGGCGCCGCTGCCCGGCATTGGCATCTGCGCGGGGCGCATCGGCAATTTCATCAACGGTGAGCTGTGGGGCAAGCCCACCGACGTGCCCTGGGGCTTCATGGTCGACGGCGAAGCGGCGGCACGCGACGCAGCTCTACGAAGCGGCGCTCGAAGGCGTGCGTGCTGTTCCTCATCATGTGGTGGTACACGCCGAAGCCGCGGCCGCGCATGGCGCCCGCGGGTCTGTTCCTCGTCGCTCTATTCGCTGGCGCGCATCACGGTCGAGTTCTGGCGCCTGCCCGACTCGCACCTGAACGAAGCCACCGGCGGCTACCTGGTCGGCCACTGGTTCACCATGGGCATGTTGCTGTCGCTTGCCCATGCTGCTCATCGGCGCTCACGCTCATGTTCATGGCGTACCGCCGGCGCGAGCCCTCGGGCAATTTCTCGGCAGCTCCAGCCGGCGTGAAGCCCGGACATGAAGCAATACCTCGACTTCATGCGGCACGTGCGCCGCAACGGCGCCGCCAAGGCCGATCGCACCGGCACCGGCACGCTCTCGGTGTTCGGTCACCAGATGCGCTTCGATCTGGCCGCGGGATTTCCGCTGGTCACCACCAAGCGCGTGCACTTCAAGTCCATCGCCTACGAGCTGCTGTGGTTCCTGCGCGGCGAGACCAACACGAAATACCTGCGCGAGCACGGCGTCAGCATCTGGGACGAGTGGGCCGACGCGAACGGCGAGCTCGGGCCCGGTCTACGGCAAGCAGTGGCGCTCGTGGCCGGCGCCCGATGGCCGCCACATCGACCAGATCTCGCAGGTGGTGGAGCAGCTGCGCACCAATCCGGATTCGCGCCGCATCATCGTCAGCGCCTGGAACGTGGGCGAGCTCGACCAGATGAAGCTCATGCCCTGCCACGCGTTCTTCCAGTTCTACGTGTCGGACAAGCGCCTGAGTTGCCAGCTCTATCAGCGCAGCGCCGACATCTTCCTCGGCGTGCCGTTCAACATCGCGTCCTATGCGCTGCTCACGCACATGCTCGCGCAGCAGTGCGACCTGGACGTGGGCGAGTTCATCTGGACCGGCGGCGACTGCCATCTCTATTCGAATCATCTCGAACAGGTGGACGAGCAGCTCTCGCGCGTGCCGCTCACGCTGCCGAAGCTCGTGCTCACGCGCCGCCGCCCAGCCATGTTCGACTACGACGTTCGAGGATTTTCAGATCGTGAACTACCAGCACCACCCGGCCATCAAGGCGCCCGTTGCCGTATGACCAACAAGTCGTAAGAAGAAAAGCGAAGGCCGCTTCGACCAGTCGCAGCCCAAGCGCGGCGGTCCGCCCATCCCGACTTCGCCGCTCGTCGAAGTGCGCAATTCCGAAGTGCACGGCCGCGGCGTGTTCGCCGTCGCCGACGATCGCCGAAGGGCACGCGCATTTTCGAATACCTCGGTGACCGCGTTTCGCACGCCGCCGCGGATGCGCGTTACGAAGATCACGACGAGAACGACAATCACACGTTCCTGTTCATCGTCGACAGAACACACGGTCATCGACGCGGCCGTGAACGGCAGCGACGCGCGCTTCATCAATCACCACTGCGATGGCAACTGCACGTCGGTCATCGAGAACCGCCGCGTGTTCATCGACGCCGCTGCGCGCCATCGCGCCGGGCGAAGAACTGGGTTACGACTACGAGATCGGCCGTGACAAGGACGATCCGCCGAACGTCGACGAGATCTACGCCTGCCGCTGCGGTTCGCCGAAGTGCCGCGGCTCCATGCTGGAGGCCGCGCCGAAAAAGAAGGCAGCCAAGCTCAAGCCAAGCCGCAAGCCAAGACGGCGCAAGCCGCAAGAAGGCTCGCCAGAGCACGCGCAATAGCCGGCGACCCGAGGCGAAGCGCCGCGGAGAACGGCCACGCCGGCGCGCCTGATCGATCAGCTCGCCGAACGCGGTTTCGGTGTGGCTGACGATTTCGTCGATGCGAAGCTGCTCGCCGAACTGCGCGAGCGCTGCGTCGAGCTGCACGCAGACCGGGCGGTCTGCGGCCGGCGCGTGTCGGCCGTGGCGACGACGCGACAGCTCGTGCCCGAAGTGCGCGGCGACTTCATTTCCTGGCTTGAGACAGCCCGAGCGCGATGCCGAGCAACGCGTGCTCACGCGGCTCGACGAGCTGCGTGCCTCGCTCAATCGCGCGCTCATGACCGGCCTCGAAGACTTCCAGGGGCACTTCGCGCTGTATCCGAGCGGCGCCGGCTACGCACGGCATTTCGACCGGCTGGTGGGCAGCGACGTGCGCGCCATTTCCGCCGCGCTGTACCTGAACGATCGGCTGGGCCGCCGACGACGGCGGACAGCTGCGTCTCTACACGGGCGGCGGCGCGAGCGTCGATGTGCTGCCGCAGGGCGGCCGGCTGGTGGCGTTCCTGTCCGACCGGTTCGAACACGAAGTGCTGCCCGCGCGCCGCGAGCGCATGAGTTTCACCGGCTGGTTCCGGCGCCGTCCGCTCGGAGGGCTTCGTGTGCCCATCGCACGCTCATCGTCGCGGTGGCCGACAACGGCGTGATCGGCCGCGACAACGCGCTGCCCTGGCATCTGCCCGACGACCTCAAGCGCTTCAAGCGCCTGACCATGGGCAAGCCCATCGATCATGGGCCGCAAGACCTTCGAGTCCATCGGCAAGCCATTGCCCGGCCGGCAGAACATCGTCGTCACGCGCGACGCTAACTACCGCCGCGAGGGCGTCACGGTGGTGCATGGCGTGGACGAGGCGCGTCGCGCGCCGCCGGCGAGGCGCGCCGAGGTCATGGTCATCGGCGGCGCCGAGCTGTTCCGCGCTGTTCCTGCCGCGCGCCGGCGCGCATCCACCTGACCCGGGTGCACGCGCAACATCGACGGGGATGTCATGTGGCCTGCGCTGGACGATCCGACAATGGGAAGTCATCGAGCGCGAACGCCACGCGGCCGACGAACGTCATGCCTACGCAATGACATTCGAGGTGTGGGAGAAGCGGACGTAATGGGTGAAAAACGCTGCCGCGAAGGCCGTCCGGCGCGTTATTCTCGGCGCCCTATGAAAAAGCTAACTGCCATTGCGGCACTGCTTCTGCACCTTGTCCCTCACCGTCTGCGACGCCGATGCGGCGAAAGCAAAGGCGAAGGAACAGGCACAGCCCCGCTGACCGAAGAACAGAAGACGCTGTACGCGCTCGGCGTGTTGATGAGCCATTCGCTCAGCACCTTCGACCTCAAGCCCGAAGAACTCGCGCAGGTTCAGAAGGGTCTGGCCGACGGCGTCGGCGGCGTGAAGAGGCACGTCGAAGCGCGGAAGAATACATTCCGAAAGTGCAGGAGCTGCAGCAGGCGCGCATGGCGGTCGTCGCCGCGAAGGCCGCGGCCGCTGGCGTCGCATTCCTCGACAAGGCGTCGAAGGAAGCCGGGCGTCACCAAGACCGCGAGCGGCATGCGTCATCAAGCAGACCAAGGCCGGCACCGGCGCATCGCCCGCCGCCACCGACCAGGTGAAGGTGCACTACGAAGGCCGCCTCATCGACGGCAAGGTTTTCGATAGTTCGATCGCGCGCGGCGAGCCGGCGACGTTCCCGCTGAACGGCGTCATCGCCTGCTGGACCGAAGGCGTGCAGACCATGAAGGTGGGCGGCAAGGCCCAGCTCATCTGCCCGGCGAATCTGGCCTACGGCGCCAACGGTTCACCGCCCACGATTCCGCCGGAGTCCACGCTGGTGTTCGACGTCGGAACTGCTCGAGATCGTGAAGTAGTTCGACCGCTTCAATTCTTCGCTGAAAACGCAAGGCGCGGGAGTGAAAGCTCCCGCGCCTTTTTCGTTTGCCGTTGCAATCCGAGAACCCGCGCGCCGATGCACGTTTCTGGCCGCCAAACTGTGATCCATTAAGGGAAAGCCCCAGACGGCGGCAATTAGACTGGCCGGCATGCTTGAGCGGTCGAACGCAATGAGAGGAGTGGCGCAATGCCGCTCGCGAGCCTGGCTGGCCATCTGTGCCTGCTCGGATGCGGAGTCGCGCACGCAGCGACGTTCACCGGCACCGTATTCGAAGACGCCAACTACGGCGGTGGCGCCGGACGCACGCGCGTGGCGTCCGGCGGCGCGGTACTGCCGGACGTCACGGTCGAGCTGTATCGCGTCGTGACTGGCGGCATCTTCATCGCCACCACCACCACCAACGCCAGCGGCGTCTACTCGTTCGACTACGGGCGTCTCCAGCCGCGTCGGTGATCGTGCGCGTGGTGAACGGCTCCGGTGCGTTCGGCGCGCACCGGCGGCGCCGCGTGTACCACGTGCGTGCCCGTGCAGACTTTTCGCACCGACGCCAGCAGCGGCACGGCGGTGAACGTCACCAATCGCGTGGGTGGTGAGGCGCCGGGCTCGAGCGACGCGGTCGTGAATCCCGGCTCGCGGTCGACCTCTGGCGACGCTCACGGCCGGTGGCCGCGTGCCGCAGTCCGTTACCACCGCGACGCCGGCGGGCACGGGATCGACGATCAGCGGCATCGATTTCGGATTCAACTTCGACACCGTCGTGAACACGCGCGACGTCGCCGCCTGCGGCGCCAGCCAATTCCAGCTATCCCTGCCAGGGATCGCTGCGGCAGTTCGTCATCAACTCCAATGCACTGGGCGGCGAGGGCGCGTTGAGCCAGTCGGGCAGCGGCCAGATCGATGGCTCGACGTCGTTCCTGCCGAGCGGATTCGAGTCCAGCATCTTCATGATTCCGTATCCGGCCGCAGCTCACCGGCTGGCGTTGCGGTGATCACGCTGGCCGCCGCGTTGCCCGCGATCTCCGGCAGCTACCACGCGCCTCGACGCGACGACGCAGACCGTCAACATCGGCAACACCAACGGCGGCACGCTGGGCACCGGCGGCACCGTGGGCGTGGATGCGATTTCACTGCCCACGTTCCCGCGGCCCGAGGTGCAGCTCACCGCCGGCAACACCGTCGTGATACGTGAGCGGCAACAGCAGCGCCGTGCTCGGGCTGGCGTTGCGCCAGGGCTATCTACAGCTGACGGGCACCGGCTGCCTGGCGCGCAACAACCTCGTGGGCATGACCGCCACCGGCGACAGCAGCGACAACAGCCCGACTGACCTACGGCATCGAGTTCGCCGGCAGCAACGCCACGGTGCGCAACAACTTCGTCACCGTGAACAACTCCGGCATCCGTACGCAGGACGGCGGCACCGGATCGCTGGTCACGCTGAACGAAGTCGCGCGCCCGACCTCGGGCCACACCGACACCTTCGACGGCATCCTGCTCGTGGGCACGGTGAGCTCCATCCAGGTGACGGCCGAACCTCACGCGCGAACAGCGCGGCGGCGGCATCGAAGTGGGATTCGGCGGTGGCGTCGTCCGCCAGCAACATCACCGTGACCAACAACACCGTGCGCAACAACGGCTTCGCGACCGGCGGCAGCGGTGCCGCGTCCACCGAGCCCATCGGCATGGCCGCGTACGACTACGCCGGATCGAACGTGGTGTTCAGCCGCAATCTCATCCGCGACAACGCCGGCGCCGGCGTGCTGGTCATGAACGCCAACGGGCACGACGATTACGCAGAACAGCTTCAGCAACAACGGCGGCCTGAGCATCGATCTCGATCCGCGGTACATCGATCCGAACGGTCTCGGGCGCGCCGCAGGGCGTGACCATCAACGACAACGGCGATCTGCGACGCCGGCCCGAACGGCCTGCGCAATTATCCGGTCGTGGTCTCGGCGAGCCTCGATCGGCACCGAGCTTTCGCTCGGCGGCTTCGCGCGGCCCGGCAGCGCCATCGAGTTGTACATCGCGCAGGCGGATCCCACCGGCTTTGGCGAAGGGCTCACCTACCTGGGCACTGCTCACCGAAGGATCCGCCGGCGGATCTCGACGCGACCACGGGCACCTACGGCCCCGCCAACATCAACGGCGTCGCGCAGGGCACCGACAACACCAATCGATTCAGCTTCCGCATCACCGCGCCGGCGGGCGTCGCGATCGGCACGCGGCTGACGGGCACGGCGACCATCTCGCGGCGAGACCTCCGAGTTCGGCGGCAACGTGCTGGTGACCGGCGGTCCGGCGCTGCGTCGTGGCGAAGACCGTGGCGCCGACTTCCGATCCCGTCAACGGCGTCACCAATCCGAAGAGCATTCCGGGCTCCGTGCAGCTCTACAACGTGCGCGTCACCAACCAGGGCAGCGGTCCCGTCGACAACAACGCGGTGGTCGATCGTGGATCCGGTGCCGGCCAACACGCGATTGTTCGTTGGCAACCTCGGCGCGCCGGGTTCCGGGCCCGATAGCCTTCGTGCAATGGCTCGCCGAGCAGCGCGCTCACGTGGACGTTCACCGCGTTGAACAGCGTCGACCGACGATTGGATTTCTCCAACGACAGTGGCGCCACGTGGACGCTATGTGCCGGTGCCCGATGCGAACGGCTATGACGCCGCGGTGACGCACGCTGCGCCTGCGGCCCGAAGGAACGATGCCAGGGAACGCGGGCGGCAATCCGTACTTCGAGTTGCGGTTCCGCGTCACCGTCAACTGACTCTGCGATTTACTCGCGGACCGCGCTGCTCGCGCGAAGTACGGAATCTCCGGGTGAAACATCACCATCGAATATCGCGGAATGAAGTTCGGATCCTTCTTCTCCAACGCTTCCGCTTCCGCCTTCTTCTTCCGATACTCCGGATCCAGCACCGCCTCGCGCATCTCCACGTAGTTCTCCAGCGCCATCTGCGCGATGGCGTCGGTGTTCGGCCTGCGCGCGTGCTCGAACGCCTCGAACAACCCGCGCCCAGCTGTGGTGCTCGTCCATCAATCGCATCGAGCTCCGCGCAATCCTCGAACGCGCAGTTCATGCCCTGGCCGTGAAACGGCACGATGGCGTGCGCGGCATCGCCTAACAACAGCACATCGCCGTTCAGGTGCCAGCCGCTGCGTGTACACGGTGCCGAGCGAACCCTGCGGATGCTCGAAGAACTCGCGCGTCAGATCCGGCATCAACGCCTTGGCGCCCGGAAACTCGCGCGCGAAGAACGCTTCGACCGCCGCCAGGCGATCCGCAGCCCTTCAAAGCTGTTCGCGCCGCGTCGCGCCAGAAACAGCGTGCGCCGTGAACGTGGCATCGGGATTCGGCAGCGCGATCAGCATGAATCCGCCGCGCGGCCAGATGTGCAGCGCGTTCACCTCGAGCGCGGGCTTTGCCATCGACGCGGCGGAATCGTGCAGCTCTTTGTAGTCGTGATCCAGCGGCTCTTCGCGCACCGTCGCCACTTCGCGCGCCACCAGCGCGTCACGCACACGGCGAGCCGGCGCCGTCGGTGGCGATGCTGGGCTGCGCGGTCGGTGTGATAGATGTGGCCGGTGCCTTCGTCGCGCATCTCGAGCACGTTCTTCTCGTGCGCGAGCCCCAGGCACAGCTGCCCGAAGCGAAACGCGACGTTGGGCATCTCGTCCGCGGCTTCGATGAGCACGCGGTTCAGCTCCGCGCGCGAGACCGAATAGATGACTTCTTCGGGCCGCACGCCATACAACTGCAGCGCGGCGGCGCCGTCGTGTTCATGCACCATGCGGCCGCGCATGGGAATGGCGAAGCGTCATGACGCGCTCGAGCACGCCGGCGAGCTTCAATCCGCGGATGCCGCGCGCGGCGCAAGCGCCATGTTGATGGAGCGGCCGCCGATCGACGCACGCGATCCGCGGATCCGGGCGGCGTTCATACACAGTGACTTTGAAGCCGCGCTTCGCGAGCAGGATGGCCAGCAACGATCCGGCTAAGCCCGGCGCCAATGATGTTGACGCCGGCCAGCCGACCTCAAGCTCAAGCAATTTCCTTGAGTGCCGCGGCGAGCTCATCCACGAAATCGAAGATGTCGATGAAGCGGTTGTACAGCGGGGCAGGCGCGATGCGGATGACGTCGGGCTCGCGCCAGTCGCAGACGATGCCGTGATCGCCGAGCGCGTCGAAGATGCGGCGGCCGCGGCGCGGACCGCCGCTCACGACGCAGGCTGAGCTGGCAGCCGCGTTCCTCGGGGCCTCGGGCGTGATGATCTGCGCATCGTCGCCGCCGACGCGCTCGCGCAGCAGCCGCATCGGTGTAGGCGCGTGAGGCGCACGGACTTGGCGCGCAGCTCGCCGATGTCGGCGGCGCGGAACATCTCGAGCGAGGCGAGCAGCGGCGCGGCCGAGAAGATAGGCGGGTTGCTCACGGCCCAGCCGGCGGCGCCGGTCGGCGGGCCGGAACTCCGGCGCCATCTGGAAGCGCGTCTGCGGCTCGTGGCCCCACCAGCCGGACAAGTCGCGACGGCGCATTGCCGAAATGCGCGCTCGTGCACGAAGCACCCGCCGATGGCGCCGGGACCCGGCGTTCAGATATTTGTAAGAGCACCACACGGCGAAGTCGACGTCCCAGTCGTGAAGCTGCAGCGGCAGATTGCCGATGGCGTGCGCCATGTCGAAGCCGGCGATGGCGCGCCTGCGGCGTGCGCAGCCTGCGTGATGCGCGCGCAGTCGAAGGCCTGGCCGGTGCGGTACTGCACGCCGGGCCAGAGCACGAGCGCGAGCTCGCTGCCGCAGTTCCTCGATCTTCGCCTCGATGTCCTCGATGCGCAGGGTCTCTTCACCGGCGCGCGGCGCAAGCTCGATCAACGTTTCTTCCGGATCGAGCTTGTGCCACGAGAGCTGGCCGAGGATGGCGTGGCGGTCCGATGAGAACGCGCCGGCTTCGATGAGCACCTTTGTCGCGCATGCCCGACGGGCCGGTAGAACGACGCCATCATCAGGTGCAGGTTGATGGTGAGCGAGTTCATGGCGACGACTTCGCTCGCCAGCGCTCCGGTGACGTGCTGCAGACCCTTGGTGAAATTCTGCGCGTAGTCGATCCACGGACGCGTCGCGGTGTGATGGCCGGCGACGCCGAGCTGCGCCCACTCGGCGAGCTCTTCGCTCACGTAGTCGAGCGCGGCGCGCGGCGCCAGGCCCAGATGAATGGCCGCAGAGATAGATCGACGGCTGGCCGTTGGCGTGCAGCGGCAGCTCGAATTGCTTGCGATACGGCGCCAGGATGTCCGCGGCGTCGCAATCCTGCGCGAAGTCCCGCGACATCGAGAACTGCGACAGCAGGTCCGCGTTGACGAGCTCGCGTTGGCGAGGCGTTCATGGCGCCAGAGGATACACAATCGGCTGGCTGGGCACGGCATCGCCGCCGATGGCCGGCACCGCCAGGCGCGAGGATGCAGGGTCCGTCGGCCACTTCATCGGGAATGAACGCGAGCTCGGTGATGGTGGCGCGCGAGCGTGCTGCGTCGCCACGCGCGGTGCTGCCGGCCGGCAGTCCGAAGAACAGCCGATGACCCGACGAGATGGCCTTCATCGTGCGTGCGATCGAGCGAGGGCACGTCGAGCACCAGGTGCTCGATGCGCTTCTCCACCAGCCACTCCACCGCTTCGCGCGTCAGGTACGGCGGCACGCAGGTCGCTGTAGTCGCGCGTGCGCTTGCCGGCGTCATTCGGCAGGCGTGCGGATCACGGCGGCCACCGGGTCGATCATCTTGCCCATGGGCCAGGCGGCGCGCAGGCGGCGGCGCGTGATCAGCGTGTCCGTGCCCCAGGGCTGCGGGTCGGTGCTCTCGCTCGATTCGCGCGCGCGGCTCCGGCGATCACGCTAACTACCACGGCGGGCAGCAGGCCGCGCGGCACCACGCGCCAGGCGTCGCCGGATTCGCGCGTCAGGTGCGCGACGCTTTCGGTGTGCGTCATCTGGCAATGGGGTGTCAGCGTGATCGGTCGAGCAGTTGGCGCTGGCGCCGGTGGCCACGCTGCCGGAGAAATTGCCGACGGCGAACGGCTTGCGAGACGGGGCGCCCGCGCCGAAGTGGCGCGGGCCGACGCGCCGAGAAATCGACGGCGATGGCCAGGCTCACGCCGCGATCGAGCGCGGCGCGCACTTTCTGTCCGCCGAAGGTGAGTTCGGCGATCATCGCTGGCTGACTTCGGCTGTCCATGACCGTGCCGCACGTTGCTGCAGGTGCGATGCGCGACGCTGCCGAAGAAGCGATCGAATACCGGCGGGAGCTGCGTTTCGATGTTGGTGACCTCGACGAACTCTTCGTAGAGCTTGGTGCCGCAGTTCTCGCAGTACCACTGGAAGCCGTCGAGTTCGCCCGGCCGGCGCGTGCGCTCGATGACCAGGCCCACGGTGTTGGCGGGGCGGCGCGGCGAGTGCGGCATGTTCGGCGGCAGCAGGAAAATCTCGCCTTCGCCGATCGGCACGTCCACTCGCTTGCCGTCCTGCACGGTGGCGAGCGTGATGCCGCCCTCGAGCTGGTAGAAGAATTCCTCGCCCGGGTCGACGTGGAAATCGCGTGCGGGCGTTCGGGCCGCCGACGACCATGATGATGAACTCGCTGTCCGGTGAACACCAGCTTGTTGCCCACGGGCGGCTTGAGCAGAGTGACGGTGCTCGTCGATCCAGCGCTTGAAATTGAAGGCCTTGAGCTCACTGCATGGCGGTACGCATGGTATTCGCTGCCGGGTCCATGATGTGACCCTCTCCACAAATGCCCACGCTGTCGCCGGTCGGCGTGCAGGCGGCGCCAAGCCTCGGGCGTGAGGCCCCGTGTTATGTTTCCGCCCACTAACAGCTCGTGGAGTGGTCTCCCGTGAAATTCCGCCTTGCGTCCGGCCTGCATTGATCGTTGCCTGCTCCTGGGCCTCGTCGGCCTGCAGCTCGATCAGATGCCGCACGATCTGGCCGCTTCTACAAGAAGCCCAAGCCGGCTGCCGGAAGCGGTGCACGAGCTCGATCTGGTGAACGCGCGATGGCTCGGCCGCGAGCTTCCCGCAATACTGGAAGCGCAATACGCTGGTCATCGACCTGTCCGGCGTCAGCGGCGCCGGCTCCGTGGCGGCACGCCTGCCCGCAGAAACCACCTGGCCGGTCCGGCTGGCCGTACGCGGTGCGTCCCGGCAGCGTCGGGCAGATCGAAATCCAGGGCGAAGAACGCAGCGTGCTGCCGGTCAGCGACGAAGGCACCGACGAACATCGACCTCGAAGTTCGTGCCCAGCGTGTATCACGCCGACGACCGGCAGCTATCTACATTTCGTGGGGCACGATGCCGGCAGTTCGCCGAGGCGGCGACCGAGTGGAAGCCGCATCCGGGTTCGTCTCGCCGACGGAAGTGCCGAAGCCTGCTTCGGAGGCTGAGCCGCCGACTGAGCCCCGGCGCCAACACGTCATCGCGCCCGCCGAGCATCAGCCGTCTCAGCCCTCGCCGCCGCCCGGCACCTGATGGCTCGTTGCACGCGTAGCTGGATCCGGCGGCTCGTCCGCGTCCAGGTTCGACCGCGGTCAGCGAACCGCCCCACACGCAGCCCGGTATCCAGCGCCAGCAGGTCAGCGTCGGCGCCTGAAGTCCCAGGGTCGACCAGTGGCCGCAGATCACGCGCACTTCGCGGCTCGCCGCGTCCGGGCACGTCGAACCAGGGCAGAAAGCCCTCCGGGCTGCTCGCCGGGCGCGCCCTTCACCTTGAGATCCACGAGTGCCGTCGCGGCCGCAGAAGCGCATGCGCGTGAAGGCATTGATGACGAAACGCAGCCGGTCCATGCCGCGCAACTGATCGCTCCAGCTGATCCGGCTTGTTGCCGTACATGGCGTCGAACAGCGTGCGCGCGTCGTCACGCAGCACCGCCTCGACCTCGCGCGCCAGCTTGGCGGCCAACCGCGGCGGTCCATTCCGGCACCAGCCCGGCGTGCACCAGGAAATCGCCGCGCGGCTCGTCGAACACCGCGAGCGGCCGGCCTAACAACCATTCGAGCAGCTGGTCGCGGTCGGGCGCGTCGAGCACCTCGTCGAGCGTGTCGCCATCTCTCGGCTTGCGCTTCGAACCGTAGGCCAGCGCCAGCAGGTGCAGGTCGTGGTTGCCGAGTACCACCGTGGCGTTGGCACCGAGCGCGCGCACGAAGCGCAGCGTTTCGAGCGACTGCGGGCCGCGATTGACGAGATCGCCGACGAACCAGAGCTGGTCGCGGTCGGCGGAGTAGTTGCAGCGCGCCAGCAGCGCCTTCAGTTCGTCACAACAGCCCTGAACGTCACCGATGGCGTAGCGGGCCATGTGCGCAGACGTGTCAGTGCAGCAGGCCTGGCATCGCGAGGCGGAACGCGGCGATCGGCGCGTCGAACTGCTCGCCATCGTCGGCAACCATCTGGTAGCTGCCCTGCATGGCGCCCACGGGCGTTTCGCAGCACGGCGCCGCTCGAATACCTGAAACGCTGCCCGGGCTTGAGGTACGGCTGTTCACCCACCACGCCCTCGCCGCGCACTTCCTGCACCTTGCCGTTGGAGTCGGTGATGATCCAGTGGCGCGTCAGCAGCGCGCGGGCACGCTGCCTTCGTTGCGGATGGTGATGGTGTACGAAAGACGTAGCGGCGCTCGCTGCGGATCGGATTGCTCCGCGAGATAGCGTGGTGTCGACATCGACGCGGATCTTGTGGTTGGGCTTGCTCCATGTCGGCTCAGATGATACCCAACTATTTTCGCTATGAAGGCGCGATGAAGGGTCTTCGGAACCTGCGTGCCAAGCGCTGGCGAACTCGCGCGGGCGAGAGCGTCTCGGGCCGAAGGCCGGATCGATGTCCGCGGCGCCGATGAGCCCTTCGGCATCGATCAGATGGACGCAAGCGCATTGCGCAAGCGTCTTGCGGCGCTGCGAGAAGCGCCGCCGACACCGTTCGCGCAAACGCCGGGGGCACTGCGAATGCCGGCTTCGCGGCGCACGGTGAGGCGCGCCACGGCCGACCAGACCCGCGGCGCGCGGCGTGAACGCGCCCGGGCCGACGTCGAACAGATGCTTGCGCCTCGAACCAGGGCGCGAGCATGACGGTGAGCCGGCCGTAGTACTCGCTGCCGGGCGCGGCCGCGATCCGGTCGATGACCTCCTTCTGCAGCATGACGTGCAGGTCGTCGATGTGTTCGTGCGCGGCGGCGACGTGGAACAGCAGCGGCGTGGAGATGTTGTAGGGCAGGTTGCCGATGACGCGCAAGCCGGTCGCCGCGCATGCGCGCCAGCGCCGCGAAGTCGAACTCGAGCGCGTCGGCGCACGTGCAGCTCGAAGCCCGCGGTGCGCCCCAGCGCTGCGCGCAGCTGCGCGGCGAGGTCGCGGTCGATCTCGATGGCATCGAGCGTGCGCGAGCAGGCCGATCAGGCGTTCGGTGAGCGCGCCGCGCCCCGGGCCGATCTCGAGCAATGCGCTGCGTCGGGGTGCGGCGCAATTGCGCGCACGATGCGCTCGAGCACGCCGCGGTCGTGCAGGAAATGCTGGCCGAAACGCTTGCGCGCGAAGATCACGCGGCGTGGCGCGGCCGCGGATCCGCTGGCCGCGAACTCGATGCGCGAGGCGGCGTGGCGGCGATGCAGGCTGCCGGCATCGGCGCGGCCGGTGCCGGCGAGATCGAGCGCCGTGCCGTGGTCCACGGAGGTGCGCACGATGGGCAGACCCGAGCGTCACGTTCACCGCGTGGCCGAAGCCGGCGTGCTTGAGCACCGGCAGGCCCTGGTCGTGGTACATCGCCAGCACCACATCGTAGTTAGACAGCGCGCGCGGCACGAACACCGTGTCGGCCGGCAGCGGGCCGTCCACCAGCATGCCGCGCGGCGCGCGCGCGCTCGATGGCCGGCGCGATGACGTCGCGGTCCTCGGTGCCGAGGTGCCCGCTCTCGCCGGCGTGCGGATTGAGGCCGCACACCGCGATGCGCGGCCGCGAGATGCCCAGAGCCGGCGCACGTCGTCGTGCGAGGATGCGCAGCGTCGTGTCGAGCAGCGTCGCGCGTGATCGCATCGCTGACCGCGCGCAGCGGCAGGTGCGTGGTGGCGAGCGCCACGCGCAGCGTGTCCGGCGGCGAGCAGCATCACCGGGTGCGCCGCGCCGGTGCGCGCCGCCAGGTATTCGGTGTGGCCGGTGAACGGCACGCCGGCGTCGTTGATGACGCTCTTCTGCACCGGCGCCGTGACCATGGCGGCGAATTCGCCGCTGACGCAGCCGTCGGTGGCGCGGTCGAGCAGGCGCGAGCACGTGGCGCGCGTTGGCGGTATCGAGGCCGGCCGGCGACGCAGGGCGCCGCCAGCGGCACGTCGAGCACCTGCGAGGCCGGCCGGGCTGCGGGCGCGCGCGGACGCGCCGGGTAGATAGGCGTCGAGCTCGATGGTCAGGCCGAGCATGCGCGCGCGCTCGGCCAGCAGCGCGCGGCTGCCGATGATTACGAGCGGGGCAGGGAAGGCGCTGAGCGCCGGCGAGCGCGAGACACAGATCCGGCCCGATGCCGGCGGGCTCGCCCGCGGTGACGGCGATTGGGCGTGTGAGCCGCGCTCAGAGTTTGTACTCGACGTACGCCTCGTCGCGCAGGCGCCGCAGCCAGAGCTCGGTTTCCTCGTCGGCCTTGGCTTCGCGCAGCGCCGTGAAGGCGCGCTGGCGGCGTACGTCGTCGGTGGTGTCGAACTGGCGGCGGCCCAACAACTGGATGATGTGCCAGCCGAACTGCGTGCGGAACGGCTGGCTGATTTCGTCCGGCTGCAGCTGCGCGAGCTGCTTCTCGAACTCCGGGACGAAGGTGCCGGGACCGGCCCAGCCGAGATCGCCGCCCTCGGCCGACGAGCCGGGATCTTCCGAGACCACCGAGGCGACGGCGGCGAAGTTCTCGCCCTGTTGACGATGCGGTCGCGGATCGCGATCGAGCTTCTGCTGCACGGTGGCGTCGTCCTGCAGCTCGTTGGGCTTGATGAGGATGTGGCGCGCGTGCACCTGGTTCACGATGACCTGCGGTGTCGCCCGCGCATCTCGTTGAGCTTGATGATGTGGAAGCCCGACGGCGTGCGCATCGGCTTGGTGATGTCGCCGGCCTTCATGCCGGCGATGACTTCGGCCAGGAAGGTCGGGCAGCTCCGGTGCCCTTGCGCCAGCCGAGCGAGCCGCCTTCGAGCGCGGTCTGCGCGTTCGAGAACGCGACCGCGAGCGTGCCGAAGTCCTCGCCGCGCGGTGGCGCGCTGGTAGACCTCGTCGGCGCGCTTGGCGGCGTCGTCGAGCTCCTCGGGCGTCGCCGCCTGCGGCACGGCGATGAGGATGTGCGAGACGTTGTACTCGTTCGACTCGGACGGCATCTTCTTCTGCCGCTCGAGGAACTGGTCGATTTCGCGCGGGCTCACGTTGATGCGGCCGATCACGTCGCGCTGGCGCAGGATCTGCATCGCGAGTTCCTTGCGGATGCCTTCGCGATAGCTGGCGTAGTCGATGCCCTGGCTGGCCAGCGCGGTCGGGCAGGTCGGCGAGCGTGATCTTGTTCTGCTCGGCGACGTCGCTGCAGCGCGTTGTTCAGCGTCTCGTCCGGACACCTTGATGCCGGCGCGATTGGCGCGCTGCATCTGCAGCTCCTGCAGCACCAGGCGGTCGAGCACCTCGCTGGCGCAGCACGTTCTGCGGCGGCAGCTCGAGGCTTCTGCTGCGCGCAGGCGCTCGGATGATGACCAGCATCTGCTCGTCGAGCTCGCTCGACAGCACGACGCCTTCGTTGACGGTGGCGCGACGCCGGTCGAGGAGCACGCCGGAGCTGCTGGCTTCGCGGGTCTGGGCAGAACGCCGCCGGGGCGGCGAAACAGGCCAGGACGAACCAGGCAGCCGCGCGAAAAGTCTTTTGAAATCATGGAGTTGGTTTTCACTCGGCCGAAGTTTCCGGCGAGTATCCTCGAATTGTGCGTTCCAGGAAAGCGTCCGCAGTCTTCCGACACTGGCCAGCCCGTTCAGTTCCAGCTGCAGGTAGAAGCTCGGTCTCCTGGCGTGCCCTCGCGGTTCGAGACCGAGCGCCGCGCCACGGCGCGCAGGCGCCAGCAGCAGGCGCGTGTATTCGAAGCCGGCAAAGCGCTCGAGCATCTGGCTGTCGCGCAAGCTGTAGACGCCCGGGCGTAGCGCGTTCCAGCGCTTGCCGATCGGCCAGGCGCCGGACACTTCGGCCTGTTCGAGGCGATCGCGCTGAGCGCGGTAGGACGAGGTTCAGCACGCGATCGCCGCCGGCCGGTATTGCAGGCCGGAACTGCGAGCGCTCGCTGCGCGTGTCTTCGGGATTCCATTGCACGCCGGCTTCCGACGTTCCAGTTCTTGTAGGCGGACAGCGAAACCTGCGCGATGAAGTCCGACGTGTCGCGCGTCGCCACCGGCTTCATCCGGCAGCACCACGCGCGGTTTCTCGAAGTAGTAAGCCTGGCCGAAGCTGGCCGCGAGGTATTGCGCGCCCGTGTCGGCGTTGAACAGGCGGCAGGTGAGGCCGAACGAGACCTGGTTGGCGTCGTTGACGCGATCGGCGCCCACGTAGCGATTGGCGCGAAACGAGCTGCACCAGGTTCGAGGTCGGGCAACCCGGTGTCGAACAGCGGCAGACTCGCTCTGTTCGCGAAACGGCGCGTAGAGATAGAGCGCGCGCGGCTCGAGCGTCATGCGCGGCGCTGGCCGCGCGAGCCGCGCGGTGCGTTCGAACACCAGGCCGGCATCCAGCGATCGCGAACGGCAGCGAGCGCGTGGGCGAATCGTCGGTGCCCGGCGTCGTTGTTCTCGAGCGAATACTGCGTGTAGCGGAAGCCAGCGGACGGCCGCACGAAGAATCCGGGCGCCGACCAGTCGAAGCCCGACGCGCGGCGCCACGTCCATGCGCCAGCCGGTCACGCCGACGTTGCGCTCGAAGTTCACGAGCTCGGCAGTCGAAGCCGTAGTCGATGGCGCCCGAGCCCCGAGTCCCAGTCGCCGGAGGCCAGCAGGCGCGGCGCGCGCGCGTACGGCCGGTCGTCGTCCGGCAGGTCCTCGTCGATGGTCTGGAAATCCTGCACCTGCGCGCGCACGTTCCAGTGCTCGTCGCGATAGGTGGCTTCCGCGAGTCGTTCGGTGAACGGCACGCTGGTGCCCTCGGGTCCGTGCGCGAAATCCTCGAAGTAGCTGCTGTCGCTGACGTCCGTGGCATCGATGCGGAAGCGCCAGTCGCCGGGCAGCTCGGCGACGTGGTTGAGCGTGGATGCGATGCGCGGTCGACGATCCGGCTAGATGTCGATCGTTGGGCAGATAGTTGAAGCTCGAGCGTGCCGCGCTGCCGCTGCGTCAGGTAGCGCAACTCGCCGGCGAAATCCACGCCGCGCTTGGCGTAGTAGACCGGTTCGGCCATGAAGTCGGCGTTCGGCCGGATGTTCCAGTAGTAGGGCAGCGAGATCTCCGCGCCGTTGCGCGATCCGCCGCCGATGTTCGGGAAGAAGAAGCCGCTCTTGGCGCTGCGGGCCGATGGGGAAGGTCATCCAGGGTAGATAGATGAACGGCACGTCCTTGAACTCGACCTTCGTGCCGTGCCGGTGCCCTTGTTCGCGCGCGTGTCGAGCACGATGCGCTTCGACTTGATCTCCCAGGCCCAGTCGGTGAGCGGGCAGGTGGTGAACGGTGACGTCGTCCAGCGTGACCTGTGCCGTTCGCGTCCACCTGCATGTTGCGCGCGGCGCCGCGGGCGCTGCGCTGCGGGCAGCTCGAACTGCGCGCCTTCGAACTGCGCGCCGAGCGCCGGGGAGTAGTTGCCGCTGCTGCCGCGCACCTTGAGCTGCGGGACCGGCAGAACTCGACCGCGCCTGTGAGCTTGGCGCGCCCGGTCTTCGCGTCGTATTCGAGGCGGTCGGCGCGGATGACCTTGTCGCCCTGCGCATCACGACGTTGCCCGCAGAGCACGGCGTTGCCGTTGACGTCGAAGCTGAAGTCCTTGTCGTCGGCCTCGATGGTGACCCGATCGTCGACGGGTTCGGTGCGCCGGTGGCCGGTGGCGGGCGTCGGCGGCAGCCGGCGCGCTGCGCGGCACGCCGTGTCGTCGGCAGGCCGTCGTCGGCCATGCGACGATGAGCGGGTGAAAAGCTGGCGAGGCCGCGCAAGCATCAGCAGCGTTGCGGTCGAAGCTCTCTCGCCAGTTTGCGCACTATACTTATACGAATGCTCAAGAACGACGCGCGACTCTCACTCATCCGGTCCTGGCTGACACGCGACCTGGGATGGCGCGTCGGCCGAATCAGCGTGGCATCCGCTGACGCCAGCTTCCGCCGCTATTTCCGTGTGTCGCGAGGCGACGTCGATCCGGCCGCCTGGGCGCCGAAGGCCGACACCCTCATCGTCATGGACGCGCCGCCCGGCAAGGAAGACATCGCGCCCTATCTCAAGGTGACGTCGCTGCTGGAGCAGGCCGGGGCACACGTGCCGCACGTTCATGCCTCGGACGCGCAAGCGCGGCTTCATCGTGATGGAAGACCTGGGCGACACCCAGTACCTCTCGCTTGCTCAAGACCGGACGCGGCGTCGACAAACTCTACGGCGAGGCGCTGACCACGCTCGCCAACATCCAGGTGCGCGGCCTGCGCGCAGCCGCGACACTCGACTCCGTACGACCGCGCAGCCGCTCGAGCGCGAGCTCAATCTCATGCCCGAGTGGTTCCTGGGCAAACATCTGCGGCTCGAGCTCTCGCCCGAAGAGCGCGCGCTGCTGACGGTGACCAACGAGTTCCTCATCAACGAAGCGCTGCTGCAGCCGCAGGTCTTCGTTCATCGCGACTTCCACTCGCGCAACCTCATGGTGCTGCCCGTCCGACGGACAGGGAGGCCCGGCGTCATCGACTTCCAGGACGCGCTGCGCGGACCGATCGGCTACGACCTCGTATCGCTGCTCAAGGACTGCTACATCAGCTGGTCGCGCGAGCGCGTCGAGCGCTGGGTTCGACGGGCTATCGCCGCGTGCTCGGCAACCTCGGCGCGAACGTCGGCGACAGCGAATACCAGTTCATGCGCTGGTTCGATGTCATCGGCGTGCAGCGGCACATCAAGGTGCTGGGCATCTTCTGCGCGGCTGTGGCATCGCGACGGCAAGATCGGCTACCTCGCCGATCTGCCGCTGGTGCTGAACTATGTGCTCGACGCCTGCCGCCGCTATCCGGAGCTCGTGGAGTTCGGGCGCTGGCTCGAGTGGCGCGTGGCGCCGCAGTTGCCGCTGCGCGAATGCGCGCCAGAAGGAAAAGCCGGCGCGCCGCAAGCCCAAGAGCCAAAGCGAAGGCCGCAAACGCGAAGCGCCAAAGCCAAAGGCCAAAGCGCAAGGCCAAGCGCCGCAAAGCTCAGGCGTCGCAAGCGTGCGCGCAGCGCAAAGTCACGTGCGGTGCGCGCAAGACCCGCGCAGGCAAGCGTCTCGCAGCGTGCGCAAGGTCGCAAGGCTCCGCGCGCACGCAAGCCCGTGCAACGCGCCGCGCCGCATGCGGCGTCAACACAAATGAAGGCAATGGTGCTGGCCGCCGGGGCGCGGTGAGCGCATGCGCCCGCTGACCGATCGGGAGCCCAAGCCGCTGCTGCGCGTGGGTGGAAAGCGGCTCATCGAATATCACCTGGAGCGGCTCGCCGCCGGCGGTTTCCGCGAAGTGGTCGATCAATACCGCGTGGTTAGGCGACCATGATCGAGGCGGCGCTCGGGACCGGGCGGCAATATGGGCTTGCCATAACCTACAGCCACGAGCGGCCCGAGGCCCTGGAGACGGGCGGGGGCATTTTTCATGCGCTGCCGCTGTTAGGATCGGCACCGTTCCTGCTGGTGAATGGCGATGTGTGGACCGACATCGATTTCGGCGCCCTGCGCCGTTCACCACCTGAGCGCTCGCTTGCGCACCTGGTCCTCGTGCCCGAACCCGCCGCAGCACGCCCGCGGCGATTTCCTGCTCGGAGCACGGACTCGTGTCAGAAGGCGAGGGATCGCGACAGACGTATTCAGGCGTGGGCATCTATCGCCCGGAATTGTTCGCGGGCTGTGAGCCCGGCAAGTTTCCGCTGCTGCCGTTGCTGCGCAAGGCGATTGCCCTGCGCGCCCTCAGCGGTGAACTGCATCAGGGCCGGTGGTACGACATCGGCACCACCGGAGCGGCTCGCTGCGCTCGACGCGCAGTTGTCGCGACCAAGATTTCCTAGGGAGGCAAGATGAAAAAGATAGTCAGTAGTGGTCGTCGTCCTCGTGGCGTTGCTGGTCGTGGCGCCGTGGGGCGTCGGCAGGCTCGCGGAGAAGCGCCTCGATCATGGGCTCGACAAACTCGTCGAAGCCGCGCCGTATCTCACCGTCGTCGAAGCGCAAGTACACGCACGGGCTGGTTCAAGTCCGAGCAGGTGGTCGACGTTCGAAGTCTTCAGCACCTGGATGAAGGCGCTGAGCCCCAAGGCGATGGAAGACGCGCATGAGCAGCAGGCGCGCCTGACGCGAAGGCCGAGCGCGGACCCGAGGCGAGACGCTGCCGCACCCGAGCCGTCGCCGAGCAGATGCGCCCGCGGATGCAGCCGTGCCGCCGGACGAACCGGCAGCGCCGGAGACGCGCCGAAGCTCAATGAAACTGATGCGCTTCACCGTGCGCAACGAAATCCTGCACGGACCGGTGCTCGGCCTGTCAGGCTTCGGCATCGCGCGCGTGGATTCGCACTTCGTGTTGAGCGACGAAGTCCGCAAGGAAGATCGGAAGAGATCTTCGGGCCGAAGGCTCCGCTCGAAGATCAGCACGCGCGTCGGATTCCTGGGCGGTGGCACCACCACCGTTCAAGTCCGAAGGCCGCACGATCAAGCCCGAGGATTCGCAAGGCCGAGATCACCTGGGACACCTTCAAGCTCGCCATCGGTTACTCGAAGAACGCCGACAAGTACTGACTTCGACGGCAAGTGGCCGAAGTTCGAGGTCAACGACCGCGGCGAAAACACGAAATTCGTCATGACCGACATGACGCATGGACGGCGATGGCAAGCGCGTTCGCGGCGATCTGCTACGACGGCGACTGTCACCTTCGGCGATCGACGCAGTCCGCTTCGTCGGCAAGGATGGCGAGAACGTCGAGGTCAACGACGTCTGCAGCTACGACGTGAACAGCGAGACCAAGGGCGACTTCACGCCGGCGTGAGCGCCAAGATGGGCTCCGGCGAAGTGAAGAGCGAAGGAACTCTCCGCGCAGGGCATCAACGCTCAAGGAAGTTCACTACGACATCGGCGTGCGGCGCCTGCATGCGCCGAGACGCTCGAAAAGATCGCTGGCGGAGTTCAAGGCCATGTACGCCAAGCCGCTGACCAACGCGCTGGAAGCCAGCGAGCAGTCATGTTCGCGCCCCCTCAAGGAGCGCGGCGTGGAGCTGCTCGAAGTACGACCCCGAGTTCGTCATCGATCGCATCGGCATCGTGACGCCCCGAAGGCGACGGCTTACACTCAAGGGGCGTGGTCAAGCTCAAGGGCGCGACCGCCGATGACTTCGGCTCGCGGGCAGCATGGCGCTCATCGGCAAGATCGACGCCGACATCACGATCGACCTGTCGGAGAAGATGATCCAGAAATTCCCGAACGGCTCGACGCGGCGCGGGCGCGATGGTCGATTCGCGGCATGCCAAGCGCGAGGGCGACCGGCCTGGTCTGCAAGATCGTCTTCGCCAAGGGCCAGCTCACCGTGAACGGCAAACCCCAGGCAATTCCGGGACTTGGCGGGCCTCCATCCGAGGCGAGGGAGAGATGCCGCCGCCGCCGCAGGAGGTAGAATCCCGGCCTCAAATGGCATCACTCAAGGACATATCCGTCGTCGTGGAGGGCGCCGTCACCGAATCGCGCGCGATTCGCAGTGGCGAGAAGTACGTGACTCCGCAGGGCTTCACCGCCATCAGGACGGTCAGAAGCAGCGTCGGGGGCGAGCGCGCCGGCGACCGGGCGCAAGCCCTCGTGGATCCGCGCGCAGTTGCCGGTGGGCGCCGGCTTTCGGCGCGGTGAAGGAATCGTGTCGCGAGCACCGGCTCGCGACCGTCTGCGAGGAAGCCAAGTGCCCGAACATCGGTGAATGCTGGAACGCGGGCACCGCCACCATCATGTTGATGGGCGCGGTGTGCACGCGTGCCTGCCGGTTCTGCTCGGTGGACACCGGCAACCCGCGCGGCTGGCTCGACGCCGAAGAACCCGAGAACACCGCGCGCAGCGTCGAGCTCATGAAGCTCGAGCTACATCGTGCTCACCTCGGTCGAACCGGGACGACCTGCCCGGATGGCGGCGCCGCGCACTACGCCGTCGGCGTTCGCGCCATCAAGCGCCGCATCCCGCAGCCGCGGTCGAGGCGCTGACGCCGGATTTCCAGGGCGTGCTGCGCCGATGTCGAAACCGTGGTGGATTCGGGTCTCGAGGTCTTCGCGCAGAACGTCGAGACCGGTGAAGCGCCTCGACGCATCCGGTGCGCGATCCGCGCGCGAGCTACGAGCAGACCATCGCCGTGCTCGCACACGCGAAAAGCAATGCCCAGCAATACGTAACTGAACGAAGTATA
>ERZ1370068.9254-contig-8044_pt1 | contig 36907 bp, 74 predicted proteins | sample MGYA00561227_ERZ1370068 | MGnify/ENA primary metagenome ERZ1370068 (study PRJEB38410, sample SAMEA6850437) | metagenome | study: Metagenomic assessment of the ecological functions of the soil: analysis of the soil microbiota associated with the...
TTGTGCTTCGTTCAGTTACGTATTGCTGCTATGGCTTGGTTCAAGAGGTCGGTTGCGTTTCACTCACGATCCTCTACCAAGGTAGGTTCGGTGTCGTAAGTAGACTTTTAGCGCGGCTATAAAGATCGAAGGCGGTGATGATCGGCGGTTGGTGGGCGCTCGATGGCTAGTCTCTCAGCAGGCTGAGATTTTGGCGTGAAGCTGCTCGGCGACTTTTGCGCGATCTCGCTTTGGATCGCGAACATGTCTTTCAAATCGCGATCGTATTCTTCCGCCCAGATGTGCGAATCGGTGCGGGCGTCGATCAACTGGGCGTTGATGTGTAGCCAGGCGCCTGTCTTGCGGACGCTGCCTTCCAGCACGTGGGATACGCTGCAGTTCATCGCCGATCTGGCGTGTGTTCTGCTTGCCGCGATATCCCATCACGCTGGTGCGGCTGATGACCTTGAGATCGGCGATTTTCGCCAGCTTGGTCAACAGATCGTCCTGGACACCGTCGGCAAAGGAGGCGTCTTCTCTGTCGTTACTCAGATTTTCAAATGGAAGCACTGCGATTCCAGCTGTCGGCGGACGGCGGAATAGTTCGCTTTTCCAAACGATCACGCCTACCGCTGCTATCAGGGCGAGCGACAATGCCACGACAGCCGCAGCGGTTGGATTTCGTTGCAGCCATTTCTTTCCTCGGCCAACAACTCCGGTGCGCCGGGCCTGGATTGGTTCGTGCCTTAGCCAGCGTTCAAGGTCTTCGGCCAGCGCGAGAGCAGAAGAGTAACGGCGCTGCGGATCTTTCTCGAGACACTTCAGGCAAATCGTGGAAAGATCGCGATCTATTTTCGGATTCCACAAGCGCGGTGGCCGCGGCTCGGTTTCCAGAAGTAACTTGATCGTCTCGTAGGTTGTTCCTCCGGCAAAAGGCGGATGGCCGGTTAGAAGTTGGTAGAGCACTGCGCCAAGCCCATAGACATCTGTTGCGCTGGTTAGCCTTCGCGTTGTTACCGGCTGCTTGTTCCGGCGCCATGTAACTGGGTGTGCCTAGCACTTCCAGCGTGCGCGTGACCGTGCTCTCAGATTCGACTAATCGGGCAAGGCCAAAATCGGTGAGATGCGGTTCGCCTTTTGCATCGAGCAGAATGTTTCCCGGCTTGATGTCTCGATGCAGAATGCCGTGTTCATGCGCGTAATGAACGGTGCGGGCCACCTTTGCGATGAGTTCCACCGCCTGCCGGATCGACATCGGCGTGCGCTTGACTACTTCGTCAAGCTGGCCGCCTTCGACAAACTTCATGCTGAAGTAGCACTGGCCATCGCGCTCGCCGACCTCGTAGATGGGGACGATGCACGGATGATCGAGGCTGGCGGCAGCTTCGGCTTCCAGTCGAAAGCGCTTGAGGTGCGCTTTGGTGGCCCACTGGCCGAGGCCAATGACTTTTAATGCGACTATGCGGTTAAGACTCTTCTGCCGGGCGCGAAACACGACGCCTTGACCGCCGCGCCCGACTTCCTCGAGCAACTCGTAGTCGCCTAGCTCTCCCAGCATCTTTGCGAGCACGCGCGGTTGTTTTCACTGTGCGGCTCAGCGTTCGCACTCATTCGCGTTCAAGCATTCCAGCGGAGCCGCAGTCATCGACCGGCGGCTACAGCGTTCGGGAAGATCCCGAGCGCTGTTTCGAGCACGCACCCGGTGCAAAGTCCTTCCGGTGCGTCGGAAAAGATTTTCGCGCCGCACTTTCGGCAAACTTCTGATTATTCGATCATTGCCGGATGTTGCTAGCGCACTCCGGATATACATGCGTAGAATTCCTCACGTTATCCTCGCACCACAGCGATTAGATGGCGCAGCTCGTCTTCGACGTCGCCGGGCGTAGCAACCGTGTGGGCAATTTCCTCTCGCAATAACAATTGATAGCGCTGCCGAAATCGATGAAACGCCTGCCTGACCGCGTTCTCGGTCATGCCTAGTTGCGCCAGCGATGTCCGCCTGCGAGGGCGCACCGGTTCGTCCGGCAGCAGTTGCTTCAAAGAATCAAACAACGCAGCATTGCCGGCCGCAACGGTATTCATTCTTCAAAAGACCAAGCACGCGTTCTAACACCGTAGAAGCCCAGCGGCGTTCGTAAATTTGCTCTGCAGTTACTGGGTCCGCTGGTTCCATCTCGATCCGTTCGTCAGTGGCTTAGTTCTTCGAGCGGAATAAGCCGCTGGCCTTTTCCCCGCTTGATCGCCATCGCGCGACGCCGCTCGTCGGCCAGAAAATGTTTTAGTGCTCCAAGAAGATACGAACGAAAGCGTCCCTTTCTCCTTGCGGACGGCAGTCGAGACTTTGTGCTCCAGCAAATCTGCAAAAAAGCCTGGGTGACATCCTCTGCTTCCTCTGGCGCAATACCCTGTCGTTGCACGAAGCTATAAATGGGTCGCCAATAAATGCGGCAAAGTTTTTCCAGCGCTTCTTGTGCCGCAGGCGATTCACCTTGCGCCTCAACTACGACGCTCCAGTGCGTGGTAGTAAACTGGCACGCCCTTTTGTGTGCCAGGTTGCCGAACCATTCGCGGTCAAGCTCGCGAAACGTCCGCCGATGGCGACACGGACTCGTCCTGTGGTGAGCTTTCAGAGTGATCAGGAGCGGCTCACGCCGTGATTCAAGTAAAAACTCATGCAAAAATCAAGCCTGCAGATGTGCTCACAAACGAGTGACGGTGGGACGGCAGAGTCTGCCGATTTTGTTTTTGGAGAGAATGCTCAGGCAGTTAAGTTCAGTCTGATTCGATGAGGCGCACGTTCTTTATCGTCGGCCCAACTGCAACCGGGAAATCTGAGCTGGCGGCCGATGTCGCGCGCGAAATCGGCGCGGAAATTGTCAGCGCGGACGCGTTTCAAATTTATCGCGGGCTCGATCTGCTCACGGCGAAACCGGATGCTTCAACGCTTGCAAAGGCGCCGCATCATCTGATCGGCACAACGCCGCTTCACGAAGAAATGAACGCGGAAAAATATCGGCGCGCCGCGTCGCGCGCCATTGAAGAAATTCATTCGCGCGGCAAGCTCGCGATCGTTGTTGGCGGAAGCGGGCTTTACATCAAAGCGCTTACCCACGGACTAGCGCCGTTGCCCGAGTCTGATCCAAAGCTGCGCGAAAAACTGAACGCCATGAGCTTGGATGAATTGCGCTCGCAACTCGCCGAACTCGATCCCGAAGCGGCGCAAAAGATCGACCTGAAGAATCGCCGCCGCGTCGTGCGTGCCGTGGAGATTTGTTTGCTCACCGGGAAACCTGCGCAACGTCGCGAAGTTGTAGCCGGGGTCGGTGACTCCGGCCGAGCCGCGGATCAACGATCCCGGCTACAGGTGTTTTCGTTTTTCGCGACCGGGAAGAGCTTTACGCCCGAATCAATCAGCGAGTGGAAGCAATGTTTGAGAACGGCGTGATCGAAGAAGTGCAGCGCCGCCGGGACGATGAGTTCGACCGCATCGCAGATGATCGGCTTGCGCGAAATTCGTGAATTGCTCGATGGCAAAATGTCGATCTCGCAATGCATCGCCGCGATTCAGCAGGCGACCCGCCGTTACGCCAAAAGACAGTTGACCTGGTTTCGGCGACAAACTAATTTTGCACCGCTGAACTTGTCGCTTCTCACTCACAACGAAGCTGATGCGAATGGATTTCGCAGCGCCGAACGCTTCGGGGTTCGCGCACAAGGGATGATTGAAACGCGTCCGCAAAAAACACAGGAGCGCGCGCTCCTGATTGGCCTCGAAAAGGAAGGCGTCTCGAAATGGGACTTGCAGGATTCGCTCGAAGAATTGCGCGAGCTGGCGAATTCCGCCGGCGCCGAAGTTGTCGATACGGTCACGCAAAAGTTGCAGAAACCGACTGCGCCGTACTACATCGGTCGCGGCAAAGCGGAATCGATCAAAGATTCGTGTCAGGATCAACAGGTGACGTCGGTCATTTTTAACGATGAACTTTCACCCGCGCAGGGTCGCAACCTGGAGAATTTGTTCGCGCGCAAGGTTCTCGATCGAACGCAGTTGATTCTCGATATTTTCGCGCAGCGCGCCCGCAGCCGGGAAGGCCGATTGCAAATCGAGCTGGCTCAGTTGCAATATCTTTGCCGCGTCTCACCCGGATGTGGCATCACTTGTCACGGCAGACTGGCGGGATCGGCACGCGTGGCCCGGGTGAAACGCAATTGGAAGTTGATCGCCGCCGCGTGCAGGAACGAATCGCGCGGCTCGAGCGCGAGCTCGAAGCGGTGCGCAAAACGCGCGCGATGCAGCGGCAAGGGCGCAAACGCCATCAATGGCCTGTCGCCGCAGTGGTCGGCTACACGAATGCTGGCAAATCGACGCTGCTGAATCTGCTCACCGGCGCGGACGTCGTCGACCGAGAACAAACTTTTGCCACGCTCGATCCCACCACGCGCAGCTTTGTTTTGCCTAACAAACAGCGGGTCCTGCTCACCGACACGGTCGGCTTCTTACGAAAACTTCCGCACACGTTGATCGAATCGTTCAAGGCGACGCTCGAAGAAGTGAGCGAAGCCGATCTGCTCATTCACATTGTCGATCTTAGCCATCCCGCGTGTGGATGAGCAGATGGAAGCGGTCGATGGCGTGATCAAAGAACTGGACGCTTACGGCAAGCAAACGCTGATCGTGTTCAACAAGATCGATAATCTTGCCGAACCGCGAGCTGGCCGATTCTTACGTGAAACGCTTTCCCGGGAGCGTCGCGATCTCCGCGCGCACCGGAGAAGGCGTTAACAAACTCGTGCAGGCGCTGGAAGACGCGCTCAGCTCGTGGCGGTTGCGCTCGCGTTTTCGTATTCCATCGAATGAATCTGCGTTGATCGCCGAGATCCATCGAGTCGGTCACGTGCTGGAGCTGCGCTACGAGGGCAACGACGCCGTGATTGTCGCCCACGTTCCACCACATTTGGAACAGAAGCTGGCCGACTACGCCGTGCGAGACTGACCAACCAGATCGCGGACGCGGGATTCGACGCTTCGCCGCGATCTGCGACCAGCCAGTCGCGATCGTTGGCTGTCGATGCAAACTGGAGCGGATCTCCGATAACCAACTTGATCGTCGACAGGTCGCGGAACACTTCGGCTCTGGCGGCAGAGCTTCAAAAGTTCCAACAAGACCGCACGGCACGACCGGCACATTGGTTTCCGCGACCAGCATCCCGAGTCCGTGCTTGAAAGGCATCATCGAGCCAGTGCGACTGCGTCCGCCTTCCGGGAAGATGATGAAGATCGCTTTTTCTTCCTGTAATTTCCGGCGCAAATCGGCAAGAGCGTGCGGGCCGCAATTCTTTCGCCACATCGGCAAAGCGTTGAGCATGATTGCCGAAAACGTGCTGCGTCACTTTCGTTTGAAAGAAGACGTCGCCCGCGGCGATGGGAAAGGCGCGTTCGCGATGGCGGGGAGTGAGCGCCGCTCCAAGAGCCAGTGCGTCGAGATGACTGCAATGATTCGCCGCGAGCACAAACGGCCCGTGTGCCGGCAGCTTCTCGCGGCCGACGATCGTGAGTCGATGTGCGATCGCGAAGTAACTTCGCAGCAGCGAAAAACAAGCGTGATGCGCAAGGCTTTCGAGAAGCCCGCTTTCGCGCCGCACGCTGCGAAACCGCTCGCTCGGAGTCAGGCCGGTGTCGTGCGCTGGTTGGAGGTTGCCAGGGTTCCATCAGATTTGCCAGCCGCTGAAAATTTGCTGCGGTTGGCCGACAGCGAAGCCGACAAAATAATTGACGTAGTGAAACACAGCAGGCGCGACAAGAATCAGACTATCGAACCGATCGAGAATGCCGCCGTGCCCGGGAATGAGTTTCGCGGTGTCCTTGAGACCGAGGTCACGTTTGATCGAGGAAAGCATCAAGATCGCCGAATTGCCCTACTATGCTGACGATGATGCCGAGGCCCAGCAAGCGGACGGGCGTGTCGAGCGCCGTGCCGGACCAGACAAAATGCGCGCCGACTGCAACGAGCGGCGTAGTTAGCACGATTGCGCCGAGCGCGCCTCCTACGGTTTTGTTCGGGCTGGTGTTCGGGACAAATTTTCGATGACCAAATAAATGGCCACAGATGTAGGCAAAGATGTCATTGAGTTCCACGGCGAAGATGATCAGCAAAAGGATCGGCCGATAATTCCAATCGTTCGCCATGTAGCCAAGGTTGCCGAGCGCGCTTCCGAAAAGAGCGAAGCCGAGCACACCCAGGCCGACGCGTTGGATGTAGCCCTTCGGTTGATCGGGGATCAAGCCGCCGATGGCAATCAACGCGACTGTCAGCGGAAACAACGCAACAAAGAGTCGATACCAATTATCCAGCGCGGCGAAAGTGATGAAGAGAATACCGATAACCACGATGAGACTGATGGTTCGTTCCCGAAACAAGCCGGTGATGCGGGCATATTCCCGATAACAAAGAAAACTCAGCGTGGCCACGGCCAGGATCGTCCAGAAAGCGCCTGCCAGAATGGGAATCAGGATGAACAGCGCCAGCCAAATCCAGGACCGATAACGATCCCAGAGTTCCTTTCTCTTATCGCTGGTGCTGTTGGCTGCCCGGGTCACGATAAGAATCAGCAGCGGCGCTAACAGGAACAGAACGAGAGCTGTCAGCGTCAGAACAACGGTCACGCGGATCGTCAAAGGCGTGACGAAATCCAAAGAGTCGTTCGCGCGTAATTACGTTCATTTCAGCGCGCGTGCGATTCGGTCCGAGCTCGGCGAATAACCGTGATTACGCAGCCCACGACGATCACGACAAGCCCCAAGAGTCATCAGGCCGATCTGCGAATCGTTGAACGTAATGATCTGCCAGGAACGTGGCGTGATTGCCGCGTAAACACAGATGAGCGTGATGACCAGCATGCGATGTTGTTTTGCCATCGGTCCGCAAAACTCGTTAGGCGCGCCGGCGATTTTTCCTGCTGCGCGAACATAAGCGGTGAAGATGGCCAGAATGGTTGCGATGTAACCGAGTGTAATGTTTCCGCCCCACGCGAATCCGGCTCCGATGAAAACTGCAGCGTCGGAAATGCGATCGGGAACTTCGTTGTAAAGCTCACCGGTTTTCGACGCGCGACTGGAAGCGATGCGCAACCATTCCATCGAGCATGTTCGCAGTCAGACGCAGTTGCGCGCCAAGCGCGGCGATGAGCCACAAGATTCGATAATCAGCAATTGAAGTCACGCCGAGGGCAATGCCCGCGACAATGCAGGCGCACATGCCGGCGATCGAAATTGCGTTCGGCGAAACATTTCGTGAAGCGAGCCAGGCCGTCGCTGCCTGCGCCCATTTTCGATTGCGCGTGGCGATTGGGCGGCGGTCAATTGAGTTGCTGGGCGCTTCGCTGCATAACAGTTGCTGGCAACCGATAGCAGAGTCATCACCGTAATGTGCAGAATAAAGTGACGGAATCCAGTGACGCAGACAATCATCGTCTGCGGGAACCTCGCGAGCGAGTGGGCGGTCTCCTGTCCAGCCGTGAGGCGATCGGAAGATTGCTGGCTTGAAACTTGCAGAGCAAGATTGTCTGCATGCACATAATGCGCATATGACTGCGCGCGAGCGGGTGAAACAATTAATCAAGGCTTGGCCGAAAGTTTACCCGAATGCGCATACCGAGTTGAATTTTCGGAACCCGCTCCAACTACTGGTGGCGACGATCCTCTCGGCGCAATGCACGGACAAGCGGGTCAACATGGTCACGCCCGCGTTGTTCAAGAAATATCGCACGGCAAAAGATTATGCGGACGCGCCGCAGGCCGAGTTCGAAAATGCAATTAAATCTACAGGTTTTATCGCAGCAAAACCAAAAGCATTCGCGGTGCCATGCGCGCAATCGCAGAGGAACACGGTGGAAAAGTCCCGGACACAATGGAGGAATTAAACGCGTTGCCGGGTGTTGGCCGCAAAGACGGCGAACGTGGTGCTGGGCAATGCGTTTGCATAAAAACGAAGGCATCGTGGTGGACACGCACGTGATCCGATTGTCGCAGCGGCTTGGCCTCACAAAACACAAGGACGCGGAAAAGATCGAACGCGATTTGATGAAGCTCGTGCCGCGCGAGCATTGGACAGACTGGAGTCACTGGCTCATCTGGCACGGCCGCCGCCGTTGTTATGCGCGCAAGCCGGATTGCTCGAACTGCGAGGTTTTCCGGTTATGTCCCAGCGGCAAAGTTTTCCTGCGAACCGGCCAGGCGCAAAACGACCGACGCGAAGCTGTTTAACGCGTGCTCTCAGCGCTTTCAGCAGGCTCGACGTGACGTGAAGGACTTGTTTCGTCGTTCTCGGCTTGTTGCGCGCATGCGTCGAAATTGTTCCTCGAGTTTCTTCAGCTCCTCGTCGGAAAGATCCTCGAGATCGACGAGTTCATTGCGTGCGTCTTTGATCGCGCGAATCAGTTCGTCCAATTTCAAATGAACTGCTTTGGCGTCGCGGTTTTGCGTGTTCTGAATCAGGAACACCATCAGGAACGTGATAATGGTCGTGGCAGTGTTGATGATCAGTTGCCACGTGTCGGAGAAATGAAATGTGGGGCCAGTTAGAAGCCAGACAAGGATGACCAGCACAGCTCCAGCAAATGCCCAGGCGCTGCCGAGCATGACGGAGGAACGACGCGCGAAAACACGGAACGCGTCACTGACGACGCAAAAGAAATCACGTTCCTGCTCGTCTTTCTTCGGTTTTTCGGCCTGGGTCTTTGCTCAGATGCTACTTTAGTTTTCGCGCGTGAGTCCCAGATTGCGCGCACGAAAACGCGCTGGCTGTTCAGACCTTGTGCAGAGAGCGGCATTGATTTTCCCGCTGGTTTAGGGAACACTTAGCTCCCGAATTCATGCAGCAGGGCCCGCGCATTTTCACGTCTGCAAACTGTCCCGCCTGCGCCGGTCGAGCGCGCCAGGCCGAAGTTGTGGATACTCGATTCATGGCGTGACCTGATTCTATACGTCGGCACGCCGCTGTTGTTGCTGCCGGCTTTCGCGCTGGCCCAGGCGCGCTGGAGTCCGCAGGACATTTATCTCTTCGTCGCGGCGTTTCGGCGCAATGGGACATCACCTGCCGGGATGATCCGCGCCTATGGCGATCGCGCTTTGTTCGAGCGCTTCAAATGGCGCTTTATTCTCGCGCCGCTCTTCCTTCTCGCGGTCTGTACGGCCTTCTTTTGGTGGGACCTGAAAGGAATTTTGCTGGTCGTTTTCTTCTGGGGCGTCTGGCACGGATTGATGCAAACTTATGGGTTCTGCCGCATCTACGACGCGAAAGCTGGAACCTTCGACGCGCTCACCCGCCGGCTCGATTTCGCGATGTGCGTAATCTGGTTCGCCACTGCGGTAGCACTTTCACCATACCGCCTGAGCGATACGCTCGATACGTACTACATGTGTGGCGGACCATTTATCCCGCCATCAGTCGTTCAACACGGCCAACAGCTGATTCTTTTCGCGGCCATCACAGTTTCAGTCCTCTTTCTTCTGCATTTCGGACGATTGTGGATCATAGGGAAGCGACCCAATCCCGTGAAGGTTGCTTTGCTCGTCACGAGCATCGCGTTTTGGTGGTACTGCAATAATCTTGTCGCGAATATTCTTGTCGGTATTGCGCTGTTCGAAGTCTTCCACGACGTGCAATACCTCTCGCTAGTCTGGATCTACAACCGCAATCGCGTGGAGAAAGACAGCAACATCGGCGGATTCATGCGCTTTGTGTTTCGACGGAGCGGTTCGCTCATTGGGCTCTATGTCGGTCTTGGTCTTCGCCTATGGCTCGCTCAGCTTATTTCAATGCGCATCTCGGGATAGATACGGTTAAACGCATCCTTACCGGCGTGGTCACCGCTTCCACGCTGCTCCATTTCTATTACGATGGATTTATCTGGAAAGTTCGGGAGCGCTCCACGCGCCAATCGCTTGGGCTTGCCGGTGGAACGGCTGACGTATCGCTGGGCGGTTTTCTTCCCAGGCTGGGCCTGGCACGGCTTGAAATGGGCGGCAGTATTTGTGCTGCCGTTAAGCGCGCTCTGGTTTTGGCAGACGCATCTCAATGGTTCCAGAGCTCCAACGGCGAGCATGGCTTGTAGCGGATGTGCCGATGCGGCGCGAAACAGCATTTTGATTATCGGCTGGCGTTGCAAAAAGAAGGCCAATGGGAGCAGGCAGAACAACAATATAAAATCGCGCTCAGCTTCAAGCCGGCTGATGCCAAGTCGCATATGAACCTTGCTACTGTCTTGACGGCGCAGGCCAAGTGTGATGCGGCTGTACCGCACGTGGAAGAGGCGTTGCGTCTTCAACCCAACAACGGCGAATTTCATTTCGAGTTATGCCAGTTTGCTCCAGCGACTCGGACGCGGGGACGAAGCCGGACCTCAATACGAAGCGGCGGCGCGTCTCCTGCCGGACTCGCCGGAGGCCCATTACAATTATGCATCGTTCCTTGCCTCAGCAGGAAAAGGAAATGATGCCCTGAGGGAGTTGCAGACGGACGGTTCAGCTCAAACCCGATTATGTGGATGCTCAACTACAATTGGCCGACGCGCTATTTGCAAAAGGTGATCTTGAAGAGGCCAAAATGCATTATACTACGGCGCTTCGCGCGGATCCCAAGTTGGCAGTCGCTCACAATAGTTTAGGCAGGCTTTACCTGACTCAGGGTCAAATCTCTCAGGCCATTGTTCAGTTCGGTGAAGCGTTGCGCCTGAATCCCGATTACAAAGAGGCCGAGGAAAATCTGCGCGTCGCCAAAGCAAGCGACGTTCAATTTCTTCAGCAAACGCACAATTGATTTTTGGTTGGCCGCGCTCTTCATCTCAATCTGGATGACGCGTGGCGGGACGAACCGTTGGGTCTTCCTGTGATTGACGCGCGCGCGTGGGGACCGCGGCTGCGCTTCTCCGCGCCGCCACGTTTGGTCGCCGAGTTTTATCGCGAGCACGAGGCGAATCTCGCATCGCCGTTCTTGCTCTACGGATCCGGTGACTTCCACTATTTGACGGCGCTTCGACTGCGTCGCATTGCCGGACCGATCGTTGTCGTTTCATTCGATAATCATCCGGATTGGGATGTGCGCCCGCCGAAATGGGGATGCGGCGGTTGGGTCAATCGCGCATTGGAGCTGTCAAACGTGCGACGCGTGAGCGTCTGGGGTTGCGGAAATTTCGAGTGCTGGTGGCCGCACCAAATTTTCGGCAACCGTCGAGCCGAACGCGCAGGCGTCCTGGACGTTCATCCCTGGGCAGACGATCGCCCCGCGAAAGATCGAGAACGCCGAGGCGCGATACTTGCGCGATAACTGGCGCGAGCACTTTGAGCAATTTTTGGAAACGGTCGGCGGAGAAAATGTTTATGTCACAATCGATCTTGATTGTCTCAATGCGAGCGAGGCAGTGACGAATTGGGAAGCTGGCCGCTTCACGATTGCAGATCTTGAATGGGCGCTTGGGAAATTGCGCGAGTCGTCGCGGATTATTGGAGGCGACGTTTGCGGCGCCTATTCACCGCCAACTACGCGCGTTTCAAACAGCGCTTCGCCGCGGAATTCGATCACCCGAAAATCCAGTTGCCGGATCCCGACCGGATCCACCAGATCAATCTGGCAGCCTTGGAAAAATTGTGGCCGTTACTGTCGCGGCGCGATTGAAGGTGGCGTTTCCGCGGCCGTGACATTGCCTAAAACGGTTGCTAGCTGAGTGAAACGAGCACGATCCCGGCGCTGATCAGCAACGCGCCAATCGTGAGTCGCATGCTTAGCTTTTCTTTCAGCACGACCGCTGCCATCAGCGTGATGAAGATCACGCTCAAACCCTGGAATGGATAGAGGTAACTCAGGTCGAATCGCTGCAGCAATCCGAGTGTGAGAAAGAAGGAGATCGTCATCAGAATAACGCCGACTGGTAACCTTCGAGACAAACTGGGCGTTCCGAAAACCGGTCGTTGTCGTGGCTTCCATCGCTCGTTTCAAGAATGAGCTGAGCCGCGACGAAGCTGACCAGAGAAACAACGATGAAAAAGAACGTGCGAGAAAACCCCGATAGGAGACCGTTGAAATAATAGCTCGGAATGGGCCGCGCGTGAGGCAGAAGGGGCGGATCGCCTCATAAGCGTTCCTCGATTTGTGCGATCGGTTTCGCGACCAGCGCCAATCCAATAACAACCAGCGCAATCCCGCACCAGCGCAACGGCGGAAATCAATTCGCCTAGAAAAATCCAGCAGCCGAGCGGAACGAGGATATCGACCACACGCGACAGAGGAAAAGCGATGGTGATTGGAATATATCTCAGCACATAAAGCCAACTGATGAAGCTGGCGATGATGAGAAGAATCGCCCACCACACCAGCGGCGAAGCCAAACCGTTAACGCCCGTCCAGGACCACGCGCTGTCAGTGTTCGCCACCTCTGTTGCGCCGCGCTTCAATAGAAATTCGGACACCAGCACGCACGCAACGCTGAGAGCCAAGTTGCAGCCAGGGGTTGCCGAAACCGGAAGGTCGATTTTGCATCCGTTTTTCTAGCGTGCGGTCAATTCGTCGCAACCAATTTCGAATTGCGCGATGTTCTGGCAGGGCGCGTCACTCCGTGCGCGCCGCGCATCGATGCAGAGGACTGCCGGCCCTACCAGCGCCGTGGCACTTAGAGCTGATCGGCGTTAGGAAATCGCTGCAAAACAGGATCGTGACGCGTCGGACCCAGATATTTGATGAGGCGGCGAAAGATCGGATTGAGCAGCGGACTTGTGTGCATGACGTACAGATCGAGCGGCACAAGCTCGCAATCCAGATGCAGTTTCGGCTCGTAGTTCAGCGGATTGCTGTAGTAATATTTCAAACCCTGTTGCAGCGCCCAGGAGATGATGTCGCGCAGCGTGTAAAAATAAAGATGCAGATCGAGCGCGACGCTGTAGTCGAGTCCGATGCATTCGTCATAAATCTTGTCGTCGCAGACGAGGCAAAAGCTGAATGCGACGATCTTGCCCAGCTTGGCGCCAGATGAAGAAGCGCGCTCGTTCCGGCATCCGCTGTCGCGATTGCGCGAAAATAATCCTTCGTCAGGGTCTCGAATTTTAATGGCGAACGCTCGTGGACGGCGAGATACAGCGGGATAGATTTCATCAACAAGAGGCGTGATGTCGCTGACGACCTCCATCTCGATCTTGGGCGCGCGTTCAGCTTTGCGGAATTTTCGGCGCAGATCTTTTCGGGTCGCCTTGCTGAGCGTGCGAAAATATTCGTCCCAGTTGTTGTAATGGAGCGGAAGCCGCGTCATCGGCATGCTGGGAATCCGCGCATAACCATTTAAGCGAAACGTTTCGAGCTCCGAGCGATAGGTCGCCGGAAAATCTTTCAAAACGATCAGCGAAGCTTTGTTTTGCCTGGCATAAGTCCGAAAGGCTCGCCTGCAACGCGTTTGCCACCCACGCTTCGTCTTTCTCGTCGCACGCGCTCAGGTCGCCCGTGCCGGCCGCACAGCCAACCATCAAAACGCGCATTGTTAGAAAGCGCGGGAAAACTTTGCGAACACGATCAACGATCGAACTAATTTTGCCTGGCACGCCTTCGACAAGATTTTGCCGGACAAAGAACACGGGCTGGATTGCTCGCGCATTGCCGGAACCATCTTCGAGCAGCAGATAACGGTGATTCGAAACCGCCCTCGACCGTTTCTTCGACGATCTCGTAGTATCGATGGTCTTTGCACTTGTTGTGAAACGCGCGTCGCCACGCGTCGCAATTGTGCAGCTCGGCGCGTGTGACGGATCTTCGCCACGCCGTTGCGGGACTGGAACGCTGTTGCTACGCGGCATAGGAACAGGTTTTCCAACCTTGCCGCGACTAAAGTTGGATGGTCGGTTGTTCTGCATTCGGTTTAAGAGCGTCGGCCTGGCGTCGATCTTCATTGAAAGAAAACGCAAGGTGAACGAACCTGCGAGCCAGTTTGTCAAAATTGTTCAGCACTGGCGTTTTCGAAGTGAATCGTATTGAAGAGCGTTCTTTGCAGTCGAAGGTCCTGGCGACGGCTGCAGCTGTCGCGCTGGCAATGGTTCTTGGCGCGCTGGATTATTTTACAGGTCGTGAGTGGGCAATATCAGCCTTCTATCTGCTGCCGACGTGCGTCGCGGCATGGATGGCCGGGCGCTGGGCGGGATTCGCGGTAGGAGGCTTTGTGCACAGGCGCGTGGTTCTTCAGCGATGTGTTCAGCGGCGCAACATATCAGTCTCCGCTGATTCCCGCTTGGAACGCGATCATGCTTTTTATATTCTTTTGGTTGTCGTCTGGCTACTGACGGCATTCCAACAGTTCTCACTACCACCTGGAGCAAACAGTCGAGCAGCGAACAGCCGCGCTGCGGACGGAGATGGAAGAACGAAAACGGCTGGAACAGGCTAAGCTCCAGGCGGAGCGCCTCGGCGTGGTTGGTTCCATGGCGGCCCAGGTTGCGCATGAAATTCGGAATCCGCTTGGCTCTATCTCGCTCAATCTTGACTTGATCGGGCAGGAACTTCACGCTTTTGCAAACTCCAGCGGCAGTTCCACCGCCGAATGCCGACGTGCTCCTCCGCGAGATGCGTTCGCAGGTATTGCGAATCCGCCAGGTGCTGCAGGAGTATCTCCGGTTCGCGCGAATGCCGAAGTCCGAGCGTGCCGCGGTTTCGCTGCCAGGCCTTTCTTGAAGAAAAACTTAATTTCGTGCAGCCGTTGCTTGATCAAAAGCATGTGGACTTGAGCAGGACGCTTGATCCGAACCTACCACCGGTTCAGCGTCGATGCCGAGCAACTCTGGGAAGCCATTTTGAATCTGATCAGTAATGCGTTGGATGCGATGCCCGATGGAGGAAACCTGACTGTGAGCGCGCAAAGGCATGGTGCGGAAGCTTTGGTATCGATCAGCGATAACGGTCGCGGCATGACCGAGGAAGAAGCTCGGCATCTTTTTGTCCCGTTCTTCACCACAAAGAGCGATGGCACGGGCCTCGGTCTCGCATACACGCAGCGGGTCGTCAACGAACATGGCGGTAAGATTAATTGCGCTACGGCGCGGGGCAAAGGCAGCACTTTTAGCATTCAACTTCCACTTGCTGTTGGTGCATGACATGACGATTTCCCTTTTTCAACTTTCCGATGCGCGCGCGACTGGGTTTTTGTCGCGCTGCTCGGACGATTTGGCGCATCGCCAGGCGCTATTCTTTTGAAACGATTATGGAAAACCTGAGAAACAAATCTGTTTTAGTCGTTGATGACGATCCGGGAATGCTCCGGGCAATGATGAAAGTGCTTGCCAAAGAAGGCATGCAAGTCACGGGACTCTCTGATCCAACTGCGGTTGTAACGACGCTTGCGGAGTCTGAACCACGATTCGACCTGGTCATTACTGACCTGCGGATGCCAACGTTCAGCGGGCGCGGGGTTTTAGCGCTTGCCAGCGCGTTGCCAAAATTGCCAGTCATTATCATCACCGCATTTGGCGGACCTCAGGTCGAAGCTCAGGCGCTCCAACTGGGTGCCTTTGCCTTTCTCGAGAAGCCGGTTGCCGCCGCCGAATTGGTTGATGTGGTAAAGCGTGCCATCGAAGCGTCGCCGAGTTCGGGAAGTGTAGCTGGATAGCTGCATGCATCCATCTAGTCGCTCCATGCCCGGCCGAGAACGAGTCGTGCGGTTACGCCCGACGCTTGCTGTTCAAGCCTCCAGGCCTTCCACTTTGAGCACGCCGTCGCGAATGTGGAGATCGCGTTGGGGAACGGCGATCTCGATCCCGGCTTCGCGGAATTTCTGTTCGATGGCGAAGTTTAGATCGCTGCGATAGCGGCTTGGGTCGGGCACTCATCTCACTGCTCCAGACGACGAGCTCGAAATCGATCGAGTTATCGCCGAATTTCTCGAGAAAAACGCTCGGCGCCGGTTCCTTTAAGGTATTGGCGATTTTCGCGCGCCGCGGCGAGCAGCGCTTCGCGCACTTTGGCAATATCGCTGCCATAGGCGACGCCGACCGGGATGCGAAACCGCACCCGTGGATCGCCATAAGTCCAGTTGGTCACCGGGAGATCGATGAATTTCGTGTTTGGCACGATCATCGCGATATTGTCGTTGGTGCGAATGACCGTGCTGCGCGCGCGAATTTGCTCGACCTGACCGGCGATCCCGGCTACTTCGACGCGATCCCCGATGGTGATCGGTCTTTCCGCCAGAATCACCAGGCCGCTGATGAAATTACTGGCGATATTCTGCAAACCGAACCCGACGCCCACACCGACTGCGCCAGCGAAAACCGTCAGCGCGCGCGAGATGAATCCCAGTGTTCTCCAGGACAATGAAAATGCCGACCACCAGCACGATGTTGCTGACGATTTGGGCAATCGCGTACTGGAGCGAACGATCGAGTCCGCTTTGCGCGAGCAACCGGTTAAAGAGAAAGCGTTTCGTTCTCGAAGAAATCCAAAAACCGCGATCAGAGAGCGCTACCAGCAGGAAAATCTGAAGCAGACTCAGCTTGATAGCCGGAAGACCGGCGTTCCAGCCCAGTGGAATGCCAGCGGCGTTAATCGCGCTGACCGTGAAAAAGACGAGCGACGGCCAGACTCAGGATGGTCGTGACGATCGCGATGAAATTTGTATCGATCTTGAAGCGGCTGAAGAAACGGCGAACGACATCGCTTTGTAAAAATCGTGGCGATGACAAGGCCTGCCGCGAAAAAGCCAGCGAACGCAGTCAAGCCGAGGAAAGTGACGTAGTGGCCGCCTACGTAGAAACAGCGGCCGCTCGAGAAGCGTCAATTCCACGTTCTCTAGTGTGAACGCGTTACTGGGCCTTCGCAACCCTGAAGCGCGCCGATCAAATACACGCGCTAGCGTGTAGTGCGTCGCGTCGAACGCCTGAGCTATCGCTGGAAAGATAGGCGCTGGCGCAGCGCCTCTACAACATCAGCAGCGTCCGCCAGCTTACTGCTGCTTGGCGCGTCTCTTCGATATACTTGATCACGTCGCCGACTGTCTGCAGCTTTTCGGCGTCTTCGTCCGGGACTTCGACGGAAAATTCTTCTTCAAATGCCATCACCAGTTCGACGATATCCAGCGAGTCCGCGCCCAAATCCTCAATGAACGAGGCCTGTGGCGTAACCTGCTCGGGGTTAACGCCCAGTTGCTCGACAATGATGTCTTTAACTTTCTCTTCGATCGATTTTTCCGCCATAAAATTTGTTCGGTTTGTGTTGGTCGCGCGTGGAAAAGCCTAAAGCATTTCCGGGCACAGCATGGCAAGTAAATGAATTAAAGAGGTTGTCAATCATTTTCGGGCGTGTTGGGCGCGATGCATTGAACTCGAGAGTCGCGGTTGCACACGACATCTTGCATTCGCTTCCGTTTGTCATTCGAGTAGATGAAGCCGATGACTTCCTCCGCTGTCGAGCCCGCCGACCTGCTCGATCTAAAGCTTCTGCCCGCCTGGGTGAAAGAACCCGTTGAAGCAAAACGTTACGCCGATGTGGAAGGCGAGCACGATTACGAGGGCCCAGCACGACACCGTGGGGTACGCCGACGCGCAGGGGAAGACGCTCACCGCTCCAAGCTCGATAAATCGCGGGCAGGCGTCCAACGCCCAAGTAACGAAAGCTGGAGCAGGCACGAGGTGAGGCGCGATCGCCGGGCGCACCGACAACAGGATCGAAGGAATCTCCGCGTCGAGAAGCCCGTTCTGAAGTTTCCCGGCCAGTTTTACCCGAGGTCACGATCCGCTTTCTGCCATACTCTGCGCCATTCGAAAATGTTGTTGCGCAAATCAAGTCCGGCTCGGTCGCGTATTCGCTGTACGCTCTGGCGCGTTTGTTTCTTGAAAAGCCTGAACGCTACGAGGTTCGGTTCACAGGAAAAGCGGAATCGCCGCTTTATCAGCTTGGCGACAATGGCGCCTTGTCTCTGAATCGAGAATTCCTCGAGCGAAATGCATTCCGCCTGGCTCAATCCGAGTTCTATAAGATCGACATTACGCGAATCCGACCCGATCAAGGGGAGTTTTTCAAATGTGGCGCGATGCCGGTTGAGCGGGACTCTTCTTGGGCCGACGAACCATCACAATTATCAATTGCAACTGCGTAGCCTTTACGAGCAACGCTTTAGCCGCCGGATGAGCTTCGCCGATTATCAACGACAAATCGAGATCGTGAACGATGCGGAGTTGATTGAGCGCTGGAAAGAAGAGGCTCGGAAGGTGACGACCTATACGACTTCCCGCGAGCAGGTTCCTTCGACGCTTCTCTTCCGCGACGGATGCAGAGCGGCATTTCCGATCGCATTATCTGGAGAGGTTAATTAAGACTCCGGCGGACGCGATCATCGGCGGAGTCGCGAGCCGGCGTTTGCCGGACAGGATCCTCAATCGGGCGGTCGAAGATGCGTGGGTGCGGGAAACGCGCTCGCCTTCAGGACATGATGCAGGAGTTGGCTGGACGATTTCGACAGAATGGGCTCCACGTTTTCCGGCATCGCCGCGGGATGTTGTTTGTCTCGCCAATCCGGACACGCCGCTTTGTTCACGAACAAGCTGGCGTGTCTCAATCGGTGAATGCGATTCTCGAAGCGCTGGCAGGGACAGCAGTAATCAATCGCAAACAGCTTTTTGAAAAGTTGATTGGCGATGTGCCAACCGAAGATGCCGAGCCACGCAAACTCGCGTTCGCGTCCGATCTGCGTTGGCTGATCAACGAAGGTTACGTGATCGAGTTCAACGATGGCTCGCTCGATCTTCCACGAGGAAAACCAAGCCGCAGGAAGTCGTAGCGGCAGACGTTCCGGCCGCAGAACCAATGGAACACAGATCAGCCGACCCGACGGAGCAGACGCTCGCGTTGGCTGATTTGGCGTGGACCCTACTCGCCAACGATTCTTAGCGAGAGCGCGGAGTCGCCTCCTTCGTAACGAAGGACTTCATTTTTTTCATTCAAGACCGCAATCCGCGGTGCATGCAATGCCGCTTCTTCGGGTGTGTAGCGCGCAAAACTCATGATGGTGAGGCGGTCGCCAATTTTGCCCAGATGCGCCGTGGCCCCGTTTAGTTCGATGATCCCACGCCGCGCTTCGCCGAAAATTGCATAGAGTCTCGAATCGCTCGCCATTGTTCAAATTGCTCACGAGGATTTTTTCATACGGAATCAGGCCAACGAGTTCAGCCAGATCGGCAGAAATCGTCAGGCTACCTTCATAATCCAGGCTCGCCCCGGTGACGGTGGCGCGGTGAATCTTCGATTTGAGGAGAGCGAGTTGCATCGATTCGACTTGTAGGGCGCCTCGTATCAGGCGCCGATGACTTCGGTCTCACAGAGACGCCCTACAATTCTAGATGGCGCCGGCTTTTCGAAGCGCCTTATAGGCGCCGTGTTTGTTGATTGTCTTCAGACCGCGTGCGGTAACGCGAATGCGCACAAACTTCTTTAGCTCAGGCACCCAAATACGCTGATGCCGCAGGTTCGGCGCGAAAATGCGCGGCACATTCTTCGTGACGTGTCGGCCCACACCGCCCTTTTTTTGGCCAGACCGCGCCGGTGGATGACGCTACCGCGCATGACTTTCGATCCCGTGATGCTGCAAACTCTGGACATGATATAACCTCAGAAACAGGCGCGTAAGCTGCCGCGCATCAGTCCACCGGTCAAGTAGATGTTGAAGGTAGCCAACGCGAAGACGGATGCTTCGTCATTGCCTTCATTCATGGTTGAACGCGCAACTGGCGGAGGCGGTCAAATTTAGCTCGCACAAGGACCAGTCGACTCGGCAAGATCAACATTTCGCGTAACCCGTGCACAAAAATAATCACAAACTGCGGATTGGGATTGTCGGAGCGGGCAATATCGTTCGTGCTCGCCATTTGCCGGCTTTGAAGAAACATCCGGAGGTCGAGATCGTTGCCGTCTCTAATTCAACGTACGAAAGCTCGGAAAAATTTTGCCAGGAATACTGCCCGTCAGCCACGCCGATGCGAAATTGGCCCGAGCTACTCGCCCTGCCGGACATCGACATTATCTGGATCGGCACGCCGCCGGTAATGCATTCGGCCGTGACTGTTTCGGCGCTTGAGGCCGGCAAACACGTCTTTGTCAGGCGCGTATGTCGATGGACCTGGCGGAAGCCGAGGAAATGCTCGCCGCATCAAAGCGTTATCCGGAACTGGTGACCATGCTTTGTCCGCCCCCGATGGGAATGCGGGCTGATTTGCTCGTGAAAAACTCCTGGCCGAGGATTACATCGGCCGTCCGCACCACGTGCGATTGCAAAGTTTTGCCAGCAACTATTTGGATCCAGGCGCGCCGCCGCATTGGCGGCAGCGGATTGAAATTAGCGGACTCAACGTTCTCACGCTTGGGATTTACGTTGAAGTGTTGCAGCGCTGGCTCGGAGACATCAATGGCGTCTTCGCGCGCGGCAAAATTATTCACCCAATTCGTCAGGGCTACGAAGTCATCATCCCCGATTTGCTCACCGTCCTTTGCAGCTTTCGATAACGGGGCCGAAGGCGTGCTCGAGTTCAGCGGGATCGATGCGCTTGCGCCAAGCGACCGGGTGGAAATTTACGGCAGCAGCGGCACGCTCACTTACGATTTCGGTTCGGATGTAGTGCAAGCGGGCAAGGTTGGTGATCGTGGGCTGCACGTTGTCGAGCTTCCTGCAGAATTGGAAACCGAATGGCGTGTGGAAGAAGATTTTCTAGCCGCAGTTAAATCCAAGGGCCGCGTGCGTCCGCATCCCAATTTCGAAGATGGCCTTCGCTACATGCGCGTCGTGCAAGCCGTTGCCGATTCCCGGGCCGGCAATGAATGGGTGGCGATTAAACGCTAAAGACAGCACGCCTTCGCCCTAGGAGTCATCGCGTCCCCCACGAGAAATCGTCTCACCACAAGCGCCCAGACCAGCAGCGTGATCAGTTGGTACCACGCGAAAAAACGGTCGTAACCTCGCCGGTGGGCAATGAGTCCAGCCCCAGCCAGCACCGCGTATTGACCGACAAAGGGAAGATACCAGATCGGATGAAAGATATCGCCGTGAATTGCGGTTTGCGTGATGTCGAGCAAACACATCGCAATGAACGTGGAATAATAGCCTGCCCGGTTCCGTTCAAAGCGACCCTTGTGTTCTTCTTCTTCCGATAGATCGGGTGGATAAAGGAAAACGGTCAGCATGTAGAGCGTAATGGTCCAACACGATCAGCACGAGGAACTTGTCAAAGCTCCAGTTGATCTCGGTATTCCACTTGAACGTGACCCACCATTGCAAAGCCAGCAGCAACAACGTCGCGAGCGTTAGGACAATGTGGACCTCGTCGAGTGGGTTCTCGTTGCGGCGATAAAACGCCCTGCCGGCGCCAGCAATTAGGTTGGTTACGCCCAGACCGATGATGATCGACATCAGCGCGGCGATGAACTCGAAGCTGCTCATGAGGTTCTGCGCATTCTGCATGACGGGCCGAGCTTATTCGGGATTGGCTTAGAAAATCGAGCGACAAATGGGAATTCCGCATGCGCGCTTGGGAGCGCAGGCTGCCAGCCTGCAGGTCTCGGCAGCTTGCCGAGACCGGCAAGTTCGCGGTATCTGAAAATTACATGTGCAAAGATGTTGCCGGCAGGCTGCCGGCAACTACGGCCAGCAGCCTGTGCTCCCAGATACGCGAGACGCGTACGCCCAGCATCCGCCACTACCGCGCACCAAGCGGACTCGTCTTGGCTAACAACCAGCTCAGCGCGTCATTCAAATCGGCCAGCGCTGTGCCTTCGATCGGATCATTGTGATGAGCGCCGCGTAATGAGATCACGCGCTTCTCGCCGGCATAAGCATCGACCACGAGCCGGTGATACCGAGCCGGCACGACTTCGTCTTTTCCGCAAGCAGAAAAATCGCCGGTGCGTGAATCGCTTTCGCATTTTCAATGCTGTCGAGGTCTTTCGGAATCTGTAACGCAACAGGACCCGCCAGCAGCCACAGATTCCACCAGCCAAATCGACGCAGGATCATTTCGCGCAATGGCGGAGGATTCTGCAGAATCAATCCGGCGACGGGGCGATGCGCCGCGACATGTAGTGCCGCGGTTGCGCCAATGCTGGTTCCAAAAGGCACGATTGGACGGTCGACTGCGTGCCGTCGCAATTCATCAAATGCTGCAAGCGCAGCCGGCCCGATCTTGGAAAGCCGCGCTGGCCTGGTGCTGCCGCCGAATCCGGGATAATTTATTCCCCAGATTTCGACCGCACGGTCATTCCACATCTCGGCCTCTTCAGTGGGCCAACGCTCAGCGCGGTCTGCGTTGCCATAAAAGCGCAGAACGTACACGTCCGCATTGCCTTTAGATCGCGCCGCCTGGGATTGCGCGATCCATAATTCCAATTGTCCATTCTCGAATGGAATAGTTTTCCGAACTGCACCGCCTGCATTGATCGGTGTTCTTGTTGGAAACAAAATCAGATGATCGGGCAAATGACCGAAAAACATCACGACTAAATATACGACCCCGATTGCCAGCAAACACCACGGCGGTGGGAGTACTCTTAGCCTCACATCTGTTTGGCCCACGAAACAAGCGAATGACGCGAAAATTCCAGGACTGGCGTGACACTCGCGCGTGGCGGGGAACGCCGGCCTCGTACCCGCGCCCATGCCCCAAAGTGGCATCAGGTTCACCGCGGCGAGGTCATCCAGCGATGGATCACCACATTCCAAAGCGGCCTTACTGTGACAAAATTCGTGCCGATTCGTGTTTCAATTCGTGGTTACTAAGGATGTTTAGCTTTTCTTCAAATCTGCCAGATCCTTGAGCACTTGCTCGCTGTGGTCGGCGGGCTTCACACCAGTGTATACTTTGGCGATTTCGCCTTTGGGATTAATGATGAAGGTGTTGCGCGCGGCGAGTTTGCTCCCTTTGTAATCCATTACCGAACCGTACTCTGTCGAGACCTTCGCGTCAGGATCAGCGAGCAATTTGAAATTAAGTCCTTCCTTCGTGCAAAAATCCTTGTGCGATTGAGCGGTGTCCACGCTCACGCCGAGAATGACCGCTCCAGACTCTTCGTACTTCGCAAGATCGCGCTGAAAATTGCGCGCCTCCATCGTGCAACCGCTGGTGAAATCTTTCGGATAAAAATAGAGCACGACCCATTTGCCGTGATAGTCCTTCAGGCTCACCTGCGAACCGTCTCCAGTCGTTGAGACTGAAATCCGGCGCTGGTTTTCCCACTTCCGGTTGCTGCTGAGTTTCCGCTGCCATCAAGCCCAACGTGCCAAGCCCGATGACTGCTGACAAGATCATGTTTCTCATATTCATGCCCCAGTTTTCGAGCGCATAGGCAGTTAGTCAAGAAGCGGGCGGGTTGGGCAGCCCCAACGGCGTTGGAGGCTGGTTCCTGAATTGAAAGCTTGCGCTCAATGCCAGGTTTGAGTCAATAAAGGCTCGCTCATGGCGAGACCGATGGTTGCCGAAAATATTCCGATTAAGCCTGTGCGGCTGATTCTTGGTTTGATTGCCTGCTTCGGGACTTGTCTTCACAATCTTCACTCTCTTGTTTGGTTTCACCTCGATCCCGGCAAACTCCGTTGGGGTGAAGACACGCTTTGGCGCTTATCACGATATCGTCAATCCCGGACTCGCTTACGCTATCCCGTATATCGATGAGATTCACGTCGTGCCGACGCAGCGTTTGTTGAAACTGGAGTTCGGTTTCACCACATCCAATGCGACGAATATTTATCAAGGCGACATGGAACCGGAGGAAACCGAGACCATGATCACAGGCGATCTCAATACCGCCCTTGTGCCGTGGGTTGTGCAGTATCGAGTTACCGATCCGAAAACGTATCTGTTTGGAGCACGCGAACCGGAGAAGACATTGCGCGATCTTTCCGAGAGCGTGATGCGCGAGGTGATAGGCGATCGCACCGTGGACGAAGTGCTCACGGTTGGGCGACACGACATTGAGATCATCGACTTTGAAACGTCTGGCCGACCTTTGCTCGCAATGACGGCTTGGGAATTCAGATTCAACAGGTGCAACTGGCAACGGTGCGTCCGCCGCCCGCCGTGCAGGCTGCCTTTAATGAGGTCAACCAGGCGCAACAGGAAAAGCAAACCGCAATCAATCAAGCATGGGCCGTGTATAACGATGCGGTGCCAAACGCGCGCGGCCAGGCGAAGGAGCGCGAGAAACAGGCCGAAGCATACGCCTTCCGCCGGGTGAATGAAGCAAAGGGCGAAGCGCAAAAATTTTCATTGTTGCTGGCCGAGTACCGGAAAGCGCCGGAGGTGACGCGGCGGCGTCTTTATCTCGAAGCGATGCAAGCGATCCTGCCCAATTTGCAAAGAAAATCATCGTCGATGACAGCTTGAAGAACATTCTCCAGACGTTGCCGCTGCTGCCGGCCGATCAAACCAAGGCGTCGCCATGAACGTGATCGATGTCACTCCGCGGCCCGCAGCTGTCTCGGCCATTGTGCGGTTTTTGCAGAGCCGGTTGATGTCGATCCTGGGAATTCTTTTCATTTTGACCGCACTCAAGTGGGGAGCGCTGCTGTTCGTTGTCCATCAATATGAAACTGTGATCATCACGCGTTTCGGCAAAATCGTTCGCACGGTCACCAACCCCGGATTGAAGATCAAGCTGCCGGTCATCGATAAAGTGCACCGATTCGATAAGCGCATCCTCGCCTGGGACGGCCCGCCGACCGAATGCCCGACCAAAGACAAGCTCTACATCATTGTCGATTGTTTCGCTCGGTGGCGGATCAGCGATCCGTTCCTCTACTACAATCGGCTCAATGACGAGCGCAGCGCACTCTCGCGCCTGGATGATATTCTCGGCAGCGAAACGCGGACCGCTGTCGCTGCGCACGATCTGGTCGAGATTATCCGGGTAACCAAAGGACGAAAACCGTTGCGCGATGAGGAGCTGGAGAAAAGCGGCACGCGTTCTGCCCAGCACAATTCCGGAAATCGAACTCGGTCGCGGCGAGATCGAAAAACAAATCACCGAGCGCACTCGCCAGAAGATTTCCGACTTCGGTATCGAGCTGTTGGACGAACGGTTCAAGCGCAGCAAATACAATCCGGCGGTCGCTGAGAAAATTATTGAACGCATGTCGAGTGAGACGGCACCAGATCGCTGCCCGGTTTCGTTCCGAGGGACGCGGCGAGGCCGCGAACATCAGCGGCCAAAAGGAAAGCGACGTCGCCTCAATCAGTTCCACCGCAACGAAGAATGCGCTCGAAACTGAAGGGCAAGGCCGACGCCGAGGCGGCTTCCATCTATGCCGCAGCATTCAGTCCTCCTGACGCGCAAGAACTTTATTCGTTTCTTCGCAGCCTCGACGTGATGCGCGCCGCGTTTGAAAAGAGACACCACCGCAGTCATCTCGACCAACAGCGATCTGGGCCGGATGCTCAAGTCGATGGCTGAGGCGGTCGCTCCACCGAAAGCGGCGCATTAAAGAATTTTCGGACGAAGTCCCTTGGAGTGCGATGCGTCCTCGCATCGCTTTCTCGATCATCGCTATGGACGCAAAAGCGACGCGAGGACGCGTGCGCACTCCGAAAGCTTGCGCGAAACGAGATAACGCCGCCCGGCCATCAGAGTTGCTTGGAGGTAATGTAATCTCTTGTTTTTAAGCCATGAGAATCTGGACGATTGGTCATTCGACGCGAACGATTGACGAATTCATTTCGCTGCTGCAGGCGAATCGAAATCGAGATTGCTCGTCGATGTTGCGAAGCTTGCCGGGATCGAGGCGCTATCCGCAGTTTAACAAGGAGACGCTGGCGGACTCGTTAGGCAAAACAGGAATTCGCTGCGAACATTTTCCTGAGCTTGGCGGGAGACGAAAGGCAAAGCCGGAATCGCAAAATACCGCATGGCGCAATGCGTCATTTCGTGGTTACGCCGATTACATGGAGACAGAGGAGTTCCGCAAAGGTGTTGAGCGCCTTCTCGATCTTGCTGGCGGCGCCAGACCACTGCGATCATGTGCGCAGAAGCGGTGTGGTGGCGCTGTCATCGGTCGCTGATTTCTGATTACCTTAAGGCGCGCCGACGTCGAGGTGATGCACATCCTCGATGCTAAGCAAACTCGAACCGCATCCGTTCACATCTCTGCAGCGCGCATCGTGAATGGCGAATTAAGTTACGCAGAAGCCGCAGTCTCCCGTTGTAGGACATTGATCGCGGTCAGCGATGTCAAGAGCGAGTGGTGTCTGACACGGACGCCCGTCCAATTCGGTCCATATTCAGCGCGGATCGGTCACGCGCCCGAGAAAAAGACAGACGCCGCTGGGAACATGCTGAATCGGCGTAAACGAATGGGCGATCGACTTTCACTTCAATCGGCGGCGGTTTGGTGACCTCGAATCGCTGTCGCGCCCATCATCGCCACGGCGGTTGCCGCGAGCCGCTTCCGTTCCTTTTTCGTCCACGGCGATGAAGGTTTTGTGAAAGATTTGCGAGATGTAGAGGTAATCGTTCGGCTTGCGCGGCGCGATCTTGTCGAAATTGGCGCTGCCCCGCGGATTGTCGAACGCAGTCTTCATCCCGAGCGCTTCGAAACTTTTCTGCCAAGCGCGATGGTCGGCGGCTCGAGCTTGAACTTTGGCAGATGCAGATCGACGTCGCGCGTCTCGAGTTTTGCGCATTCAGCCAAGCATGTCGCCGGTCAGCTTCGATTCGAGCGCGTGCAGACCATTTATCTCGTCGGGAAGAAGAACGACGAATTGGAGATCGTTGCCGACGTACGGAAGGCTCACGGCAGTAGATCCTTCGCGCTTGCGCGTAACCGAAATGGCTGTCCGTCTTTCGCATCGTCGGAACATTGACCGGGCGTTCCGCCGCGAACGTGAAACGGTTCCGGCTGCGTTGTCGTTCTCGGAAAATGCACTGCGCCCACGGGGCTTTGAGATAAAGCGCGTTCGCCAGGACCGAGGCGCGTCGATCTTGTCCAGTGCGCCCGCGGGAATGAGATCGCGAATCTTGGTCACGCGTCTGGTCTGCGACCCATTTGTTGATGTGCTGCGTAGCTGCCGCGGCATTGGCAACGAAATCGATGGCTCAAATGCTGCGCCGTAATTTTGTTTCACCAGCGACAGGAAAGCCTCGGCGAAAATCGTAGTCCTTTTGCGCAAAGAGCCGGTTGGCGATGTTCAGTGTGATCGGCTCGCTCGGGCCGCCGAATTTCTTGGATTTCTTCACCAGTTCGGCCGTCTTCGCGCTCATTTCTTCCAGCGAATGCTGAAGCGAAGCGAAGCGAAGCGGCCACTGCGCTGGCCTCGCTTGGCAAATGCAGGACGATGCGCCATCTCCGTGCGCGTCTCGCCGTCCGCGCCGGCGAACGTCATGGCCAGGGCACTTTCGATCGAATAGGGTGAGACGCAAAGGTTATCGTTACCGCGTGGCGAGCTGACGGTGAAGATCGACGCGCGAGTTCGTTTGTCGCCTTTGGCGGCCAGATCGAAGTTTGTTGCGGCGTGCGCCATTGCAGCGACTAACGCGCCAGAATACCTGCAAGATCAAAAGCCGTTTCATGTCAGCCATGAAACACTGAAATCGTGGAGCGTTGCGACGCTAATTTGGCGCGTTCACTCCAGCGTTGATGGCAACGCGCCACGCTTCATCCAACGATCGATCGGCTCGTCTCAGGATTATGCCGAGGTTCGACTCGTTGAAGAGAGCGCGTTCCGTGTGACAATTCCTCATGGACGAAGCGAAAATCCCAACTCGCGCTGATATTTCCGACTCTGATAAGTGGGACCTGGCGCATCTTTTTGCCGATGTCGGCAAATGGCAGGAGGATTTTGCCTGGTTGCAGCGGACGTATCCGAAGCTTCAGGATTGGAAGGGCAGAGTAGGGAGTCGGCGCAGACGCTCGCAGAAGTGCTTGAGTTCGAAAAGTCGCTCGATTTGAAGATTGAGGCGCGTCTATCACTACGCGTCGCTGCAACTGGCAGAGGACAGCACCAACAACGAATACCTTGCGCCGGATTGGGCAGGTTCAGAACCTGCTCACAAAGATCGGTGAAGCGTCGCGGCGTTTCTTGTTCCCGAAATTCTGGCGATCGACGACGAAACGTTTGCCAAATTCGTTGCCGATCCTGCGCTCGCCGAGTGGCGAATCGAGTTGCGCAAGATTCGTCGGATGAAACCGCACGTGCTCTCGGTGCCGAGGAACGCCTTCTCGCATTGGGTAGTGTCGCGCTGAGCGGGTTACGACGACACCTTTTCACCAATTGACCGACGTGGACATGAAGTTCGGCGTATTGGTCGATGAAAGGGCGTGAAAGACCGCTTACGCAGAGCTCGTTCAGTTCGTTTTTGGTCAAGCGCGATCATGAGCTGCGCAAACGCGCGTTCCATCAATTCTATTCAGAATTCCGCGATCATCAGTTACGCTGGCCGCGTCACTTGCATACGCCGTCAAGGCAGATGTCTTCCACGCGCGAGCAAGAACATTACTCATCTGCTCTCGAGGCAGCGCTGATTCCCAGACGATGTGCCCGTTGCGGTTTACGAGCGGATTAGTTCGATCGGTTCGCCGGAATTTGAAACCGCTTTCTCTTCGCTATTTCGATTTGCGTCGCCGCGCGCCGGGTTGCGCAGAGTTGCATCAATAGCGACACTATGTCCCGCTCGTTCCCGAAATCGAGACGCGCTTCACGTTTGATCAAGCCGCGGAGATGGTCTTGGCGCGCGCTCGAACCGCTCAGGGAAAGAATATGTCGATCTGCTGACGGAAGGACCTGCGCACTGATCGCTGGTGCGATCGCTACGAAACGAAAGGCAAACGCAGCGGCGCGTTTTCATCCGGAAGCTACGAAGCACCTCCCTACATCCTGATGAATTATAAAGGAGGACGTTTTCTCCGATGTCTACACGCTTGCGCACGAAGCTGGTCACTCCATGCACAGCTGGTTCTGCGCAAAATTCGCAGCGGTTTCAGGATTACGAGTACCCCGATTTTCCTGGCCGAGGTTGCATCGACGTTCAGCGAGGAACTTCTCACCGATCATCTGCTCAAAACGACTAGCGATCCGAAGATGCGCGCCTACATCATCAACCGGCAAATCGACGATCTGCGGGGCACGCTTTTCCGGCAGACCATGTTTGCTGAGTTTGAGAAAATCATCCACGCCATTGAAGGAAAGCGGCGACGCGCTGACGCTTAAAGACGTCTTCAGGTCGCCAATATCACAAGCTTCTAGAAGCTTATTTTGCTGAAAACTTCGTGCTGGATCCGGAGCTCGATTTGGAATGCCTGCGTATTCCGCATTTCTACCATGCATTTTATGTTTATAAATATGCGACAGGGATTTCTCGCTGCGGTGGCGCTTTCGCAACGCGTGCTTGCCCACCAGTCCGGCAGTGTAGGCGTACCTTAATTTTCTGCGTTCCGGCGGCCTCGAAGTTTCCACCTCGAAACATTGAAAGCGGCAGGCGCTGGACATGACCATCGCGCGCCGATTGGAGCGCATTAGCGTTTATTCGAACCAGCGGCTCACGCGAATTGGAAAAGCTGTTGCTGTAGGGGTCTGTTTCAGACGCCATGGCGTTGCGCGTTGGCGCAGAAAGGAGCCGGCGGGCGCCGAGCGACATAGACGGGAGCCCGGTAGGGTGAGCGAGCTGGCGCGAGGCGAATCAAACGCGCCTACAACTTCCAATCATGCAGCTCGATCCGGAACGACTTCGCGGGCGATTGCAAGCCCTGTGTTCCAGGAGAACTTCGAAAGGTTCGGGGAGTTGGGCGCGGCGCGTTTCTATCTGGCAAAACGGAAAACCAGTTGTCGATCTTTCCGGTGGGCTTTCGCGACGCTCGCCGCGAAAGCCCTGGGAGGAAGCTGATACGCTTGTCCTCGTCTGGTCTGCCACCAAGGGAATTGGCCAGCGCGTGTGTCCTCCATGTGCTGCAGGAGCGCGGGATTGGAAATCGGCAGGCCGGGTGGCGGAGTTTTGGCCTGAGATTCGCTCAAGCTGGCAAAGAAAAAAATCACGCTGGCGCAGTTGCTTTCGCATCAAGCCGGGCTTTGCGCTTTGGATGCGCGAGTTGATGTGCTCGACTACGGCGCTGGTGATCCGAGGCGCTCGAAGTGCAGACAGCCATTGTGGCCGCCGGGGACCGCACATGGTTATCACGCTCGGACATTTGGATTCTTACTCGGGCGAACTCGTGCGTCGCATCGCTGGGAGAACGCTTATCGCAATATTGGCGCGAAGTTTTTGCGCAGCCGCTCAATCTCGATCTTCTGGATCAGGTCTGCCGAGAAGAAGAGAACGCGTGTGTTGCGACCGTTTATGCTGCAAAGAAGCGGCAGGCCGCCCGAGCCGAAGAAATTCTACGCGACCTGAGCTACGCCGCGGCACGCTGGCACATAAACGTTTACGTCTCACCGTACCGGATTGCGAGTCAGCGGGATGAACACTCCCGCTGTCCGTGCGCAACCGATTGTTTCGTTCATGGCGGGATCGGGAGCGCTTCGGCGCTTGCGAAGTTCTACTCCATGCTCGCGAATGGCGGCAGAACTCGACGGGCGAACTTTTTTCTCGGAAGAAACAATCGCATGGATGACCACGACGCTGTCAGATGGCATGGACCGCCGATTTTTCAAATCACTGACGGCGCTGTCAGCCGGCCATGAAAGGTCTCTCCACGAGAGCACCGGCCGCGAGAGTTGTTCAGGATCAGCCGAATGCGCTTTCGGGCATCCTGGGGCCGGGGGCAGGCACGCCTTTGCCTCGATCTTGAAAACGGGATCTCGTTCGCACCCTATGTCATGGTCCGATGGACACTCAATGCGCACTTTTGCGGAGCAAGAAAAATCGTTGCGGCTCGTGGACGCCGTTTATCGTGCGTTTGAGACCTGACCTGCAGCGTGGCAGGCGCGTCGCCTGTAAATCTAACGCCAATACAGGCTTGCTTCGCGACGATTTTAGTGGATCGTGGCGTGCCTTTGCGGATGATCAGGTTACTCCACTGACCGCGATCGGAGAAAGTGCTGTTCGCGGCCGGCGGCGTTACACCACACATCACTGGAGCATGGTGCTGGAGGCGCAAGGTCCGACTTAGCAACTGCGCTGAAGCGCTGAAGCTGCTGAAATGTAGCTCTGCCGCATTGCAGGACCGTCTATGGTTTCGTGGGGCGACGGGCGTCGATGGACCGAACAAACCAACCTATCACGGTCGCGAGGGCATCCGATGAGTTGGATTACCATTGTCTGGTCGATGAATGCAGCCGCGTGTTTGACGCTGGCGGGGATATATCTGCTTGTCTGGTGCAAACAGCGCGAGAACTGGGTGCATCTGGTGTTTTCGTCTAGCGCTGTCGCGGCGGCGGCTATCGCCGCGTTCGAATTAGCGATGATGCATGCCGAGACAGTCGGGCGATACGAGGCACTGGTGCGCTGGATACATGTGCCCGTCTGGGTGCTCATTGTCTCGTTCGTGGCTTTCGTGCGACTCTATCTCCGCGCCGGACGACCATGGCTCGCGTGGAGTATCTGCGGCCTGCGGACACTGGTGCTGATTCTCAATTTCATTTTTGACGCCGAATCTTAACTTCCGGCGCATTACAAGCCTCCGCCAGTTCTCGTGGTGGGGCGGTGAGATCATCTCGGTGCCGATCGGCGTGCGCGAATCCCTGGGGCCTGCTTAGTTCGGTGAGTCTGCTGTTGCTGCTTATCTTTTTCATCGATGCGACGATTACCGTCTGGCGGCGGGGCGACCGGCGACGCGCTTTGGTTGTTGGCGGCAGTATGATTTTCGGCGCGATTCTGGCATGGCACGTGCCGCTCGTGATCTGGGGAATCATCGACGTCCCGTTTTTCCTCTGCTTCGCATATTCGGGAATTGTCGCGGCGATGGGCTACGAGATTGAGCTAACGATCATGCTCCGCGCGGCGCAGCTCGCGCGGCAGTTGCAGAGCGAGCGAAGCTGACTTGCGCGAGACGGAGGAGCGCATGGAACTCGCAGCCAGCGCTGCCGAGCTCGGCATGTGGATGTGGGACATTGTGCGTGATGAAATTTGGATCACGGACAAAGGGCGCGCCCTTTTTGGCTTCGCAGCCGTCGGAGAAGCTCGACTTCGATCGCTTCCGAAGCAGTGCTACATCCTGAGGATCGTGAATCGGTGCTCGAGGCCGTAGAGAACTCTCTGCGCACCGGCGCAGAATATCGATCTGAGTACCGAGTGGTGCTACCGAATGGACAACTGCGCTGGATCGCCGGGCGCGGCCACGTCGAGTTTAACGGCAACGGTCAGCCGGTTCCGGATGCGCGGCGCTTCACTCGACATTACTAAGCGCAAGCAGGCAGAACTGAGGCGGCGCGTCAGCGCAACGAGATGGCGCACCTCTCGCGCGTGACGATGCTGGGCGAACTCTCTGGCTCGATTGCGCACGAGCTTAACCTGCCGCTCAGCGCCATCCTCAGCAACGCGCAGGCTGCGCAGCGGATACTCGCGAACGGCGACGCCGACCTCGCCGAGTTGCGCGAAATTCTTAATGACATCGTAAGCGAAGACAAGCGCGCCGGCGAAGTCATCCGCCGCTTGCGCCTGTGGCTGAAAAAAGGCGAGGTGCAGCAGCATTCTCTCCGTATCAACGAAGTTGTGCAGGATGTCTTGAAGCTGATCCGTAGCGATCTCGTGAATCAAAACGTCACTGCGGATGTTGAACTCGCGCGGAACTTGCCCACCGTCACCGGCGACCCGGTGCAGCTTCAGCAGGTTTTAGTCAACCTGGTGGTGAATGCTTGTGACGCGATGGCTGATCTGCAACATTCCGGAGCGCCGGCTGCTCATTCGCACTGGAATTCGAGAACGATGGCTGAGCGCAGTGACTGTATCCGTCACCGACCGGGGCGGCGGCATTCCGGAGGAAAAAATGGAACAAATCTTCGAGCCTTTCTTCACCACGAAAGCCAAAGGGCATGGGGCTCGGCCTTTCGGTCTGCCGTAGCATCATTGCTGCGCATCGAGGGAAACTCTGGGCCACAAACAATGCCGACCGCGGCGCGACGTTCCACTTCAGCCTTCCTATAGGTATTCTCAGGCACGGACGCAGTACTGATAAGTAGCAACGGACAGCTTGATGACGCACGTCCTAGTCCCACCGTCTTTGTTGTGGACGATTACGCGCCGGTGCGAAGATCCATCTCGCGCCTGTTGCATGCGGCTGGCTTTGCTGTGGCTGCATTTGCGTCAGCAGAGGAATTTCTGGCGCAATATGATCCGCAGACACTGGGCTGTCTCGTGCTCGATCTCGCTATGCCGACCCTCAATGGTCTCGAACTCCAAGCGCATCCTCGCCAAAGCAGGCAGTCTCCTGCCCATTATTTTTCTGACCGGTCACGGCTGATATTCCAAAGAGCGTCCAGGCGATGAAACACGGCGCGAGTGATTTCCTCACCAAGCCGGTGAACGATGAAGACCTGCTTGCAGCCGTTCGTGTGGCGATTGAGAAAAACCGCGCCCTTCGGCGGGAGCAGGCCGAACTTTCCGAAATCCGCGCGCGCCTGGCCACGCTCACACCGCGTGAGCGCGAAGTGCTCGAATATGTCGTCGCTGGCAAATTGAACAAACAAATTGCCGGCGACCTCGGCACCGTCGAGCAGACGGTCAAAGTCCATCGTGCCCACGTGATGCAGAAGATGAGGGTGCGATCCGTGGCTGAATTGGTTCGATTGACGCAACGTTGCGGCATCGGCGCAAAGGTAGGGCGCGGTTTGCCCGGGCCGCCAGATCCATCCAGAGCCTGCCCTGAGCGAAGACGAACGATTGGTCAGCTGACTAACTGGCTGTGGTCCTGGCGACGACAGGCCTGGTAATCAGATGATGTAGACTGCCAGCCTGCCGCCTCCTTGGTGGCGCTCCCAGCACGCATCACGCTAAGTTTAATAAGCTTTAAGGATCCAATAGCGCGGCCTGCCTTTGAGCGGACTGACACCACCGCGGTTCTGGTGCCCGGACCAGAGTTTCAGAGTTTTCGATTCGCGAAATATTTTTCAAACTTGGGCACCGGGAAATCTTGGGAAGATGGCAGAGGAGAAAATACATTGAAAACAATAACTTTGAAGATCTACAAAAAATCCGAAACCAGCTAGAGCCGCGTTTGCGCGTTCCGGTTTATTTCTCAATCTGCTCGCTTGCTTGTTTCTGCCGAGCCGACTCCTCTTCCAGCTCAACGATCAGAGTCTCACGATCTGTGCGCGTCTCCTGTTAGCGGTCGCGCTCATTTGTAAGCCTGGCGGCTTTGGTTCCGTTCAATGCTGGGCGCAGGCTTTTCGACACCACCGAACGACTTGGGGTTCAAAGGGAACGGCCTGGCACAATGAAAACATCCATCCGCGTCGTGCACGGGAAGAAGAGGGCCGGAGAGAAGAAGTGGCCACATCCCAGCGACGCATGACCGTGGAGTGGAGACGCGTGTGCCGTACCACACGCCTACGCGCAGCGCACGACGACGATCACGCGGCGCTACCCAAGCGTTGTTCAACTGGATTTGCGTCATGGCAGCAGGGCGACGACGCTTCGATCATGCATGATGACGCGCGGATTTTGGCCAAGACGGAGTGCAAGGCGGGCTGGCATCTCTGCTTCGAATACGACCCTGCTCGTATGCAAGGAGTCCGGCGAGATGCCCCGGCACGGGCGATTGCGCCAGCGACACGCCGGAAGCTATAGCAGACCAAGAACGAGGAGGAGGCCGAGTGAGGCGGGTTCTCATGTTATAGTTGGCAAAGATGCGAATGGTATGCGGATAGGTGACCAAGCCTAACCCTGGCCGGGCTGGAGAAGCAGCGATGAAGCACGCAAAGCGGGGAGCGTGGCGTTCAAAACAACTCACTGGAGTGGTGCTGGAGGCACAGAAGGTCAATCGCCAACGGCAAAGAGCCGCTCAGCTTTTATACGCGTTTATTGGCGAACTGAGTTAGCTTCGTCCAGGCGACAGGGTCGAGCCCGAAGAGCGAAAGATCTCACGCAGGAGTTTTAACTTTTCGCGTTGCTACTGTCCACGACCTGGATACCGTGCGCAAGAAAGGCGCTTTTGCGTTCTTATCTGCGGTGAAGCATCAGTCAAACATTTCTGATGAACGAACAGGAAACCGCGCCATGGCCATCAGGCGCGGCGAGAAGGCCGATGGTTTGCGGATTCGCTGGAAGAAGTTTCAGCGAGCCTGTGACTGCGTCGAGTTGAACCAGCGGACATGGCTTTGTGCGTCGCATCTACGAGCGTCATTGGGCGCTGACGGTACGGTCCTTGACCAGGTGCTCGCGCGACTGGGAGACGGAAGCATATCGCTGCCGCTGGCAAAGTAAAACTGTTTGACCAGTTACAGAAATCGCTCTGGGCGAGCCGGATCGCGCTTCACTGAAGCGATTTCACTGGTGGGATGACGTGAGAACGCTTCGCGGTGAAGCAAGCGTACCATCGGTTGCGCCAGCGTTACCGGCAACTGTTGCCGAGAGATCGCGCGCACGCCACAGTGTGGTTTTAGCGTTATCGAGGATGGTACCTGCGCGCCTGTCTCATCGCTGTGTACGCGCGTAACCGGTGGCAGCGCCAGTTTCGCGACGCTATTTCTGGACAGCCGAAGGTTGCCTCGGCGCTGGGTCGTGGGGCGCGCAGTAAACCAATGTTTGCGGAAGGTGCGGCGCAAAAGGATGTCTAACTTGGACAGGCAGGTTTCACTGGCACCTGTTAGGGACAAGCCTTGGATTCCTATCTGCAACATGAAGGAGGTTAAAACTCCACCCATTTAGTGTGATCTCAGAACTATTTTCCACGGGAGAGAAACACAGTGCGACATAAAAATAAACTCAGTGGTCAAGGCGGTTTATCGGGCGCATCAGAAAAGTCTCAATCGCACCGTCGCGCTCAAAGTAATCGGCCTGGGCCCTTGGGCCACTGAAGCGCATCTGAAGCGCTTTCGCCGTGAAGCAGAAGCCGCCGCCAGCCTCGACCATCCATTTATCGTTCCCATTCATGAAGTGGGCGAGCGCGATGGCTGCTGCTACTTCAGCATGAATTTCATCGAAGGCGGCCAGCTTGACGAAACAGTCAGGGGCGCGCCGATGTCGATCCGGCAGCGCGGCGGAATTGATCGCGAAGGTTGGCGCGCACTGTGCATTACGCGCATGAACACGGGATACTGCATCGAGATATCAAGCCGGGAAACATTCTGTTGGATACAAAAGGCGAACCGCATCTGACCGATTTTGGCCTTGCCCGATTAGTGGAAGCTGAGAGCACGGTCACCCGCACGCTGGAAGCGATGGGCACACCCAGTTACATGGCGCCTGAACAAGCTGCGGGAAACAACGCAGCCGTCGGCAAGGCCACAGATGTGTATGGACTTGGCGCGGTCTTCTACGAATTGCTCACCGGCCATCCACCTTTTGCCGGAGGAACAACCTTTGAAACGGTGCGACTGGTTTTGGACACCGAACCGCGGCAACCGCGCTTGTTGAATCGAAAGTAGATCGCGATCTGTCCACGATTTGTCTCAAGTGCCTGGAGAAAGATCCACAGCGCCGCTACTCTTCTGCTCTCGCGCTGGCCGAAGACTTGGAACACTGGCTAAAGCACGAGCCAATCCAGGCGAAGCGAAGTGGCTTTTCACACATGCCCGCAAATGGGTGCGGCGGAAACCAGCTATTGCTGCGTTGATTGCAGCGTTGGTTGCTTTGGCGGCAGCAGCCGTCAGGGTGGAATGTTTGGGAAAGTGACTTATTTCGTCTTGCGCCTGAAAAGAGCATTGCAGTGCTTCCCTTCTGAGAACTTAAGTCGCGATCCGGAGATAAGCGCACCTACTTCGCCAGAGGTTGTACGGAGGACTTAAATGGGCTTTACGCACTTCCACGACGCAGCGCTATCAAAGCAGGCGCACGGTATCGGACGGCGG
>ERZ1370068.11031-contig-9681_pt1 | contig 36903 bp, 54 predicted proteins | sample MGYA00561227_ERZ1370068 | MGnify/ENA primary metagenome ERZ1370068 (study PRJEB38410, sample SAMEA6850437) | metagenome | study: Metagenomic assessment of the ecological functions of the soil: analysis of the soil microbiota associated with the...
CGATCTGGCGGATCCGGCGCGCGGCTGCCGGCCAAGACGTGTTCACGGGCTTCAACGTCTTCTCGATCGCCCTCGAGGTCCCGATCGCCGAGCATCTTCCCGAGCGGCATCCCGCACAACGGCACGCTGCAACGCCAGCTCGACCGACAGCCTGCTCCGCGTGTGGGCGAGCATCAGCCGGCGCAGACGCAGACCGTCGATGCCGACAACATCATCACCGGCCTCAAGGGGATCGGCCGACTGCGTGCAGGTTGGCCGCAACGCGCTGCCGCTCTTCAACGCCGGCCTCGTCGGGACGCAGCGTCAGACGCTCTACCTGCACACCAGCCCTCTGCACCGACGTGTCGAACTTCGGCGCCGACATCCTGTTCCCGGTCCTGGTGCGCGACGCCGAGGCGCTCGGCATCTACACGGCGCTGGGCGTGCCCGCCGCGACGGTGACCACGCTCAAGGGCCCGCGCCTGGACATCATCAACGCCATCAACCTGGGTCGGCCGATCCCGGTCGCCGACGGCTCCACCGGTGACGTCATCACGCTCGACGCGGCGATCGATTCGAGCTTTCCCGAACGGCCGGCGTCTCGGCGGCGGGACAGCGCCGAACCGCAATCAGGTCAATGTGAACAGCGTGCTGATCAGCCTGATCGTCGCGGGCGACCCGGCGCCGGGCTGGCCAAGGGCGTCGAGGTCAACGACAAGGACTACAACCCGAGCTTCCCGTTCCTGGCGCCTGCTCACCAGGGCCTCTCCAGGACACGGCGGCATCAACGTTCCGACCCAACCGACCCTTCCGCCGCCGGGCGGCTCGCATTAAACGGCAGCGATTGACCCGGAACGGCCCACTCGTGGGCCGTTCCACGTTCCCTTGGTGGATACCGCCGATTTCTGATCGAGACGAGGACAATCATGATGTCGCCCCGGTTCGGACTCACCACGTTTCGTCGCCTGGGATTGCTTGCAGTGGTGGCCATCGCCCCCGGTCCTGCGACGCTCCTTGCGCATGACATGTGGATCGAGCCGGCGTTTTCTTCCGCTGCCGCGAGATTTCGCCCGTGTGCTTGCGAGTTGGGCAGGGACTTCGGCGATCCCCGCACGCAATCCTGATCTGATCAATCAATTCATCGTCGAGGATGCGGCGGGCGTAAGCCAGCGGTAGGCAGGAGTGGCGCGGATCCGTCGGCTTCGTGCGTGGCCACACCCGGCTTACCGCCATCGGCTACCACGGTAACTGAGCGCGGTCGAGCTGACCGGCGAAAAGTTCAACCATCCGAAGGAGGAAGGCTCGATGCTGCAGTGCGAGTAGAGCGCGCCGCGGCCAGACTGGTGCGGTCCGCGAGCTGCCCCAGGCTGCGCCAAGAGCTTGCTTTTGACCTGGTGACGAAGACCCAGGGCGACCGATCGCTTGTTTCACGCTCGAGCTCGTGGCCTGGTGCCGGAATCCCTATGCGACGGCCGTCGGTCAGGGATCTGCCGGTCCGCTGATGCGTACGAAGGCCGACCGCTGGCCGGCGCGCTCTCGTAGTCGCGATGAACCGCGGCAATCCATCCGACAAACTAACCGCGCGAAGCGACAAGGACGGGCGAGTCCAGTTCCGGCCGCTATACAGGCGTGTGGTTGATCAAGGCGGCACATATGGCGAGGTGTTCGTTATCCAACGCCGATCGGGCCACCTACCGGCGTCATTGACCTTCGAGTCGGGCAGAGCCGACGGCTGCCGGAAGCATCTGATGCGTCACGACAAAATCATCACACCAGGAGCTGATCTACCGGTGGCTTGGCTTACAGAGCCGCAGTGTTCGTCGTCATCTTCGGCGTCACAGAGCCGTTGTTCAGGCGGCACAGACGCACCACGCGGGAAACACGGCCGTCTTTCACGAAGGTCGCAGATACGACATCGAAATCGTGACGGACGCGGCGTCGCTCCTCGAGAAGCTTCAAACATCGCTGTCCTGGGTAAAGGCCCGCCCTGCCACTGCCGAACCTGAATCCGGCCGCGCTCGGCAATCGGCTCTTCGCGCTCGATGACATCTTTCGTCGTCGCGTAACGTCGCGTTCGACGAGTCTGCCGCGCAACCCCGCGATCACTCAGGCTGTCTCGCCGCTGTGGGACGCCTCTTCGCCGCCCCGTGGCCACCATTCGCCCTCACTGGCCATGCCCGAGACGCACGTCATTTCACCTGGCTCTATTCGTGGACGTTTGTGTCGTGCACGTCCTGAACGTGAAAGGAATCCTCCCGACCCTCCCGCCACTCAGTGGTTGGAGGGTGGCGAGTCGAGCGGACCGTTACCCCTGACGCTGCCGTCCCCGTTCAGCCGGCAACAGTACCGCCTGGCGCTATTTCACGCTTGGCTTTACACACATCGTGCCGAACGGACTGACTGCCATGCCGTTCGTGTTCGCGATTTTCCTCATGAGCGCCGGGTCCGCACCGCACTGTGCCAGATCACTGCCTTCACCGTGCCCACTCTGATCACTCTTGGCCTGAGCATCTATGGGCTGATCGGGCGCCAGGCGGGGCCGAAGACCTATTCCCTGATTGCGGTCGGATTGCGCATGCTGCGGTTGAGAATTTCCTCGTGACGGAGCTCGCCGTGGGCGGATCGCGCCGGTGTTCGCAATAGGGCTGCTTCACGGAATGGGCTTCGCACGTTGAAGGACTTCGGGTCTATGCTTCGGATTTTTCGACTGTGCTCCTGTTCAACGTGGGCGTCGAGGTCGGCCAGTTGTCGCGATCAAGCGTGGTCTTCCTGCTCGTCGTGGCAGTGAATCGTCCGAAAGTACTTCACCGTCACGTCGTCGTTCCCGCCTCACGATCGTTGCTTGCGCGGCTATCTATTGACCGTCGAAAGCGTGGCCTTCAACGAGCCCCACCACGGCGGTGCAGACGAAGCCGTGAGCGCCGCGGCCTGACTGCTGACCCACAACGGTCGCGGCTGACCGATCAAACGCCGACGCGCACGCTCGTATTATACGAGGCTTGCGTTTGAAGACGCGCGCCAGATCAACGGAGACCGAGGCGGTGCCGCGGCACTTCCTCGTCGGTGTGGAACGTGCCCGGGCAGGGCGCCGAAGTCGACGTCGTCGAATCCCTCCGGCATGATGAGGAACCCGAACGCCTCACACCGACCGCCCTTGCCGACTTTGATGGTCGCCCGCAACGGCGTCCAGTAAAAATGATAAGTTGTCGAACCTTCTCCGTGATCACCATCACGCCCAACCCGCTGGTGATTTCGATGAGCTTCTCGGATCGACGAACATCGACAACGAGGGCTCGAATTTCGTCATCGTCACGTGAGGCGCTCTGACGCCGGCCGCGTAATTAAGCTCGTTCCTCACGGAGTAGACCTGGCCAAACGCGAAGTTGAGCGACCCCCGCGGGTTGACCTTCGATTCGAACACAGGCAGCCCGCGCCGACGGCATGCGCGCCACGCCATTCGCTGGCCACTGATTCGATGTTGGCCAGATTCAGATGCCGTCACGCCGGCGCCTGGTGTCGGGGATGCATTTGACCCGCCACTGGAAATCCCAGCCGGTAAAGGGCCCCGGGCCGCTCAACTGATCCAGCCATTCCCACCACGCCTGGGCCGGCGCCGGCGCGGCCAGCTGCACGACGACACAGCACGTGGCGATCACGAGATGGCGCAGTCGCATGTGAGTCCTCCGATCAGGGAGTTTGACTAAACCGCGTGGAAGATGCTCTCGCGCACGCCGGTCCGCTGCAGCGTTGCATCGGTGTTCTTGGACGATGCGATGGCGAGTGGGTTCGAGCGCCGGACAGAACAGCAGCACGTCGTCGCGCCGTTCGCCAAGGATGTAGCAGTCCGCGCTCTGCCAGCGGGCGGCGTCGAACTGCGTGCCCAGTTGTTGAACAGGCGGAACGGGTAGTCAAGTGAGACTGAGCGCGAGCACGATCGCAGCCGCCGCGCCGGCGAGCAGACCCCAGTGCGCAGAAGCCGTTCGCCCTTTCTCGCGCTGAGGCGGAGCACGAGATACCAGAGCACACGTCGTCAGAATCACGATCCAGCTGAACGTCACGCGATAGCTGGTGTTGTTGCAGGTTCAAGCGATCCATCCACGACCGGGGCGATGAGCCGCAAGCGTTGCGGCGGGCGCCGTCGAGAAATCTGAGAATAGGCGCCCATGACAGTGAAGAGAAGTGCAGCCAGGCGCGAGCAGCGCCGACGCCGACAGCAACAGAGCACGACGAACCCAGCACCGGACGGATCGTCCAGATGCAGTCGATGAGCGCGCGGCGTTCAGTGCGCCGCCGGACCGCTCGCGTCCACCCGGCGCGCCGCGTCGGACACGGCGATCAGCACCGCGCCTCAGCGCCACCAGCAGGCCCAGCGCCCGAAGGCCACCGTCACGTAGCCAGATGGCCGGTCCAAAACATGATCGCGCTCCCACAACAACCAGTCCCGAGACGGTCTCGTCGGCGAAATCTGATCGCTTGAGGGCGAAATTGAATACGCGGGAATTCAACATGCCCAGCGCGATCAACGCGACGATCGCGCCCGCCGCGGCCACGCCGATATTCACGAGAAACGCGCAAGCCGCAGGCGCGTGCTGCCGTCGATCGCGCCCAGCGCCTCGAGCAGCGCGCCGGCGCCGACAGCGCTGCTGCGGATCCGCCGCGAGCGCGCGCTCCACCGACCCGCACGAACGGCAGCGGGCAGATCCGGGCCGCCGGTCGACCAGCGGCGTCCGCCGCCCGTCGCGATGCGCGGCGCGGAGGTCGTCCATCGTGCGTCCGTCGTGCGGATACGAGCCCGTGACCAGGTGATAGAGCAGCACGCCGACGCACGTGGGCATCGTGGTGACCGGGGAGGCGCCGGCCCGGCCAACACCTCGGGCGCCATGGTAACCGGCGTGCCGGCGATCTCTCTGGCGGCCCGCTCGCGGCGGCTCGTCGGTCGGAGCGGACTGGTGCCGAAATCCATCAGCACGACGCGTCCGCCCTGCTCGCGGATCACGTTCCTCGCCTTGACGTCGCGATGCACGAACCCGGCGCGATGCACGGCGGCAAGGGCGCGGCACACGTCCTCGACCACCAGCATGGCTTCGCGCGCGTTGAGGCGTGCCGTGCGTGGAGCACGGAATCCAGCGTCTCGCCGCGATGAACTCCATGCACGGTCCGACGCGGTCGCCGTGGGATTCGACGGCGAACACGTTGACGACGTTGGCGTGGCTGATCTTGGCAAGGGCGCGGCCCCTCGCGCAGCAGCCGCTGCTTCAGCGCGCTGTTGGAGATGCGCTGGTGGAGGATCTGATCGCGATCTCCCGTCTCGAGCTCGGGATCCCAGGCGCGGTAGACGGCTGCCAAGCTGCCTTCGCCGATCTGCAGCAGCCGATGTCGTCCCCAGACATCCGGAACGTTCCTCGATCGCGGCGCCGGGGATCCGATCCGTCGTCTCTCGACGCTGCGCATCGACTGACGAGCTGTCGGCGTCCGTCGATCGGCAGGCCCGGCGAGGCCGTCGAGCACATGCAGAACCTTCAGGAACTCGCGATCCTCGTCGCTGGCCCGCTCTCGAGCGCGTTCCAGTCCACCGGCATGCCATCCGCGATCCGCTCGATGGCGACGTCGACGATGTTACCGGCCAGCATGGCGCATCTCCTGGGCGAGGCGCTTCATCGCGCGCGTCACCGACATGCAGCCGCCGAGGCGGTCGGCTTGTTCAGCAGACGACGGCCAGTTCCTCGTAGCTTTGCTGCAACTCCAGCCGGGCGACGATCGCCTCGCGGTCCGACGCGTCGAGACGCTGCATCGCTGCCTCGTAGCGGGCCAGATTCTGCTGACCGATGGCCTGTTCGAGCGGAGAGCTGCGTTCAGTCGGCCAGATCGTCGGGCAGATCGGTTTGATCGAGGCCGCGTTTGCGCGGGCGGGCGATGTCGCGGATGCGATTGAGAACCGCCTTGCGCAAGTAGGCCTGGAGCGCTCCCTGATGCCGCGGCTCGAACGCATCGAGCCGGCGCATCGCGGCGATCACCGCGTCCTGCACCAGATCCGCGGTATCGAGCATGCCGCGCGCCGACGCTGGGCATCCGTCCGTGCGCCCACCGCCGCAGCGCGGGATGCAGCGCTCCAGCAGCCGGTCGAGCGCAGACTCGTCTCCCAGCTTGGCCTTGTGCAGCAGTTCAACCGTCGCCTCGGCGGACAACGGTTCACTTGAAGGATCGGAGGGTGGGTCGGTCGCCATAGTCGTCGCGCGGCGCAGCGGCCAGGTGAAGCCCATCATACGCTCAGGAACAGACTCCAAAGCGGATATCAGGTTCAGCCGGCCCTCGGCATGGCGATCAGCACGTCGGCGACGATGCGGCCCATCCGAACAGGGATAAGCGCTGCCGGCGCCGCTGCAGGGATCCAGGACTGGGGACCGCGCTGGCCAACGTGCTTGGGCAAAGTAGCCGCCGTGCGCGGAGGGGAACTCGATTCGGGCGCGGGTTTCGTCGTAGGTGCCCCAGACGAACGGCCGCACGCTCGCTCCAGGCCGCATCCCCGAGCAACTCCACGAGGAGCTTACTCCGACGTGCAGCGGCCGGCCGCTGCCGGACTCGAATTCGAGCGCGCCAAGCGGGGCGAGGATGCGGCCGATCACGCCGGCTTCTTCCTGGGTTTCGCGGAGCGCGGTCTGCTCCGGCGGTTTCGCCGTCTTCGACGTGGCCTTTGGGGAAGATCCAGACCGGTAGGATCGCGGCGGGCTTTGACGAGGAGGAAGAAGCGGGCTCGGGACCGTCGAGCCAGGCAACGACTGCACCGGCCTGCTGAATGCGCGCACGGCGTGTCAGAAGCCTGAACACGCGAGAGACCGGGCTCTCGCTCTCAGCTTCCGCGTGGACACTGCTGCAGCTGCTGTTTCTTCCGAGCGAGCGGTAGTGCATCCGATCGCCTGACGGAACCCGTCGGGCACCTGATCGGATCCCGACAGCGACAGCGAATCGTTGCCGTTTTCCGTCTTGCGCCGCAGGGCGAATTCGAACTTCTTCAGACGATCGATCGCGGCCGCCTGCAGCTTCTCGAGGCCCTGCGGATCGGTGAAGAGGCCGATCGTTGTCGAACATCCTGCAGATCGCGAATGACGTCGTCGAGCTCGCGGACGGGCGTTCCCGCTGCCTGCAGCTGCCGGCGCAGCGCGTCGGCGTCGTTGGCCCAATTGCGGTACTACGCCGCGCCACCGGCGGATGTCGTTCGGATCCCAGCGTCCGTAACCGTTGCGTGCGCCCCAGTTGCGCGCGTCGCCGTAGCCGCCCGGTCCGTTCGGGCTGCCGCCGCTGCCGGCGCGGCCGCCCTGCTGGCCCTGCTGACCGTCGGAGCCCTGCTGACCCTGTGCCGCCCTGATTGGCCATTGCTGCCTCCCGACTGACCTTGTTGGCCTGACTGCCCTGCTGGCCTGCCTGCTGACTTTGCTGGCCGTTCGCGTTCGCTGCTGGCCGTTCTGCTGGCCGTTCTGGCGTTCTGCGCTGCGGCCGTTCTGTGCCCGGTCCCGCATCCGCTGATCCAGCGACTCCATGCCGCGCACGAGATCGCGCGCCTGCTCGGCGGCGCGCGCCACCGACGTCCTGCTTCGCCGATCTTGCCCATCGCGCCGGCGGCCGCCTCGCCGACCTTCTTCTGCAGCGCAGTCGAGGTTCGCTGGCGATGTCGTCTTCCATCGCCGCGCGTACTGTGCCGGGCGATCCACGCAGCTGGCTGCTTCGAGTAGCGGATCTTCTCGCGGATCCGCTTGTCGCGGATGCTGCCGGCCGCTTCATCCAGCTTGCGCGCCGCGTCCTTCTCGTCGCGCCGCACCTGCGTTGGCGAGCTCTTCGAGCTGCTTCTGCAGGTCGGCCGACCTTCGCGTCCATCGCGTCCTTGCGCTGGCGCGAGCGCCTGCGCCTCTCGTCGCGCTGGCGCCCGGCCTGCTCGAGGCCGTTCACGTCCGACGCGATCTGCTTTCTGCTCGCTGCGCGAGCTCCGTCGGCCTGACGCTGCGCGTCCTGCATGTCGCGCTCGCCGCGGCCGCCCTGATTGCGCTTCGAGCTGTCTGCTGCGCCTGTCGCAGCGCGACCAGCGCGCGCCGTTGCGCCTGCGCGCCGCCGTCGCGCGATCCGTTGGCCGCCGCTCGCTGCATCGCGTCCGCGGCGTCCTGCAGCTGCGCCGCATCGCGTCGTTCAGATCCTGCCGCTGCTGCTCGCGCGTGAGCTGCTCGCAGCTGCCGCGCGGCTTCTCTCGAGCTTCGTCGGCCAGCTGCACGCTGCAGCTCGTCGCCGCCGCCGCGCCGCCGCTGCTGGCCCGCCTGCGCCATGCCGGCGCTGACGCTCCATTTCCTGCTGCTGCCGCCGCGCCAGCTCCTTCAGCTTCTCGACCAGCTCGTCGACCTGCTGGTCGCTCTGCCTGCTGCTCGCTCGCGCGCTGCTGCATCTCATACTGATTCGCGAGCTTGTCGAGCTCGAGCTCGAACAGGTCGGCGAGGTCCTCGGCCATCTGCGCTGCTGCCGCCGCCGCCGCCGCCGCCGCCCTGCTGCATGGCGACCTGCAGCTCGTAGTGCTGCTCGGCGTCCTGCAGCAGCTTCAGCGCGCGCTGCTCGGGCGACAGCGCGCTCGTCGGCCTTCAGCGCCTTCAGCTCTGCCTTCGGCCGACTTCATCTCGGCGGCCGCCTTCGGCAGCGCTTCGGCGATCTTGTTGAACCCGTCGATCGACGACGCCGAGGCGCGCCTTGAGCTTGCCGACGAGCTCTTCGACCTGCTCGCGCAGCTTCGCCTGCGCCAGGTTCAGGAAGACGACGTTCTCGCGGAACTTGTCCGGCCTTCAGCTTCGCCTTGTCGCGCACCGACGTTGAACGTCGCCGGCGACGATCTCGCGCTGCTGCCGCGACAGCTGGCCGACCTGCTGGCCGCCGCCGCCGCCACCGCCGCCGCCATCGCCTGCGACTGCGCCGGCTTGTAGTCCTTCCGGAACGGCCGGATCTGCACGAAGTAGATGTCGCTCGTCGCGGTCTTCGGCGCCCTGCACGCCGTCGGTGTCGGTCGCCTTGGCGTAGTAGGACACGAAGTCGCCGGGCTTGAGCCCGAGCTCTTCGAGGTAGATCGTGTGGCTCGGCGCTCGACTTCCGGTCAGCGGCTTCGGCCGCCGAAGCAGCGGCACCGTCTTCGGCGGCGCCGCCGTTCGACCGAGTAGAACAGCTGCATGCTCTTGCACGCCGAAGTCGTCGTCGGCGCGCGCTTCGAGGAAGAGCTCTTCGACCGGGCTCGCCTGCGTGTCGCGGCCCGGCTTGCTGAAGCGCACCGCCGGCGGCTGATCGTCGATGACGTCGATCGTGTACTGCGGCGACGCGTCCACCTTCTCGCCGTGCGGGCCCGTCAGCTCGATCTTGTAGAACCCCTGCCCGGTCGATCTTGAAGCTGCCGGTCAGCGTGCCGTCGGCCTGCGTCGTCAGCGCAGCTGACGCCGCCGTCGTTCAGCATGATCCGTCCGCCCGGCGTCGCCATCGTCGGCGCGACGTGCAGCAGACGTCGGTGCCGCGGATCGCCGCGACGTCGCCCGCCTTCCGACTTGCGCGGCGCGAGACCGGTGTAGGCGGGGAAGCGGTACTCGAGATCGAGCTGCTGACACCGTCGGCAGGTCGACCACCGCCAGCGAGAAGATCGGCGAGCGCACGCCGTTCGACTCGACGTAGTACTCGGTCGGCTTCTCGAGGTGGAACAGCACCGCCTTCGAACGTCGCCGGATCGCGCGCGGCCACGAGCGGCAGGCGCTCGAATGCGGCCGCCTGGATCCGTGCGCATCATGACGACCGCGTCCGCCGCGCTGAAGCCGACAGAGTGCGCGGTGATCGGACTGGTCCGCGCCGCTTCGGGACCTTCGCGCTGCCGGGTTTCACCTGAATGCTGTAGGGGCTCGACGCTTCGGCGGTTCTCCAAATCGAGGATGGCCAGACAAGCCCTGGCGCAGCATACGACGGCCGAGCGCGATGATGCAGCGCCGTGGCGACGCGATGCCACGCCGAGCGGTGAGGATGTGACGCTTCATCGCGGCGCGATCAGATCGCGGTGCCGCGTTCGATCGCCCGGCACTGGTCGATCGCCTGCTCGACGAGCTTTTCGACGAGCCGCGGCGAATGCGCCGCGTTCGCCGTCGTGCTGGCTTCGACCGCGCTGATAATCGCGGCTTCGAGCGTCGTGAGTCGCGCTCCTCTGAGTGTATCGCGACCTGCGTGTCAGCTGACCTGCTTGCGAATCGGGCGCACGAACGCCCAACCCACGAGGCCGAGGAAGACGGCAATCGCGAGAATGCGGAAGGCGATGATAGCGCCGGGCGCGAAGCGGAAGCGATTCGAGGCCCGCCGGCGGAAGAGCAGCAGCGCGAGCAGCGTGCCGGCGACCACGACGACTGGCGCCGCGCGCCGCGAGTTCTCAGCGCGCCAGCGATTCCGTACGCCGCGAATGACGTCAACGAGCTGCAGGCGTTGGTCCACGCTTTCCTCCGTAAGGGACAGTAGCAGCGGGGTTAGGGGCAGGGTAAGGGTTAGTTCACCAAAGCCCTAGCCCCTGACGCCGCAGCGTCCCAGATCCGGTCACAGGAATTTCTCTTTTCGCGACAAGCGATTCGCGATGATCGTTTCCGCCGCGAGCAGCACCAGGCCGGCCAGGCAGCGAAGTACCACCACAGGCTCTGACGCTTCTCGGACTCCTCGCGCGTCATTTCCTGCGGCCCTTCGGGCGCTTGCGCCTGAGCGTGCGACGCGTGGCCGGTGACCGTCGCGATGAGCTCGCTCGGGATCGAGCGCGCGCGAGATCCGGACTCGGCCGGGTCCAGGTTGACCGCGATCGCTTCCGGGCCGGCCGCCGCGACGCCAGCCGCCGAGCGCACCTCGTAGATGCCCTGCTCGTTGAGCTCAGAGCAGTCCTTCGGCGCCTTCGCCGCGCCGAGATGCGATTCTGCCGCTCGCCGGAGGGCGTCACCACGATGCGGTCGCGGCGGGCTTTCGCGCGGGCGGTGAGGTCGAGGACCTGGCCCACCGTGCATGCCCACGACGTCGCTGGCTCGTAGTGCGCCACGTAGCGCGCGAGCTGATGCACGAGCGGCAGGAAGATCTGGCTTGGCGGCGATGTCGGTGCAGGTGTCGTCGAGCGTCGACGTCCACACGATGACGGCCGCCCGCGCCGACTTTCTTCTCCAGCGCGGCAACGGCGCCGTCGTCATGCCGCGCGATCACGCGGTCGCCGGGATTCGGCTGCGAGGTGCGGTAGCGGAAGATGTGCGCGGCGGAGAAGTCGCCGCTGCGCGGCGCCTTGAACACTTCGAACACCGGGTGGCTGTAGTCGAGGAAACCCAGCGATCCGCTGCGCCCGGACTATGCGGTCGACGGCGGCGCCGAGTTTTCCGGCAGCAGATCCGCTTCGCGTGGACGGCCAGGTCGTTCGATCGCCGGCAATACGACCAGCAGGCCGCCGCCGCGCTCGACGTAGCGCTTTCAGCACGCCGCCTGATCCGGCCGGCGGAAACGATCGTGATCGTTGAGGACGCACGACGGCGCGCTTGTCGAACGATGCCGGGCGCGGTGCGCGACGTGGACGATCACGTCGACCTTGAAACGTCGGCGTCGTGCCAATCGACAGCGCCTTCGACAGGAACAAGCTGTCGTCCGCTCGTTCGCCGCCGTTGACGACGACGCACCGACGACCGCTTCGCCCGGCGTGAGCGCAGAAGAAGGAGTTGTCGGCGGGCAGCGGATCCGATCCGGCGCCTGACCACGCCGCGCACGTCTCGGCGACGCCAGCGTGAACTGCGTGAAGCTGATCGACGACGGATGCGTGCAGCGCCACCGTGGCGCGCCTTCGGCTCTCGATCTCGTGCACCATCGACCGTGAGCGTGACCGGAACGTCCTTCAGACGGCTCGATCGCCCTTATTACTGAGGCCGGCGGTGACCGTCACCGCTCCTGCCCCGGAGAAGGTCAGGCGCGCGAAACTGACCGACGGCACCGACAGGTTGGCCGTGTCCTGCTGTCGCGACCGGACGTCGCCTTCGAGCGTCATCCCCTCCGCGAACCGCGCGTCGTCCGATCCGCTCCAGCCCGCTCTTCTGGAAGTCGCTGATCAGGACACGCCTCGCGCCGCGTCAGCGAGAAGGCGCGACAGGATGCTTTCTCCCAGCTTGAGCGCCGGGCCGTAGCGCGTGGCGCCGGAACTGCACCTTGGCCGCGTTCGACTGGCAGGCTTCGAGTCGTGATCGGTCCGACGTGGCGCGCATGTTTTCTTCGGCGTTGCGCGAGAACAGCACGAGCGTGGCGCGCTCGTCGTCTGGCCATGCTCGCGCACGACCTGGCGCGCCGCGTCCTGCGCCTTGGCGCAGTGGTCGCCGTAGCCCATGCTCGCGCGACTGATCGAGCAGGATCACGACTTCGCGCGCGCCCGCCGCGTCGCCGCGTTCAGCGCCGCCGCCTGCGGTAGGAAGGGGCGGGCAAAGCGCCATGACGATCAGCATCACGCGCCGCGGCGCGCATCGGGAGCAGCGCCCAGTGGCGGATCCGCCGACGCCGCACCGATTGATAGGGGATGCGGCGGACGAACATCAGCGACGGGAACTCGATCACCCGCTTCGCGCTCGCGCTGGATCAGGTGGACGAGGACAGGCACGGCGATCGCGCCGAGGCCGAGCGAGGAAGAGGGGAGTTAGAAAGACATCGCGCTCCGGTCCGGAAGGGTCTGACCCGCTGTCTTCGGGGCCATCGCGCAAGGGTCGGCCCCTATGCGATGTTGCAATGCTCGCATCTCCGCATTAGACGCTCGCGGCTCGACGAAGTAGCTGAACAGTGCGCGGTCCGAGCGGCTCGCTGCGTGTTCAGCATCGGTGTAGTCGATCCGGTGCTCGGAAAACTTCGTCGTCAGCGCTGTCGATGTGCGCCTTGATCAGCGCCCGGTATTCCGCCGCGAGCGATTGCGGGCACGACCGGAATCTGCTCGCCGCTTTCGAGGTCCTCGAAGCTCGACGCGTCGTCGAATCCGAAATCGATCTCCGCCTGGTCGAGCACGTGGAACACGATCGAGGTCGTTGCCGAGGAACTCGAGCGGCTTGATCGCTTCGAGAATCGCGTCCGGCTCTTCGTAGAAGTCCGACAATCAGCACGAGGATGCCGCGGCGCTTGAAGTGCTCGGCCATCTTGTTGAGCGGCACCGCCAGGTTGCCCGGCCGCGCGCGCCTTCGCCCGATCCAGCGTGTGCAGCACGACGTTGAAGTGCTTCGCCGACGGCGGCACGTGATCGACGAGGTCGTTGTCGAACGTGATGATGCCCACGCGATCGCGCTGCCGCTGCGCGAGGTAGGCGCAGGCAGGCCCCGACGAAGCGACGCGTATTCCAGCTTCGGAATGCCGCGGCTGGCGAAGCGTCATCGATCGCGAGACGTCGAGCAGGATCGAGAGGTTGGTGTTGGTGTCGGCCTACATGCTTTGACGTAGTAGCGATCGGTGCGCGCGTAGAGCCGCCAGTCGACGCGGCGGATGTCGTCGCCGGCGACGTAGCCGCGATGTTCGGCGAAGTCGATCGACGCGCCGAAGAACGGCGCGCGGTGGAGGCCGTTGATGAAGCCCTCGACGACGGTCCGCGCCAGGAGTCTCGAGGTTGCCGATCCGCGAGAGGATCTCTCGGATCGACGAACCGTGCGCCAGGGATCGCAGTGTTGTTCCATCATGGCAAATCGCTGAGATTCGCGACTTAGTGACTCGCGAGCTAAATTCGCCAACTCACTGCTCTGATCGCCTCTGCACTGTTCTACATCCCGCGCTCGGCACCGGGACCGCGCTCAGCAACTCGTCGATGATCGAATCGGTGGTGATGCCTTCCGACTCGGCGCGGAAGTTGGTGAGCACGCGGTGCCGCAGCACCGGATGCGCCATCGCGCGGATGTCGTCGAAGCTGACGTGATAGCGGCCGCTGCGTGAGCGCCCGCGCCTTCGCGCCGAGCACCAGATACTGCGCCGCGCGCACGCTGGCAGCCGAACGCCACGAACTTCTTCACCGACTCCGGCGCCTGCTTCGCCTTCGGGCCGGCTCGTGCGCACCAGATGCGAGCGCGTAGCGCATGCACCGGCTCGGCCACCGGCACGCGCCGCACCAGGCGCTGGAACGCGATCAGATCGTCGCCGCTCACCGGCCGCGTGGAAATGCGGATCGATGATCGCCGTCGTCGCCCGCACGACTTCGAATTCCTCGTCTTCCGGCGGATGCTCGATGACGATGTGGAACATGAAGCGGTCGAGCTGCGCTTCGGGCAGCGGATAGGTGCCTTCGAGCTCGATCGGGTTCTGCGTCGCGAAGACGTAGAACGGCTCGTCGAGCTCGTAGGTGCGCCCCTGAATCGTGACGCGGTGCTCCTGCATCGCCTCGAGCAGCGCCGACTGCGTCTTGGGCGGCGTGCGGTTGATTTCGTCGGCCAGCACGATGTTCGCGAAGATCGGTCCGGGCGCGAACACCATCTGCCGCCGGCCGGTCGCCGTGTCCTCGCTGAATGATGTCGGTGCCGGTGATGTCCGACGGCATCAGGTCGGGCGTGAACTGGATGCGGTTGAACTTCAGCTCGAGCACCCTGCGCCAGCGTCGCGATCAGCAGCGTCTTCGCCAGGCCGGGCACGCCGACGATCAGGCTGTTGCCGCCGACGAACAGCGTCTGCAGCACGAGCTCGATGACGTCGGCCTGGCCGATGATGCGCTTCTGCAGCTCCGCGATGATCTGCTTGCGCCCGTTGTTCATCCTGTCGGCCAAGCGCGACGTCGTCGGCAGAATCGAAATCAGCAGCTCCGGTCAGCTCCACGTGATCCCCTTCGCTGCTGGATGTGGCGCAGGGCTTCAGCTCATGCGATTCGCAGCCCTGAAGCGGCTGCGCCACTTTCTAATGCGTCAGTCCGTAGACGATGTAGTTGACGCCCAAGCTTATAGGCTTCGTTGGATTCGTCGATCGGTTTCAGCCCGGTGTCCGACCATTCCCAGAATTCGGAAATGTCGGTGTTGTAGTTGATCATCACCACGATCCGCTTGGCCGGGATCGTTGTCCTCGTAGACCGCCCGGAAGATCGCCGGCGGCGGATCGTATTACTGCGGCACGTCGAGCGTCTTGACCTCGAAGAACGCGTGAAAGATCGGGTTGGCCAGGGTCGAGATCGTAGAACCGCGCGCCGCGGCAGCACCCGCAGCATCTGCGCCTCGAAGTTGCCCCCAGTGCTGGTAACGGAAATCGTCCACGATCAGAAAGCCGCCCTTGTGCAGATACGCCCGCAGCCCCGCCGCTTCGGCCTCGGTCATCTCCCACGAGCCCGGTTCGCACAGATACGCGATCGGGATATTTGAACAGATCGGGGCTGTCGAGCGGGAGAATACTCGTTTCGTCCGTGTGCGGGTTCAGGTAGGTCACCTCGTTGACGATTTTCATGAAATGCTGCTCGCCCGCCGGGTAGTCGTGCGTCCACTCCATGCCTTGCGAGACGAAGCCGTAATCGGGGCCGTAGCGAATCCGGACGAACGCGAACCGGCCGTCGTACTCGACGTTGGGCAGCACCGCCTGCCGGCCGAAGCGTCCGCCGCGCCGCCGAGCCGCCGACGCTGCGCACAGCGCGCGTCTGCGTCGTCAGCCCGCAACGTCTGACCGAGCGCCAGCCGACCTGACGCTCTGACTTGCGGGCTATCACTTCTTCTGACGCTCGCGCAGCGCCCTGGTCTTGACGGCGAGATCGGTGAGCAGCTTTTCCATCTGCGCGTCGTACTTCGCCTCGTCCATCGTCGCTTTCATCAGCTTCAGCGCCGCGATGTCGCGTTCGATGGCGTCCGCGCTGCTCGACGAGCGCCGTGACCTCCGGATCGCTGGTGTCCACGTTGCAGCGCGACGTCCGCCGCGGCCGATGCCGAGGAACATCGTCGCCGCCAGCCGGCCCTCGCCGCCGTCGTCCATCGTGGCGTGCTCGGTGAGGAGGTTGCCCTTCTGCTGGTAGGCCTGCGTCACCTTGGTCTTCGCGTATTCGAACGCTTCGACGCACCGACACGTGACCGTTGCGATCGCGATCCGGCGGCATCGTCGGTGAAGGCGTCGACGAAGAACTCCGGGAAGACCGTGTCCATCTCGCTCGCCGCCGGTCTTGGTCGCGGTGATGACGACGCGTCCCGGCGCGGCCATCGGCTGCAGGAACGCGCCGCTCGCGCTGCTCGTGTTGACGAACGCCACGTGCTGCGGCGCTGAACTTGCTCGAGCAAGCTTCGCTCCAGTCCGGGGCGGTGCAGATCGGGCCCATGATGTTGAACGCCGCCGATCGTCCGTCGAAGCTGCCGTGGCCGATCAGCAGCACGATCACGTTGTCGTTCGGCTTCGAGCGCGCGGCGATAGTCGGTGACGGCTTTGTCGATCGCCGTCCTTCGTCGCCTGTCGCCCCGACAGGCTCGTGATGTTGGCGGCGGGCAGCTGTTCCTTCTTCTTCGCGGCGTCGACGAACGCCGTCGCCCACTTGGTGAATTTCTGTTCGTGCTCCTCGTCGCCGGGGACGCCGGTGATGACGAGGAGGTGGCGTCTGCTGGGCGACGGCGCGGTACCGCGAAGCAGACACGAAGCAGTGTGACTGGTTAGTGGCGCAGGCCTTCAGGCGCAGAGGTCGCGATACGCAGGGCTCGAGCCCTGCGCCACTTTCTGCAATCGCTGTCACGCCAGCCCCTTCACCCGCCGGTAATCCCCACTCGGCGCCGACCAGCGACATGAGCACAGAGGAAGAGCGCCGGCATGTCCCACAGCTCGCGCTCTTCGACGACGGTGACGCCGCGGCCGCTGTAGCTGATGGCCTCGGGCAGCGAGTCGGCGGTGGCGGGCGTGAAGAAGCGGCCGCCGGTGTCGTCGGCGATCCGCTTGCAGCAGCGGCGCGCGCATCGCGGCGTCGAAGTACTCCGCGTCGCCGGCCGACGACGCGCACCTGCATCGTCGCCGACCCGAGATCCTTCTGTCGCGCGGTCGCGCGTGACGATGCTGATCGTCGTAGATGCCCGGTCTCGTCCGGGCACGAACGTCGCGCGATAGTCGCCGTCGCTTGCGTCACGGTCCAGTCGACCGGGACGTCCGTCGTCTTGCCCGGACGGCGACGGTGATGTGCGCGACGACGCGGCCGTCGTTGACCTCGGCGTACGGCCGGATCGAGCATCTCCGGCGGCGAGCTTGATCGGTTCGCCGGGCCTCGACGCGATCGGCGGTCGTCGTCACGTTGACCTGGTCGGGCACGCCGTCCGACGAGCCAGCGGATCGAGACGCCGCCAGAACATCGCGTGCGTCGTGTCGGTGACGGCCATCTTCGCGTCCATCCGCCAGATCCAGGTGTCCTGCACCGGCATCGCGAACGCCTTGCCGCGTCCGTAGCGCTGGAACGCGAGCACGACGCTGATCCTGACGCGCCTTGTCGGTCGCCGGTCAGCAGCACGGTCGCGCCCGGCTTGACCTCGCGGATCAGGTTCACCGCGGACAACTCCGGCATGTCGATCCACTTGCGCGGCCGACGCTTCGTCGGTCGCACCGATCTGGGTGACCGGCGTAAGCGCGCCGGCGCGCGTCGGACGCACGCTGCAAGCTCGGTGAAGTAGTTCGGAGTTCGACGCGCCCATCACGACCGGGAGCACCTCGCCGACCGGCGTGCCGCCCCAGCCGCCTTCGGCGAACGATCGGCGTCCGCCGAGCATCAGCAGTCCGCCGCCGCGCTTGCTGACGAAGTCGGCGAGTCATCCGCAGTTGCTCGGGCGAGAACGACGCCGCTTCGACGCTGCCGAGGATGATCGCGCGGTACTGGAACAGCTCCTCGCGCGTCTTCGGGAAGCCGCCGACCAATTCGTCGGGGTTGCTCACGCTCTGGCGGTAGTAGTTGTTCTCGGCGGTGCGATCGAGCGAGACGACCTGCAGGTTCTTGTCGTCCTCGACGGCGCGGCGGAGGAACTTCAGCTCGACGCGCGGCTCGCCCTCGTAGTAGAGCACCTTCTCCGCGCGGTCGTTGACCTGGATCAGCGCAGTCGCGCGCGTTGTTCTGCGTGACCTGCTCGCCGCGCCTGCGTCGGGATCTTGAACGAGAACACGCGCGCGCCGGCTTCGTTCGCCGTGAAGCGCACCTTCACGGTCGCCGATCTCGCCGTCCGCCGGCAGCGTCACCTCCTGCGTGCTCGACGATCCGCCCGTCGTCTTCGACGCTGAGCGGCACGGTCTGACCGCCGTAGCCGGTCTGCGACAGCACGACGTCGACGACGAGCGCGGTGCCCTTGAGCACGGAGCGCGGCGTCTCGACGCGCGTCACCTGGACGTCGTGCGCGAACCGCTCCTGGCCGACGCCGACGGTGAACACCGGAATCGAGCGCGCCTTCAGGCTCGCGAGCGACTCGTCGATCGCCGCGTCGGACGTGTCGGCGCCGTCGCTGACCATGACCAGACCCGCCAGCGGCAGGCCGGCCAGCTCGTCGCGCGCGCGATCGAGCGCCTGGCCGAGGCGCGTCGACGTGCCGCCGTATTTCAGGTCGCCGCGCTCGGCACGCGATCGGACGACGACGAGAAGCTGAACAACGCGGACGACAAATCGTTGCGACAGCGCGTCGAGCAGCTTCGCGTTCTTCGCGCCCAACTGCTCCTTGATGAAGTCGCTGCGCGTCTGCCCGTCGCGGTCGGCAATCGCCATGCTCCGCGAATCGTCGATCAGCACGCCGAGGAAGTTCTGCTGCGGGACGGCGGCCTTGAGAATCAACGTCGGCCGCACCAGGCAGAAGAACAACACCGCGAGCGCGGCCAGCCGCAGGCCGATCGAGCACGACGACGATCGCGCACGCGGTCCGACGGTCGACAGCCCGCGATACGTCAGCATCGCCGCGATCGCCAGCGGCCAGACCCGCCCCGACGACCAGCAGCAGCGGCTGCGACAGTCCCCAGGTAAAGTCCGCCTGACGAAACATCAGCGGCGGATATTTGAAGAGAAAACGGAAGAGTTTTTCGATCACTTGCCGCCATTCTACCGGGGAGCGGGTGGCGGCGCGACGTGTGTCGCATTTTTTCGCCACGGCTCTGACGCGCGTCTGCCAAGTTTCCCTACACCGGCTGTCCACGCGTAACAGCACTGCGGCAGCCGTGCGCACGTGCGCTCGCGAACACCGCGCCGTCGTACTCACGGATCAGGCGGATTTTTGCGTCGGACCGTGTGCGTGACAACCCCTGATGCTCATTAATACTAGGTGGCATGTCGGTTGCTCCCGTTCGGTCCGTTCCCGAAGTTTTTGGACTCGGAGGAGACTCCAGCAATGGCCCCTGACCACGTCCGCGGCGGAGACGACGTCATTCAGACGAGTGCAGGGCGAGTTCCTCGAAATGCCCGGGCTGCGTCTGACCGAGGCGCAAGGCGCGACGGCTGTGGGGACTCGATGCGGCCTCGTGTGGCGCGTTGCTCGGTGCGCTCGTGGATGCAAAGTTCCTGTTTCGGACGCGCGATGGCGCCTTCATGCGAGTTGAGCACGCGGCCCCAGTCAGGGCGGCGTTGCAGCCTCGCAGAACACGGCGGCCGCGTAGCGTCCGATCCTCTTCCTCTTCGAGAGGAATCCCGCCAGTCGGCTGGACGTAATTCACACCTATTGAGCCGTCAGCCAGCCGGCCGAATCCCCTCCTTCAACCCCGGGCGGTCGACCATTGTAACGGTCACCGCCCGCGGCCAGACCCTTCCTGCGCTGAGCAAGTCGAGTCGAAGTCGCATACCAGTCAGTGCACAGTTCTGTCTCACTACGTAACCTCGACTCTGGACTGTCGACTAGTCGACTACAGTTGCATCGCCCTCGCCGCCGACCGACCAACCCGCAACAAAGTCGAAAGAGATCCGGCGCGTGCTCGACGGCGCGGATGTCGAGGTGATCGCACGCTCGATAGGCTGGCCGGACCTGGTCGCGCCGGAGGAGACCGGCCGGACGTTCGAGGACAACGCGCGGCTGAAGGCGACCTACTATGCGCGCGCGACCGGGCCAGGTGACGGTGGCCGAAGACTCGGGCATCGATGATCGACGCGCTCGGCGGGCGTGCCCGGCGTCGAGTCTGCGCACCACGCCGGCGAGAAACGTCAGCATCCGGAGAGATTTGCGCGGCTCTACGCGGCGCTCGATCGACCGGCACGCTGCGACAGCGCGGCGCGGTTCCGTCTGGCGCTCCAGCGATGGCGTCGCCGACGCCATCCCTGTTCAGGCGCGCGGCGTTATCGAAGGGCGGGTCGCACCACGAGCCAGGCGGGTTCAGTGGGTTCAGTTGCCGACCCGTTTTCTTCACCTGCCGCACGGGCGGACTCCCAGACAGGTCACGCCGGAGGAGCACTCGCGGTCAGCCATCGCGGTGCGGCGTTCGGGAAGCTGGAGCAGTCTCATCACCAACGCAAAGCGGCTGTCTAAAAGCGCAGCAGACGCCGGATTTCTGATCGTCGATCTGATCCTGCGGTTAAAACAGACTGTCCCTCGCCAGCGCGCTCGTGATCGAGCAGCACTTCTTTGCGCTCCAGCCCGCCGCCGTATCCGGTCAGCGATCCGGTCGAGCCGATCACGCGATGGCAGGGGACGATGATCGCGACGGGATTCGCGCCGTTAGCGGCGCCGACGGCTGCGCGAGGCGCCGGCAGTCGCCGAGGCTCTTCGCGATCGCGCCGTAGCTGGTGGTCTGGCCCCGGCGGGATTGGCGCGGAGAGCCGCCCAGACGCGCTTCTCGAAATCCGCGCCGCGCATGTCGAGCGGAATGTCCGGTGCCGCGGGGACGTGCCGGGCGAAGTAGGACGCCAGCCACTTGCGCGTCCGCGCGATGACGCGGGTGTCGCCGTCGACGATATTCGTGCGGCGGAAACCAGCGCGATGTCGAGCCGCGTAGTCGAGCCTGCTGTGCAAGCTGTCTTCCTCGGACCGGCTCCAGACACTTCAGCTCGAACTCAACTACGCCTCGTCGGACGCGCAGCCGCGAGCATCTACGCCGAGCCGGTGGCTCTTCAATGAACGCACGCGCGCGAGCTGCATCTGAGTCGATTGCAGCTGCAGACTCAACTGAAGCCACGAAGACACGAAAAACCATCAGTTTTCTTCTGTCGTTTCGTGGCTGATACGTGGTTGCATCTGTTCCTAACGTCCTTTCACGAGGTGCCCCGACAATCGCGCGCTTGTTTTTCCACCAACTGCGCGATGCCGTAGTCCGCGAGATCGAGCAGCGTCATCGCAGCGCGCTCGCGTCCGAAGGGGTGCGCCTCCGTGCCGTGCCCTGCACCTCGATGAACCGGCCGTCGCCGGTCTTCACGATGTTCATGTCCACTTCGGCGCGTGCTGTCGTCCTCGTAGGCGAGATCGAGCAGCGCGTTCGCCGTCGACGATGCCGACGCTGGTGGCGGCGACGTAGTCGGCCAGCGGGATGGTGCGAATGACGTCGCGCTTCGCGCAGTCGCTCGAGCGCCAGCGCCAGCGCGACGAAGCGCGCCGGTGATCGACGCCGTACGCGTGCCGCCGTCCGCCTGGATGACGTCGCAGTCGATCCAGACGGTGCGCTCGCCGAGCGCCGGCGAGGTTGGTCACCGAGCGCAGCGATCGGCCGATCAGCCGCTGGATCTCCTGGGTGCGGCCGCCCGACCTTGCCCCTGCGACGCTTCGCGCTGGGTCCGCGTGCTGGTGGCGCGCGGCAGCATCCCGTATCCGGCGGTCACCCAGCCCTTGCCGGTGTTGCGCAGAAAGGTCGGCACGCGGTCCTCGACGCTCGCGGTGCAGATGACCTTGGTGTTGCCCGCGCTGAATCAGCACCGACCCTTCGGCGTGCATCAGATAGTTCGGGCGTGATCGTGGTGTCGCGGAGCTGCGCTGGAGCTTCGTTGGTCCGGATCGCATCGTATGGCTCACTGCTGCACAACGCCAGATTCTTCGCCAGCGGGTTTCGCAGGTCGACGTGGCCGGCGAGCGTGTCGACTTCCTTGCCGGTCGACCAGCATCCTGCACGCCGGTGACGCGCCGGCAGGTTCTCGGTCAGCACGTTGACGATGGTGTAGATCGGTCAGGAGTTCGTCGGCCGTGCGCTGCCGGTGTGGCCGGACACGATCTCGCGGCTGAAGTCGACGTGGCGCGTCGCCGCCTCCGTCAGGAAGAGCGCGCGGACCGTCGTGCCGGTCGAATTGCGGACAGCAGCGGCTGAGATACCGGCGCACCTGGGCCGCCACGATCTCCGGCGCCTGCTCCAGCGTCCTGTCGCCGTGTGGCACGTCGCGTTCGACAGCGCGGTGGTGGATGCCGTCCTGAGCGACGTAGAAGAGCCGCGCCTGATCTTTCGTCCCGAAGCGGCGGGCGCCGGCGTCTGACGGCGGCGGTGGATGGCGCGTTCGATCGCGCCGCGCCATAAGCCGCGCCACGAACAGCAGCCGCGCCAGCGCCATGGCCGCGGCAAGCGATGCCGCCGATGATCGAACGGTCGACGCCACCGGTCATCGCGTCCTCTCCGCCGGCGTTCGGAGGAACGCGACACAGCGACGCGGAGTGACACGTTGGTCTCGACCAGCGCGACGACACGACCGCGTTCTGGAACGCGTCGGACGCGATCAGCTTTTCCTGATCCGGGACTGGTGAGGAGCAGCCCGGCTCCGTGCGCCAGCACCGCCGGCATGTTGCCGACTCCAGCACGCGCAGCGGCGCGCGGGCGACCGGCGGGGTCGTCAGCGGCACCGCGATCGTGGGCAGCAGCTGCTCGGCAGGATGTTCGCGAACGCCGTCGACTGCGCGACGTGCTGCGTCTGCGCCGAGATCCCGGAAGACCAGATCGATCTCGCGGGAACCGCCGCCGAACGGTCGGGACGCGGCCGCCGATCGTGGCCGCCCTGTTCGGCCGCTCTTCTCGAACGCCGCGACGTACAGTCGACGCGCCCGCGCCGCCGGACGCGGCGATGCGTTGGCGTGGACGCTCACGAACCAGGTCCGCCTTGTTGTTGTTTGGCGATCGCGGTGCGTTCGTCGATCGGCACGTTTCGGTCGCTCTTCGCGCGTCGGCAGCACGCGGACACCGAGGCGCGCTCGATGGCCGCCTTGGCGCGCGCGCGACACGGGCCAGCACGAGATCCTTCTCCTGGCGCCGTTCGCGCCGTGCTACTGTCGTCGTTGCCGCCGTGGCCGGGATCGATCGTGATGGTGCGGAGATGCGACGTTGAGGGTGGTGAGCGCAGGAACGCGGTCAGCTCCATGTCGCCGCATCGCCCCAGGTCGTCGCAGGCGTCGGCTCGCTGGTCGCGCTCAATACATCGATTTCCACGCGCATCGTGGTGTCGACGGGTTCGGTGTTCGCCTGAAGCCGGCGAAGCGCGGGCCGACGCTGAACGACGATCGTCGCGGGCTCGACGAAGCCGCGCGACCTGGACGAGACTTTCCCGCGGCGCCTGCGCGGGCAGCGGCGGCGACGGCAGGTCGAGCGCGTCGGCGTCGAAGCGGATGGTCAGCGTTTCGCTTTCCCGCGCAGACGGTGGCGGTGGCGCGGGCGTGACGTCGACGGTCAGACACGCGGAGGCGCCGAGCAGATCCGTAGCGAACCGCTGACCGCGCGGGACGCGCACGTCGCCGATCACCAGCAGGCGCGACGCCTTGCGCAGGTCGAGCTGCACGGTCGTAGATCGGCGCCCAGCGCGCGTTGATGAACTCCACCGGCACGAGCCAGCGCGTGACGATCATTCCTGCGCCGGCGCTGCGCGGCAGGAGATCAGGCGTCCGGCAACCTGATGCGAGCGACTGCTCGGGCGTGAGAATGATGGTGCGCCCCTGTGCGACACCGTGATCGCGCCGCACGACTCCTGATGCACGATGAGCTGGGAAACGTCGACGCGAGATCGTCGAGCGCCACGAACTCCGATCGCCGATCATCGCGATGCCGGAGTTGCCGCCTGCTGGTCGCGCGAGAGGAGCGGTAGGCGACGGAGCTTGCGCCGAGCCGACCTGGACATGGTTCACGGCGAGAACAACAAAGGGAGCCCAGGGCGGCGAGGAAAATCAGGAAGCGGACGTCTTCCAACGTCTCCATTCAATGTGGCGATGCAGGCAGAATCGCAGCCATGGATGAGTTTCTCCGAGCGGCTTCGAATGAAGCGGAACGCGGACGCGCGAAGGCGGCATTGATCGGCGCCGTGCGCGTGCACGGCCACACGATCATCGGGCGCGGCGTCACAACCGGCGCGTGCAGCACGGGCAGCGCCGTCCAGCACGGCGAGATGGACGCCCTCGGGCGCGCGGGCCGCCAGCCCGCGCGGCTATCCTATCGCGCCTCCACGATCTGCGCGACGCTGTCGCCGTGCGCGATGTCAGCGCCGCCTGCGATCCTGCTCTACGGCGCTCCCGCGGGTGATCGATCGGCGAGAACCGGACGTTACGCTGGGTGAAGAGGAACTGTTGAAGGCGCCTGGCGTGGACGGTGGCAAAGGCGGTGTCAGGACGACAGGTGCATTCGCGATGAAATGCGAATCGTTCATCTGCACACGCCATGCACCCGGACACATCTGGATTCGAAGATCTCGAGGGCGCGTTCGGCGCCCTAACCGCCTTCACCAGCGTGATACGTGATCGTTTGCCCCGGCGCGACTGTTCGACGGAACAGTCTCCGGCGGCTGGCCGGGCACCGGGCTGCTTCGATCGCGGTGCGCTCCCCGTTCGCTGGATTCGGCGTGCTGGAGCAGCGCCGATCGAAGTCGTTGACAATCCGGCGTAGTAGCCGTCCACGCGCCCTGCCGCGCGTCCGGCGGCGTCAAAGTCGTCCGCAAAGCCGCCGTAGCTGTGGCGCCCGGCACGGCCGCGATGCTCGGCGCCCCGATAGCGATGCCTGGCGCATAATGCGAGAAGAGTGGTTGATGAAGTAGGTGCCAGTTATGCGAGAATTTGGTCGATACCGCGGGGTCCGTAGCCGTACGGAAGCCGTGCGCCGGAGTGGAGCGCCGGCGATTGAGATGCCCCGGCCGGTAGTGCGGATATGAAAAGTCGGCCGGTAGTGCGACCACGTGCCAACGGTCGATAGCCGGATTACACCGTGGCGATGCGGCGGTGCGACCACGAACTCCCGGGTAGTAGCTCCGCACGGAACGACGGGGCGCGACGCCGCCCCTCGGCGGCTACGGCGCGCGTCGCGGCGCTGTCCCATGGCGCCGCACCGCGGTCGTTGCGCAAACGCGTCGGGCGCGGCGAGCGAAGCCACTCGTCACGCTGGCGGCGATCTGGGGATGACGGACTTTGTGTTCAACTTGACTCCACCCTATGAGAGTCAGAAGCTCCGGCTTGAGCTGGCCATATTCAACACGCAGTCAAAGTGGACAGTCGACCGTCGACAGGTCGTCCGGCGCTTGCGGCCGTGCTCATCGCCCTTTGATCAGCGGTCAGCCGCAGCTACCAACCACCAGATCAGCCGAGAATCAGCCGACGCTGCGACCGCCGCGACGATCTTCAGGCTCGCATACCCCGGGCGCCTGCATTACGGCGCCGCCCGCCGCCCCTCCTGGGCCGGGCCGATGCGTGCCAGCCTGACGCTGGAGCTGACAGCTCATGCCCTGGCGTCGGTCTCGGCCATCAGCAGGCGGAGACCCGACGGCCGATCGCCACTACAGGCATTGGCGTCACCGCCGGAGCGATGAGCGTCCGCTCGAGAATACGAAGCCAGTGCACACTGGTGGGCGCGGCGCGGTTCTCGCTATCTTCGACGAGCGATCAGGCTGCCGCCGGTCCGGTGCTGCGCGCCGGTATCGTCAAACTTATCCGTCGACGTCACGTCATCTCTCACCGAGGCAACGGCACGGTATCGCGCAGGCGCCTCGCGTGAAGTCAGGCCCGGCGCGTTCGATGGAGAAAAGATTCGGATTCCGGTCAAAGAAGGGCGGCCCCTGGCAGAAGCTGGACGACCTCGAACACGCGCGCTCACTCACGAGCTCGCGCTCGCGCCCCGCGCTCGCGGGGCTCGCGCACGCGCGGCAGTCCCGGCGTGGCTGCACGAAGGGCTCTGCCGGCTCACTTCGAGGCCGCTGTGACCCTCTGGCGGCGTCAGCGGCACCTTCAGCCAGTTGGTGTCGCTGCGTGATTCCGCTCGCGGCGCTGAGGGGCGGGTTCGGCCGGAGTTCAACGCCGGGCCAGGCGATCGCTGCATGAGGAAAGCCTGTTCACGCGGTCGAGCATATCTGACGTTCACCTATTGCTGAACGGCCGGATGGCGGTGCTGCTGCAGGCGCTGGGCAGCGGGCAGTCGTTCGACACGAGCATGGGCGCAGTTGGGAATACGCGCGGCGGATTTCGAAGCGCAAGTCGCGCGGCGAGTTGCAGCCCGTAGTCAGCCGATCAGCGGCTGCTCAGCTATCAGCTCATCAGCCGGGGCCTCGCTGCAGCTCCATCCCGAGATCTGAGAGCTGGAGAGCCGGCGGCTGAGGACGCTGGGTGGTACCTCACGATCCACTCCGGCGACGCAGCACGGCTTGTCGCCGCGCTTCGCGCTCGACGGTAGACGCCCAACGTGACCTGAACGCTGTCGCCCGTCTCCGCGACGGCCGCTGCGGTGTGATGCGCGCGCGAACCCGCGCCCGCTCGGGACCGGCGCGATGAACCGCACTCGGTTCAGACCGTAGTTGATCGCCATCCGTAGCCCGCTGAACGTCATCGCATCGCGGATGCAGCGAGCTGCAGCAGCGACAGCGTGAGGAATCCGTGCGCGATCGTCGTCTTGAACGGCGACTCGGACGGCAGCTCGCGCGGGATCGACGTGGATCCACTGCGCATCGCCGGTGGCGGCGGCGAGATTGATCGATGCGCTGTTGCGAGATCTCGAACCAGTCGCTGACCGCGATTTCCTCGCCGATGCGAGTCTGCAGCGAACGCGAACGTCTGTGATTTCGATCATCCAGGCCACGGCTGTGCGGCTTCGCCATAAAACCCGCGGCCTTCGGCCACGAGCCGCTCGAGCAGCGGCGCCGGCTCCCAGTAGTCGCCGAACCGCGCGCGATATTCGTTCACGCGCGACAGGACCGTCGGCAGGCCGACCGTGTCGGCGTAGAACATCGGACCGCCGCGATGCCGCGGGAACCCGAAGCCGTAGACGTAGATGATGTCGATGTCGCCGGCGCGCGTCGCGTAAGCCGTCTTCGAGCACGCGGGCGCCCTCGTTGGCCAGCGCCGTCGTGATCCGCGCGACGATCTCCTCGTCGGCAATCGGCCGCCGCGTGATGCCGCGCTTTGTCGCTTCTTCTTCGGCGAGCTGCTCGATCAGCGGATCCGGTCGTGCGGTTCCGGCTGCCGGGGCCGTCGTATCTATACCAGCCGGCGCCGGTCTTCTGGCCGTAGCGGCCCATCTCGAACAGCCGATCGGGAATCGCCGACTGCGGACCCTCCGCGCGCGTCTTGCCAATCGACTTCAGATACATGCCTGATGCGCGCGCCGACGTCGATGCCGGCGATGTCCTGCATGCCGTACGGGCCCACCGGCAGGCCGAATTCCGGTCAGCACGCGATCGATCTGCTCCACGCTCGCGCCCTCTTCGAGCAGGAGATACGCCTCGCGCATGTAGTAGGCCAGCATCCGGTTGGCGACGAAGCCGAAGCAGTTGCCGACGACCACGCCGACCTTGCCGAGCTGCTTGGCCAGCTTCAGCGACGTCGCGATCACCTCCTTGCTCGTCTCGCGTCCGCGCACGATCTCGAGGAGGCTGCATCACGTTGGCCGGGCTGAAGAAGTGGTGTCCGATCACCTGCGCCGGGCGGCCGCTCGCGCGGGCGAACTCGTCGATGTCGAGCGTCGAGGAATTCGACGCCAGCACGCAATCCGGGCGCGTGACGCGTCCCAGTTCGGCGAACGTGGCCTTCTTCAGGTCCATGTTCTCGAACACCGCCTCGACGACGATGTCCACCTGATCGAAGCCGTCGTAGGTCGTCGTGGGCGTGATGAGCGCCATGGTCTTGTCGACCTGTTCGGCGGTCATCTTGCCCTTCGACATCGTCACGTCGTAGTTCTTGCGAATCGTCGCCAGCCCGCGCTGGAGCGCCGCTTCGTCCACCTCTTTCAGCAGCACCGGAATCCCGGCGTTGGCGTAGGTCATCGCGATGCCGCCGCCCATGGTGCCGGCGCCGACGACGGCGGCGCGCTTGATCTCGCGAGTCGGGTGTCTCCTTCGGGATGTCGGGAACCTTGGCGACCTCGCGTTCCGCGAAGAAGAGATGGCGCAGCGCTTTCGATTCGGTCGACACGACGCACTCGCGCGAAGATCTCGCGCTCGCGTCGCGATCCCTCGTCGAAGTCGTTGCGCAGTCCGGCTTCGATGGCGTCGACCACGGCGAACGGCGCCTTCGCGCCCTTGCGCGGTCTTCGCCAGCGTCTGCCGCATCGCCGCGCACGCCTCGAGGCCGGCGCTCGGCGTCGGCGAGGCTCATCGCGATCTCGCGCGTCTTGCGAATGTCGTGCGCCACCACCTTCGATTTCGCGAACGCGATCGCGCCCTCGAGCAGCCCGCCGGTCGACGATGTGATCGATGATGCCGGCGTCGAGCGCCTTCGGCGCGGACACGGCTTTGCCGTCGGTGCACATCTCGAGCGCCATCTTCGCGCCGCACAGGCGCGGAAGTCGCTGCGTGCCGCCGGCGCCCGGAATGATGCCGAGCAGGACTTCCGGGCTGTCCGACCTTCGCGTCCTTCGTCGCGACGCGGAAGTGACACGCCTGCGCGACCTCGAGGCCGCCGCCGAGGGCGTTGCCATGAATACGCCGCGACGAGCGGCTTGCCGGCATCTTCCATGCGCCGCAGCAGCGCGTGCGTGCTGGCCGATCGCGAGAACGACGCCTCGGCGGTCTTCAACGTGTCGAAGACCTTGATGTCGGCGCCGGCGATGAACGTCGTGCCCGCGCCGATCAGCACGATCGCGTCGGCGGCGGGATCGCCGTCCGCGCGCGCCACCGCCTGATCGATGCCGTCCCAGACGTCCGGGCTCAGCGCGTTGACCGGCGGATTGTCAATCGTGAGGACCGCGACGCGGTCGTTGATCTCGTAGCGAACCAGATCGGACATGAGATGACCTCTGTGGTCTTCTGAAATCTGAAATCTGAATTCTGAAATCTGAAATGTCAGGCTCCAGACTTCCTCGTGGAGGCTCGACGACGATGCACGTCGTCGTGCCGTGGGCGTACAGCTTGCCGTTGCGATCGGTGATGCGGCCTTCGGAGGTGGCCGTGCGGCCGCCGACGTGGACGACTTTCGCCTCGCAGCGGAGCGGCCCGACCTCGCGGGTGAGCGGCCGCGTGAGATTCACTTTCAGCTCGAGCGTCGTGAAGCGCTTGCCGGCCGGCATCATCGAGTTGATCGCGCAGCCGAGCGCGGAGTCGAGCAGCGTCGCCGCAAATCCACCGTGCGCAACCCCGGTGCCGTTGTAGAAGCGTTCCTCGGTTTCGCGGCGAACACCACGCGGCCTTCCTCGACCTCGACGAGCCGGATGTTGAGGAGCTGCAGGAACGGCGGCGGTTCGACTTCGCCCTTCATCAGCTTTCGGAAGAAGTCGATGCACGCTCATGCTGCGCGCGCGTTTCGGCGAGTGTCATGATCGCGCTCGACTCGTCCTGAGCTTGTCGAAGGATGAGCTCCGGTTCGACAGGCTCACCATGAGCGGAAGCAGCCGCGTGCTCGTCGCGCAGCACGCGATACAGAATCTTGCCGACCGCGCTCATCGGCAGCGTGTCGCGAATCTCCACCAGCGCGCGGGATCTTGTATCGGTCAGATTCGTCGCGGCAGTGCGCGACGAGTCTCTCAACCGTCGCCGTCGCGCCGGGCTTGAAGGCGATGCACGCCTTGACGATCTCGCCGTGGTACGGCGTCGGGGACGCCGATCGCCGCGGCGAGCCGCACCGCCGGATGCGCGTAGAGAATGGATTCGACTTCAGACGGATACACGATTGAAGCCGTCGACGATGATCAGGTCCTTCTTGCGCTGCACGATCGCGGTGTAGCCGTCCTCGTCCATCCGCGCGATGTCGCCGGTGTGGAACCAGATTCGACCGTCGGCATCCTCGCGCAACACGCAGCGCGCTTTCGTCGGGGCGGTTCCAGTAGCCCTTCATCACCTGCGGTCCGCAGATGCACAGTTCGCCGGCCTCGCCGATGGGGAGCTCGCGCGTGCCGGTTTCGACGTCCACGATCTTGATGTCCGTATCCGGAACAGGGAACCCGATGCGTGCCCAGTTTCCGAAACGCGAGCTGCGGCGTCGAATGGGTGACGGGCGAGGTTTCCGACAGGCCGTAGCCCTCGTTGAGCGGGCGTCCGATGCGGCGCTCCACGCCTCGAGGACCTCCACTGGGCACGGCGCGCCGCCGCTGTTGTAAGAGGCGCACGTGCTCGGAGCCTCGACTCGGCGAGCTTCGGGTGATTGAGCAGCGACACGAAGATCGTCGGCACGGCGGGGAAGTAACGTCGGACGAAACGTGCGGATCGCGTCCAGCACCTGTTCGGGATCGTACTTCGGGATGGATGATCTGCAGCGCGCCGACGCGGATGCCCATCATCATGCAGACGGTGAACGCGTAAATGTGGAGATTACGGAATGACGACGAGGTAGCGCTCGAGCGCGGCTGAGGATGTACTGCCGGATTGGTCCACATCTCCGTCTGGATGCAGTTCGCGAAGATGTTCGCGTGCGTCAGCATCGCGCCTTTCGGCGTCCCGGTCGTGCCGCCGGTGTATTGCGAGCACCGCCAGGTCGTCCGGCTGATCGAGTCAGAGCACAGAGGGTCTGACCCCGTGGTCCGCTCGGTGAGCAAGTCTGTGAACGGCGAGCGTGCCGTCGATGGCGGAGGCGCTGCCGCTGTGCAGTGTGTATTCAGCCAGCGACGTCACGATGACGTGCTCGATGGTCGCCGGGGTCTGACCCCGGATCTGGCGACGCGACGAGCGGCGCCAGCGCGTCGAGCGTCACCAGAATCCGCATCCCCGAATCGGCGACGACGACGCCGACTTCGCGCGCGGTGTAGCTGGGATTCACGTTCACGACCACCGCGCCCAGCTTCAGGATGCCGAACGCCGCGATGATGCATGCGGACAGTTGGGCAGCATGATGCCGACGCGATCGCCCTTGCCGATCCCGAGCCCGGCGAGCGCGGCGGCGAGCGCGTCGGACCGCCGCTTGAGATCCATGAAGGTGAGCTCGGCGCCGAAAAAGCGACGTCGCCGGCGCGATCGGGAAGCTCGACCGCCGTGGTGGCGAGGATGTCGGTGAGCGGTCGACCGGGATAGGTGGCGTGCGGCCGCACCCAGTAGTCGTAGTGCTTCAGCCACGGCCGCGCGGCGTCATGCGAGATTGGGCGCGCTCACGCGATTGTCCGGCCGCCGTCGACGACGATCGTCTGACCGGTGATGTAGTTGGACGCGTCCGCCGCGAGGAACACCGCGACGCCCTTCAGTTCGCCCGGCGCGCCGACGCGCGGAATCGGACTCGTCGCCTTGATCGCCGGCTCCGCCATCTCGATCGCGCCGTCGGCCGAGACGGGAATGAAAGAACCCGGGCGCGATCGCGTTGACGCGGATGCCCTTGCCGCCCCACGACGCCGCGAGCTCCGCGCGTCAGCCCCATCGAGGCCCGCCTTCGTCGCGGCGTACGGCGCGTAGTGCGGTCCGTGCACCGGACGCATGCAGGCCGGCAGATCGACGCGACGTTGATGATGCGTCCCCACTCGCGCGTCAGCATGTCGCGGCCCGCCGCCTGCGAGAACAGAAACGCGCCGGTCAGGTTGATGTCGACGACCTTCTGCCACTTCTCGAGCGGCATCGCTTCGGGCTCGGCCGCCCAGGTCACGCCGGCGTTGTTGACCAGGATGTCCACCTTGCCGAGACGGCGATGGTCTTGTCGACGACCGCCTGCACGTCGTCGGCTTCGCGACGTCGCAGCAGCATGCCTTCGACGCGGAATCCGCGCGCGTGCATCGCCGCGACCGTCGGCGTCAGCCACTCGTCGCGCCGCGCGCACAGCATCAGCGCCGCGCCGGCTTCCGGCGAAGCCCTTCCGCCATTTCCAGTCCGAATACCGCGCGATCCGCCGGTGACGATGGCGACGCGATCCGTGAGCGAGAACAATTCGTTGAGGGTTGGCACGTTGTCAGGCTTATACTTCCGAGCCGCTGGACTGTCAACGGATGAGCATATCCACAGACGACGATGACGGGCGGGCAATTCCTCGACCACCGGTGCGCTCCGACGAGGTCTTCATCCGCGAAGAACTCACCGAGGAGCAGCGCCTGTTCGGCCGAACCGCCCTCGAGTTCATGCAGAAGGAAGTGCTGCCGGTCGCGAGCGCCTCTACGCAGCACGACTGGGTGCTCGACGCGCCAGCTGCTGAAGAAGGCGAGCGATCTCGATCTGCTGCGCCTCGAGATTCCGGACGCGCACGGCGGCCTCGGCCTCGATCTGATCAGCGCCGCGTACGATCGGCGAGCAGATCGCGATCAACCCGTCGTTTGGCGGATCGCTCGGCGCGCACACCGTCGATCGGCACGCTGCCGCTGCGTCTACTTCGGCAGCGCAGCGCTCAGAAGGCACGCTATCTCGCCGCGGCTGGCGAGCGGCGAGCTGATCGGCGCCTACGCGCTCACCGAGCCGCAGTCCGGGATCCGACGCGCTGGCGGCCACGCACCACCGCCGACGCTGACCGACGGACGGCCGGCACTATCTGCTCAACGGCCAGAAGATGTGGATCACGAACGGCGGGTTCGCCGACCTGTTCACGATCTTCGCCAAGGTCGACGGCGATCAGTTCACCGCGCTTCCTCGTCGAGCGCGCGCATGGGCGTCGTCAGCGGCCGCGACGAGATCAAGCTCGGTCTCGACGGCTCGTCGACCACCGCGCTGATGCTCGACAACGTCAAGGTGCCGGTCGAGAACGTGCTCGGCACGATCGGCGCAGGGTCACAAGGTCGCGTTCAACGTGCTCAACTTCGGCCGGGTGAAGCTCGGCGCCCGCAACATGTCGGGCGTCCGGCAGGCGCTCAACCACGCCGTGACATACGCGAAGGAACGGCGGCAGTTCGGCCGCGCGATCGCCGAGTTCGGCTTGATCAAGCAGAAGCTCGCCGGCATGACGGTGCGCGCGCTTCATCGGCGACGCCATGTCCTACCGCACGCTCGGCGACGTCGATCGCGCGCTCGACGCGGGCGATCGCACCGACGGCCGCGCGTGATGAAGACGATCGAAGGCTTCTCGCGTCGAGTGCTCGATCAACAAGGTCTGGACGAGCGAGGCGCTCGCCTGGGCGGTCGACGAGGCGCTGCAGGTGTACGGCGGCAACGGCTACTCGCGCGAGTTCCCGGCCGAGCGCGCCGTATCGCGACGCGCCGCATCACCCGCATCTACGAGGGCACCAACGAGATCAACCGGTTGCTGGTGCCGACGCGGCTGCTGAAGCAGTCGCCCGCGTCTCTTCAGCGCGCGACGCCGTGCGCAACGCGCTCTTGCGATGCCGGCCAGTCGCGCGTCGGCCGCGGCCGGCGTCTCCCGAGCGAGCGCGATTTCGTCGCGCGCGCCAAGCGGGCTCGCGATCGGGCTGCTGGCGCAGGCCGCGTCGACCTACGGCACCGGTCTCGAAGGAGGCGCAGGAAATCAGGCGCAGATCGCGCGAGATCGTCATCGAGGCCTACGCCACCGAGAGCGGTGTCGCGCGCGCGCGAGAAGATGGCGTCGCGCGGCGACAGCCGTGCGCGCGCTGGCCGGAGATGTGGTCCGCGTCTACGCGCAGCGATGCCGCCGACAAGGTCGCCGCGGCGGCCAAACTGATCACGGCGGCGTTCGAGGCGCGCGCGGCGTGGACCGCTCGATCACCGCAGCCGCGCAACGCCTCGCCGGGCACGCCGCGGATCGACGTCATCGCGGCCAGGCGGCGCGATCGCCGACGCCGTGATCGAAACCGGCCGTCTGACATCTTCTAGAGCGGCGGGAAGGCCCGAATGGAACTCAGACCATGCTTCGCGCTCTGTCGTCCTGTTCGCGATCAACCTGATGAACTTCTTCGACCGCCAGATCATCGGCGGCGTCGGCGAGGGCATTCGGCGCGAGTGGGGACTCAGCGACACGGCGCTCGGCCTGCTCGGCACCGTCTTCACGCTGCTCTACGCCGTCGTCGGCCTGCCGCTCGGCCGGCTGTCCGATCGCAAGCAGCGCCGGCTGATTCTCGCCGGCGGCGTGTTCGTCTGGAGCCTGCTGACCGCGCTGTCGGGCGCGGCGCGCAGCTTCTCGCAGCTGATCGTCGCGCGGCTCGGCGTCGGCGTCGGCGAGGCGACGTGCTCGCCGGCGTCCACGTCGCTCATCGGCGATCTGTTGCCCGACCAGCCTGCGCGCGCGCGCGATGGCCGTCTGGATGCTGGGCCTGCCGCTCGGCCTCGGCCTGGCCAACGGCGCCGGCGGCTGGATCCTGCAGAACTGGGGCTGGCGCAACGCGCTTCTACGTCGCCGGCGATCCCGGCATCCTCTGTGCGCGTGCTGGCGCTCGGCATCGCGGAGCCGCGCGCGGCATGGCAGAGAGAGCACGCGGTCGGCGAGCGCCGCCGCCGACGGCAATCCGTACCTGCTCGTGCTGTCGATTCCGACGATGCTGTGGATCATCGTGTCGGGGCGCTGCACAACTTCAACATGTACGCGCTCGGCTCGTTCGTCGCGCCGTTCCTCGATCCGTTTTCATCACGATGACATTTCAGCGACGCCGGCTGGGTTGCGGCCGCGTGTCTACGGCTTCTCCGGCATCGTCGGCCTGACGGTGGGCGGCGCGCTCGCCGATCGCCTGTATCGCACGCGCGTCGACGGTCGACTGATCGTCGGCATGCGCCGCGATCGCCATCTGCACGCCGCTCATGTTTCTCGGGCTGGCGACGGCCGGCGGGCGATCTGCTCGGCTTCGCGCTGCTCGATGGGCGCGGGCTGCGGCGTGATGTGCGCGTACTACTCGACCGTCTACTCGACCATCCACGACGTCGTGGAGCCGTCGCTGCGCGGCACGGCCATGGCGCTGTAGCTCTGCGCCATGTGCTGCTGGGCGCGTCGCTCGGTCCGGTCGGCACCGGCCTGGTCGAGCGACTACTTCACGCTTCAGGCGGCGAGCGCCGCCGGCGCCGATGCAGCCGCTGCCGTTCGGCGATCTGATCGCGGCCGGAGTTCCGCAGCCTGGTCGGGCGAAGCCAAAGGGTTCGATCTGCGGGCGCTCGAACCGTTCCGCGCGCAGGGCCTGCAAACCGCGATGTCATCGTGCCGATTCTCGCCGGCGTGCTCGCACGTCGTCCTGTTCGCCGCGTCGCGCACGGTCAAGAAGGACGTCGAGCGCCTGCAGACATGGATGCGATCGGCAGACGCGAACTGCAAGGCCAAGGCGTCTGCGATGCGAGCCTGCCACTCTTCATGCAGCTCACCGACAAGGTCATCGTCGTAACCGGCGGCGGCAACGGCATCGGCTCGCGCTATATGCCGTCGCTTCGCGGCCGGCGGGGCGCGGGCGATCGTCGTCGCGGACCTCGATGCCGCGGCGGCGCGAGCCGTGGCCGACGAGGTCGGCGGCACCGCGCTCGAAACCGATGTGACGCGCGAGAGCGACGTGCAGCGCTCGTCGCGCAGACGCTCGAAGCGGCACGCACGACGATCGATCTCTTCTGCTCGAACGCCGGGATCGCGAAGAACGGCGACGAGACGGCGCCCGACGCGGACTGGACCTGCTGGGATGTCCATCGCTGATGGCGCACGTCTATGCGGCGCGCGCGGTCCTCCCGCCATGCTCGCGCGCGGCGCCGGGCACCTGCTGCAGACGGTGTCGGCGGCCGGACTCCTGACACATCCGCAGTCGGCCACCTACGCCGTCACCAAGCACGCCGTCGCTGGCATTCGCGGAGGTGGTTGTCGATCGCGTGCGGCGATCATGGCATCGAGTGTCGGCACTCTGTCCGCAGGGCGTGCACTGACATGCTAGATGCGAGGCGGGAAGCAGGAGCAGGTCATTCCTGCTGGAGGGGTGCGCTCGAGCCCGCCTCTGTCGCGGCATCGTCGTGAAGGCATCGCCGACGAGCGATTTCTGATTCTCCACACCCCGAGGTCGCGGAGTGCGTGCGGCGCCGCGCCACGGATCACGACCGCTGGCTTCGTGGAATGCGTAAGCTGCGCAAATCTGAAATCTGAAATCTGAAATCTGAAATCTGACATGCGCCGAGCGCAGCGAAGGGGGCTGCTCTGTTGCGATGCGCGCTCGCGAAGAAGGGGGCGTTCCCAACGACGGGAGGACGTCCTGTTCCACGACGATCCAGCCGTCGTAGGCGATCGTCCGGAGCTCGCGAGTCACGGCCTCGAAAGTCGACCGCGCCCTGGCCGAGCTCGCAAAACAGCCCGTGTCGGACGGCCAGCGACGTAGTCCCATTCGCCGCGCGCCTCGCGTCGGCGGCAAACGCCATCGTCTGGGAGCAGTCTGCTTGAAGTGCACGTGCCAGAACGCGGCGGCCGTATTCGCGCAGACAGGGCGATCGGATCGCCGCCGCCGTAGGTCCGCGTGCCCGGTGTGTCGACGCACAGACCCGAGCAGCTCGGGCGACGTGATCCGCATGAGCGACCTGGCGATCTCGCGTCCGGTGTTTCGACGTAGGTGGCGCAGTGATGGTGAAACGCGGTTCGCAGGCCGGTCGCCTCGCGGACGGCGCGGGCGATGCGTTCGGCGCGCGCGCCGACGGCCTGCCACTCGCTACGGGCCGAGGCCCGTCGCGCCGGGGTGATGCGGCCGGCCTTCGCCGTGTGCGACGCCGAGCACCGGCGGCGCGTGGCGTCGGACAGCACGATCAGCGTCGACGACTCGCCGGACGCGCCGCGCAGGAGACGCGCGGTCTGCACCGCCATTCGCCTCGTCGCCGTGCGCTGGGGATCTGAGAGAGCGAGCAATACGTAATACAGC
>ERZ1370068.805-contig-10738_pt1 | contig 36900 bp, 44 predicted proteins | sample MGYA00561227_ERZ1370068 | MGnify/ENA primary metagenome ERZ1370068 (study PRJEB38410, sample SAMEA6850437) | metagenome | study: Metagenomic assessment of the ecological functions of the soil: analysis of the soil microbiota associated with the...
GGTAGCCCGCTGGATTCAGTTGCATGCATTGCTCGGCGAACATGATGCCGCAGCCGTTGTACGCCCGGGCGATGCGCGCCCCAGCAGCGCGCTGCTCGCCCGGAGATAGCGGTTGTGGTCAGGCCCGGCGAGATCGGGCGCCACGGGCGGAGGCTCCAGCGGCCGGCAATCTCCGCTTCACAACGATCCGAGCCACCATCGGAGCATGGCCAACCAATCCGCCGCGATATGCGCACCATCACCCCATCGACCACGTATTTCGCACGGTCGGTCGATCCGGGTTCGCGAGCTGGCCGAGGTGCACCCTAGCCCGTTGCAGAACGCCGTGCGGTCGACGCCGGTCTCCGGGTTTTACTTCTCCGTTTCGCAATGCACAGTTTGTTCCTGACGTGCGCGCTGAACATGAACAGCGACGCAACCTCCTCGCCTGTGACCGCAAACTGCCGCGCCATCTCGAACGCGACGACTTTGCCACCGCCGAAGCGAACGCCGGCAGATGATAGGGCCCCCTGGGCTGGATGAACCGGATCTCTCGAATGCCCGCTCGGCCAGTTCCTCGATGGTTTGTATGGATGATACGGGCACGCCCAGCGTTGAGGTGACCCTCCGCCTGGTCCCGCAGGCCGGACGGTCCGGGCCCAACGGACGCGAACTTCCAGTAAGAGAAATAGCCAGCGCCGTCGTGAATCCCGAAGACAGGGGGTCCGCGTCCCGTCGGCCTTCAACGGCATCACCAGCGACATCGGCCGGCCGGACGGGGAGTCGATGCGTCACGCGCCAGACCTTCAGTGTCGGCGGTGCATCAGCGCGGGACCGGCAGATCCTTGCCGAACTCGGCGCCGAAGTGCTCTGGAACAGCTGCGCGATCGGCCGGTTTTCAGCCGAGCGAAGAAAATTATCGTGCGGACATGCTGCCGCTGACGCCGAGCATCTTCTCCAGATCATGGCGAGACGGCGTTCGGTCGGCGTCATCTCCCGGTCGCGGCGTGCGGCGTCCGCGCCGGACGACGCGAATTGCGCCTGCACCACCGGAACGGTCGCGGCGCTCAGGTCCATCTGCCGGACCAGCGCTACGAGGGAACTGTCCGACCGTCCGGGGCGTCGAACAACGCGCGCAACGGCAGCGCGACCGCGAAACGCCTCGTTTGGTGCGGGATCAGGCGCGCGGCCGGAGCAGAGTGCCCTCCGATCTCGAGAAGTCGTCGTCCAGGCCGACGGCAAAGCGCGCAAAATCTCGGCCCAGATCCGCGCCACCTGCCGCTTCGACCGGCGTTCTCTCGCGTTCCGCGATCGGCGTCGGGCAGACAGGCGGCTCACCAGCCAAGCGCAGCCCGATCAGTCTTTTGCCGTTGGGCGTCATCGGCAGCGCGGTGAGCCGCTCGAACCAGCTGGGAAATCGCGTATTCAGGCAGCGCGGTCTTCAGGAACGTTCTGACGTCGCCGGTGTTGGAACGGGTTGATCCGTTCTGTGAACGCAGCAGGCGACCAGCTGACGGTCGCCATCGGCGGCGGTGCGAACTGCCGCCACGCCGGCGATCGACCCATGCCGCAACAGCGCCCGCTCAACCTCCTGCAGCTCGACGCGGAAGCCGCGAATCTTGACTTACAGATCGTCGCGGCCGACGAACTCGACCGACCCGTTCGGGGGGCGATATCGTGTCCGATGTCGCCGGACCGATACACGCAGTCCGCGCGCATCGCTCGCGAACGGATTCTGAACGAATCGCGCGCGCGTCAGCTCCGGCCGCCGAGGCTATACCCTGGCTCGCTTGCGGCGTGCGGGATCCAGATCTTCACACCAGGCTCGCGAGCGCCGGCGGGTACCGGCCGTTCAGACGCATGACGCAGCTGAACGCCCTCGCATTGCCGGATCCGAGAGGCATGGCGGCGGAGTCGCCGACGGCGCCCGCCAGACTCCCACTGGCCTCGCGGCGTTTCGGTGGCGCCGTAGAAGCTGACGCACTCAGCGCCCGGAGCGCCCTGCGGAACTGATCTCACCACACCGAGGGTGTCAGCGCATCGCCGGCAAAGAAGACGCGAAGCGCGGAGCTCTCGAACCGCGTCGACGTGCGTTCGGCCGCTTCCGAGAGAAGCCGCGCCATCGGCGGCGTGAGGTGCGCGACCGAGATGTGCCGCTCCGCGATCCACGTGGCGATCGGCATCGGCGTTTCGGACGTCCCCGTCGGGCGGCATCTCCAGCCGGCCACCCACTTCCACAGCGGCGCGAGAATGTCGCGCAGGAGAGGGACAGTACGGTCCGATCGAACGCGCGTGGATCTTGTCGTCGACCAGGTGCGACAGCGTACAGCATGTAGATGTAGCCGACCGTCACGTTCTGCTCGAACGCGGTCGCCCGTCATGCCGTCGCGCAGGCTGCGTCTTGCCGCCTGTCGCGCGAGGCCCGGCCTTGATCGAGCCAGCTGTCTTGATCTCGTTCTCGGTCGCGCCGTCGAAGCACCGGGCGTCGCGAAGTAGAAGCCGAGCGCATGCGCGCGCCCAGCCGAGGTGCGTCTCGAGGATCTGGCCGACGTTCATGCGCGACGGCACGCCCGAGCGGGTTCAGCACGATCTCCACCGGCGTGCCGTCCGGCAGGATACGGCATGTCCTCCTCGGGCAGGATGCGGGCGATGACGCCCTTGTTGCCGTGGCGGCCGGCCATCTTGTCGCCGACCGACAGCTTGCGCTTCATCGCGACGTAGACCTTGACGAGCTTGATGACGCCCGGCGGCAGCTCGTCGCCGCGGCGGATCTTCTCCTTCTTCTCCTCGAACAGCTTGCTGGATGACCTCGACCTGGCGCTCGGTCCGCTCTTCCACGATCGCGCAGGTCGTCCTCGAGCCGCGGATCGTCGGTGCGCGATCTTCAGCGCGGACCATCGCGTCGTAGCGGCATCTCCTGCGGCATCTCCGGCGTCAGCCGGTGCCCTTCTTCGTGCAGCCGCTCGCGGCCGTAGCTCGTCGAAGAGATCCGACGCGCAGCGTCTGGCCCTGCAGCATCATGATCACGCGCTTCTTCATCTCGTCGTGAAGGATGCGGATCTCGTCCTGCAGGTTCTTCTCCATCATGTCGAGCTCTTCCTGCTCGATCGCCTTCGGCTGCGGTCGTCCTTCTCGATGCCCTTGCGGGAGAAGATCTTGACGCCGACGATGATGCCCTCGATGCCCGGCGGGCAGATGAGCGAGGCGTCGCGCACGTCGCCGGCCTTCTCGCCGAAGATCGCGCGGAGCAGCTTCTCTTCCGGCGTCAGCTGCGTCTCGCCCTTCGGCGTGACCTTGCCGACCAGGATGTCGCCCGGCTTGACGTTGCGCGCCGATGCGGATGATGCCGCTGTCGTCGAGGTCGCTGCAGGAAGCCCTTCCGAGACGTTCGGGATGTCGCGCGTGATTTCTTCGGGCCCGAGCTTGGTGTCGCGCGCCTCGATCTCGAACTCCTCGATGTGGATCGACGTGTAGTAGTCGTCCTTCACCATCCGCTCGGACACGAGGATCGCGTCCTCGAAGTTGTAGCCGCGCCACGGCATGAACGCGACCAGCACGTTGCGGCCGAGCGCGAGCTCGCCGAGCTCGGTGCACGGGCCGTCGCGCCAGCACCTGGCCCTTGTGCACCTTCTGGCCGACCCGGACGATCGGCTTCTGGTTGATGCAGGTGTTCTGGTTCGACCGCTTGAACTTCGTCATCGGGTAGATGTCGGCGCCCATCTCCTTGCCGATGTCTTCCGGCTCTCGCTCTCGACGCGCACGACGATGCGCTGGCTGTCGACGTAGTCGACGGTGCCCGAGCGCCGCGCCACGACCACCGCGCCCGAGTCGCGCGCGGTGATGTACTCCATGCCGGTGCCGACAAACGGCGCCCGGGCGCGGAGCAGCGGCACCGCCTGGCGCTGCATGTTCGATCCCATCAGCGCGCGGTTCGCGTCGTCGTTCTCGAGGAACGGGATCGAGCGAGGCGGCGACCGAGACGAGCTGCTTCGGCGAGACGTCGATGAACTGGATTTGCTCGCGCGGCGCGAGGATGAAGTTGCCGGCCTCGACGCGCGTTGACGCGCTCGCTGGACGAGCGGCCGTTCTCGTCGACGCGTCGACGTTGGCCTGCGCGATGATGTACTGGTCCTCTTCCCACGCCGACAGGTAGAAGCGAGTAGGGCTCGAACTCGACGCCCTTCTTCTTCGCGCCGGCCCGTCGGCGCCGACCAGTTCGTCGGCTTCGACGATGTCGCCGGCCTTGTACATTCGGGTGGCCGCCGGCGTTCAGCGACGATCACGTAGTCGATGACGCGGCCGTCCTTGACCTTGCGGTAGGGCGACTCGATGAAGCCGAACTCGTTGATGCGCGCGTAGCACGACGAGCGACGAGATGAGGCCGATGTTCGGACCTTCCGGCGTCTCGATCGGGCAGATGCGCCCGTAGTGCGTCGGGTGGACGTCGCGGACCTCGAAGCCGGCGCGCTCGCGCGACAGACCGCCCGGCCCGAGGGCCGAGAGACGCCGCTTGTGCGTGATCTCCGACAGCGGGTTGGTCTGGTCCATGAACTGCGACAGCTGCGACGACCCGAAGAACTCGCGAATCGCGGCCATGACCGGCTTCGCGTTGATCAGGTCGTGCGGCATCGCGGTCGCCATTTCCTGGTAGACCGACATCTTTTCCTTGATCGCGCGCTCCATGCGGACCAGGCCGATGCGGAACTGGTTCTCGAGGAGCTCGCCGACCGAGCGGACGCGGCGGTTGCCGAGGTGGTCGATGTCGTCGACGTTGGCCGGGTTCTGCGCAGCTTCGAGCAGGTAGCTGATGCACCTCGTAGAAGTCCTGCGGGTGCAGGATCTTCTCGTCGAGCGGCGTGTTCAGCTCGAGCTTGGTGTTGAGCTTGCAGCCGGCCGACCCGCGAGAAGTCGTAAGCTTCTGCGGGTTGAAGAACATGTTCTCGAAGAGCGAGCGCGAGCTGTCGAGCGTCGGCGGATCGCCCGGCCGCAGGCGGCGGTAGATCTCGATCAGCGCCTCTTCGTGGGTGTGGATCGGATCCTTCTTCAGCGTCGGCCGAGAGGACCGGACCGATCTCGTCGCTTCTCCGGGAAGAAGATCTCGATGCGGTCGACGTTCTTCTCCTGCGCCATCGAGATGACGCGCGGCGTCGAGCTCGCTCGTTGGCCTCGAGGATGACCTCGCCCGTCGTACGGGTCGACGACGTCGGCCGGCGCGAGCGCGCGCTCGAGCTCGGCACGTCAGTCGATCTCGATCGCCTGCGACGCCGGCTTGCTTCAGGCTTGGCGAGTGGCGTTCCGGCGGATGATGCTTCTTGCCCGCCGTGGATCGTGAGTCTCGGTGCCCGGGATCGACGGAACGTCGCGCGCCAGGCGCGCAGGCCGATCGAGGCTGTCGCCCACCGCCCAGCTGGATCAGTCCGCCGCTCATGTGCAGCTTGTCGACCGATGTAGAAGGCGCGCGATGCATCTCGTCGGCGCCGCGGCAGGCCGAGCGCGCGCAGGAACACCGGTGGCCAGGAACTTCGCGCTTGCGGTCGATGCGGACGTGCGAGCGAGGTTCTTGCTGTCGTGCTCGAACTCCACCCACGAGCCGCGGTACGGGATGATCTGCGCGATGTAAGAGCGTCTTGTCTTCCGAGTGGAAGAAGGCGCCCGGCGAGCGGTGCAGCTGGCGGACGATGACGCGCTCGGTGCCGTTGATGATGAACGTGCCGTTGTCGGTCATCAGCGGGATGTCGCCGAAGTAGACCTCCTGCTCCTTGATGTCGCGGATGGTCTTGACGCCGGTCTCGGGGTCCTTGTTCCAGACGACGAGCCGGATGGTGACCCTCAGCGGCGCGGCATACGATCATGCCGCGCTCCTGGCACTCGTTGATGTCGTCAGCTGAGGCTTCCGGCGCCAGCCGCGCTGGCGGCCGATCTCGTGCACGAGGCCGCGGGCTTCGATCACCCGGCTCCGCAGGGATCCCAGTTGCCGATCGAGCTAGTCGATGAACTCGAGCGACGAGTTTTCCCTGAAGTCGGAGATCGGAAAGACCGATTTGAATACCGACTGGAGGCCGACGTCCTCGCGCTCCGCCGGTGGCGTGTCATCTGCAGGAAACGCTCGTACGACTTCTTCTGGATCTCGATCAGGTTCGGGATCGGAACCGTGCTCTTGATCTTCGAAAATCGACGCGCTCGCGGTAGACGTTCCTGTGAGCTCTGCATGTGCGTGAAGTCCCAATACGGCCTATGAACGACTGCCACTCGGCCCGGCTTCGCGGCCAGCCGTGGCGATCAGCGCGACGCCCACGGGCCCGCACCTCTCCCGCCGCAGGGCGCTGAGCGCGCTCGCGGTGCGGGGTCCGATGCGTCCGTGGTCCCGCCACGCTGGCCGTGATCGTCATTCCTTCGAGAAGCGAGCCAGGCCGACTGCCATCGGGGTGAGGGCGGCCGGCAGGGTAACACGACGCCGGGAATACGCTGACTCGACCTCGACGCGCCGACTTCCTCGAACTTCTTCTTGATGGCCGCGCGCCCGTCCTTGTTCACGGCTTCCTTGATCGGCCTTGGGCGCGGCTTCGACGAGAGTCGCCTGGCTTCCTTCCAGACCCAGGCTGGTGACTTCGCGGACGACCTTGATCACGTTGATCTTGTTCGCGCCGACGTCGGTCAGGGTGACCGTGAATCTCAGTCTTCCTCGACCGGGGCGGCTGCCGCCGCCGCCGGCCCGCCACAGCCACCGGCGCTGCCGCCGCGGCCGAGACGCCGAGCTCCTGCTCGAGGCGCTTCACGAGCTGCGAGCGCTCCAGCACCGAGATGTTCTTGACGTATTCGACGACCTGATCCTGCGTGAGTGACATCGTTCTCTGCTCCTTGAGTAGCTCTAGCGGCGAGGCTGCAAAGCTGTTCGGTCGGCCTTCTTCTTCTCGACTTCCGACAATACGTCACCAGGTCCCGCGGCGTGGCGCTCAGCACCGTGACGAGCTGGACCATCGGGCGCCTGCAGCAGGAACAAGCAGCTTCGCGTACAGCTCCGGCTTGCCCGGCAGGGTCGGCGAGCTCGCCGACCTCGGCTGGCCTTGAGCGCGCTTGCCGTCGGACGACGGCGGCCTTGATCTTCAGGGCTGGGCGTCGTCTTGGCGAACGTGGTGAGCGTCTTGGCGCAGGCATCGACCGGATCGGCCTCGCCGTAGGCGACGGCCACCGTGCCTGACGAAGTGCGCGCCGAGCGATCTCGAACGCCGTGCCGCTGATCAGCGCCGCCTGGCGAGCGTGTTCTTGACGACCTTGTAGGTGCCCTTGGCCGCCGTGACCTGGCGGCGCCGCAGCTCGGTGACCTCGGGGACCTTGATGCCCTTGTAGTCGATGAGGATCGCCGCTCTGCGACTGGCCTTGAACGGCCGTCGGTGCAGCTCCTGGAGCTCGGTGGTCTTCTCTGCGCGTGAGACTGCCATTCGATGGTTCCTGAATCCCGCGGTCGCCCGCCTAGTGCGCCACCGTCTCGACGTGCGGTCGTGTCGATCCGGACGCCCGGGCCCATCGTCGAGGACATCGTGACGCTCTTCAGGTATTTGCCCTTCGCCGCCGACGGCTTGGCCTTGACCACGCTGTCGACGAGGGCGTGCGGCGTTGGCGACCAGCTTCGCGGTCTCGAACGACGACCTTGCCGATCGGGGCGTGGATGATGCCGGTCTTGTCGACGCGGAACTCGACCTTGCCGCGCCTTGATCTCCTGCACCGCCTTGGCGATGTCGGTCGTCACGGTGCCGGTCTTCGGGTTCGGCATCAGGCCGCGCGGGCCGAGCACCTTGCCGAGACGGCCGACCGCCCGCATCATGTCGGGCGTCGCGACGACGCGCGTCGAAGTCCGATCCAGCCGCCCTGGATCTTCTCGACGACCTCTTCGCCGCCGACGACGTCGGCGCCGGCCTCGCTGGCGTCTCTCGGCGCTTGTCGGCGCCGGCGATCACGCAGGACGCGGCTTGGTCTTGCCGAGCCCGTGGGGCAGGACGACCGATGCCGCGGACCATCTGGTCGGCGTGGCTTCGGATCGACGCCAGAGCTGCAGCGCCATCTCGACGGTCTCGTCGAACTTGGCGTAACTTCTGACCTTCTGAACGAGCGGAATCGCCTCTTCGAGCGTATACGGGCGATCGGCGACCTGGGCCTGAGCGGCCTCGAACTTCTTCCCCGTCGGAACCGCCAGTGGTGTGCTGCCGGCGCTGCAGCGCGCCTCCCACGTCCTACTCACGGAACTGCCGCCGCTGGGCGTGGCGCCGAGCGCACTCCTACCGACGACGTCGAGCCCATCGAGCGCGCCGTGCCCGGCGACGCTGCGGATGGCGGCCTCGATGTTGTCGGTGTTGAGGATCGGGCAGCTTGAGCCGCGCGATCTCCTCGACGTCCTTCCGCGTGACCGTGCCGACCTTGGCCTTGTTCGGCTCGGCCGAGCCCTTGGCGATCTTGGCGGCGCGCTTCGAGCAGCACCGGCGCCGGCGGCGTCTTCGTGATGAACGAGTACGACCGGTCGACGTGAGAACCGTGACCACCACCGGGATGATCAGGCGCTCGTCCTGGCCGGCGGTCTTGCGCGTTGAAGTTCTTGCAGAAGTCCATGATGTTCACGCCCTGGGGACCGAGCGCGGTCCCGACCGGCGGCGCGGGCGTGGCCTTGCCCGCGGCGATCTGGAGCTTCACCATGGCCTGAACTTTCTTCGCCATGAGCTAGAGCTTCTCCGACCTGCAGGAAATCCAGTTCGACCGGCGTCGAGCGGCCGAAAATCGTCACCATCACCTTCAGCGTGTTCTTGTCGAGGTTCACTTCGTCGACGACGCCGTTGAAGCTGGTGAACGGCCCTTCGTTGATGCGCACCTGGTCGCCCTTCTCGAACATATACTTCGGCTTCGGCTTCTCGGCCGCGACCGTCACCTGGTGCGAGGATCTGGTCGACTCTCCTCCGTGGTGAGCGGCGTCGGCTTGGCGCCGGCGCCGACGAAGCCGGTGACCTTCGGCGTGTTCTTCACCACGTGCCACGCGTCGTCGGACATGTTCATCTCGACGAGGATGTAGCCGGGAAGAACTGCTTCGAGCTCACCACCTCTTGGCCGCCGCGCATCTCCGACGACGTCCTCGGTCGGAATCGAGGACCTCGCCGATCTCGTCCCGCAGGCCGTAGGCCTTGACGCGCTGCTCGAGCGACTGCCGCACCTTCTTCTCGAAGCCCGAGTAGGTGTGGACGATGATACCAGTGCTTGGTCATGACTGTCGGTCATGCCGCCGCGCCAGGCCGCCTTAAACGCCCAGCTGGACCTGACCCGGTCGATACCCACGTCGAGGCCCAACAGATACGATGCCGAAGAACGCGACGACGAGAATCAGACGACGACCGTGGTCGCGGCATGACTCCGCCCGCGTCGGCCACGTCACGCTGCGCGCAGTCTCGGCGCGCGCCTTCGGTGCGAGGAACGCACGGGCGCGCCCGACCGACTCCAGCGGCCCGCCAGCCGCGCGCGTCCGTGGCTTGACTGGCCGTCCGGTGTCTATCCATGCTCGCGGTCTGCACCCGCTCGACAACCAGCCGGCTCGACGTGACCTGGGCTGCTGGCAGGCCAGGAGGGACTCGAACCCCCAGCCCCCGGTTTTGGAGACCGGTGCTCTGCCAATTGAGCTACTGACCTACTTGGTTTCTTTGTGCGCCGTGTGCGACCGGGCACCAGCTGCAGAACTTTCTTCATCTGCAGGCGCTCGGTCGTCTTCTTCTTGTTCTTCGTCGTCACTGTAGTTGCGACGCTTGCACTCGGTGCACGCCAGGGCGATGTTGAAATCATCACGCATGATGTTCGTTTCACGTACGATCTGGTCTCGCCTGCCTGAACAATCTTGGAGCCGATGACCGGATCGAACCGGTGACCTCGTCGCTTGCACAAGGACGTGCTCATGCCAACTGGAGCTACATCGGCATCGACGGCCTTGCCACCTACTCGGGGCCCTTCTGTGAGCGGGAGAGACGGGAATCGAACCCGCAACCAACAGCTTGGAAGGCTGTGACTCTACCATTGAGTTACTCCCGCAAAGCCTTCTCGCACATCAACTTCCGCGCTCACGATCCTCGGCTGGTCCCAATTCGCAAGTAGTGGATGGTAGCGAGGGAATGATCTGAACCTTCAGCCACTAGGGCAACAGATTTAGCAGTCTGCCGCAGTTTGACTGCTCCTTGCAACCCCGCTTCAATAAGGCCCGCATCTTCAATGGGGTGATTCGTGATGGTGGTAGACGCGCCGCGGCTGGACCTCGTTTCCTCTGGCGACCTGTTCGTGCAGGTCCTGAATCTGAGCTGGCGAAGGGATCTGAACCCCGACCGGCTGATTACAATCGCTGCTCTACCGGGCTGAGCTACGCCAGCCGGACAAAGTCGCAAGTCTAGCACGCTGGCTGGCTGCCAGCAATCCGATTCCAGTCTGTGAACCGATCCCGCCGCCCGTCCGGGCCTGACCCGTCTTGCCCGACCTGACACAACGGGTGCCCTGACCTGGCACTAAACTGGGGCGACCTTGAAGACTGGCGGATTCTGTTCGGACTGACCAGAACTCCTGAGTATAGGACCGGCATGGCCGGCGGGTCAACGGCGGCGCTGCCGGACCGCCTCGAAGAGCACGATCGCGGTGGCCACCGAGACGTTCAGGCTCGACACCCGGCCGGCCATGGGATGGCCGCGACGTGGTCGCAGGCCCGCGGACGAGGCCGGAGCCCGCGCCCTCGGCGCTGACCACGATGGCGGTCGGGACGGTGAGATCGATCTGGTCGTGGGAAGCCTGGATCCGAGGTAGCCAGGCCCACCGTCCAGACGCGCCGGCCTCCTGATTTCCCTCGATCGCGCGGGTGACGTTCACCACGGTGGCGATCTTCAGGTGCGCGACGGCGCTCGGCCGAGGTCGCCCACCGCCCCGTCGAGCGGCGCGGACCGACGGGCCTGGCGGATCATACACCGTCGACGCTGGCGGTGCCGCGGTGCGGGAGATGGCGCCGGAGATTGTGCGGATCCGATGCCGTCGAGGACGACGAGCAGGGCCGGCGCAGCAAGCGCCGCGGCCACGAGGTCGGTCGGCGTCCACTCCTCGGGTGCCTGACCTCGGCGATGACGCCCTGGTGCGGGCGGCTCGAGAGCCGCGACGCCTGCCTCGGACATCGTGGCCGACCGGACGCTGGCCCGCTTATCTCTGGCGACGAGGTCGGCGGTGCGGCGGTTCATGCCGGGGCGGCGCCCGGGCGTGCCACCAGCGACAGACGTCGCCCGGCCCGCCCGAAGTGGCTTGAACCGCGTGCGCGCCGTAGACGATCATGCGCTCGCCTGCGCGATGAGCGCGACGGCGTGCACCGCCACGCTTCGCCGCCTGTGGCGTCGACACCTCTGCTTCTCTCCAGTCTGCCCTTTGATCGCGATCGCGCTGGTCGACGCGAGCGGGCCGGCCAGGGAGGCCTGCATGGCCGCGGCGTGCGGGCCGATCTTCGGGCGTTCGGCGATCACCACGACGTCGACGTTGACGACCTGCCAGCCGGCGTCCCGGACGCGAGACGCGGCGTCGGCCAGCAGCACCAGGCTGTCGGCGTCCTGTGCGCCTGGATCCGTGTCGGGGAACAGACCGGCCAGATGTCGCCGCAGGTTCGCCGCGCCGAGGATCGCGTCGGTCACCGCGTGGGCAGTACTGGCGTCGGCGTCGGAGCGGTCGCCGCGCAGGCCGCGATCGTACGGGGATGCGCACGCCGCCGAGGATCAGCGGCCGGCCTCGGCGAAGACGTGCAGGTCGTGTAGCCGGTGCCGAGCGCGAGCGCCGGCGGCGAAGCCCGATCGGACAGATCGCCCGGGCCCGCTCCAGTGATCGGCGGCGGTCGTGATCTTCACGTTACGTCGTCGCCGGCGACCAGCCGGACCTCGTGGCCGGCCTGCTTCCGGCGAGCATCGCCTCGTCGGTGCCGGAGGCGCCGGCTCAGAAGCCCGGCGCCGATGGCCGCGGCGAGCACGTCGCGCCGGAAACGCCTGCGGCGTCTGGGCCAGGAACAGGGTCTCGCGCGCGGCAGCGTGCGCGACGACGCGGGTGTCGCCTGGCGCCACCTGCTTCACGGTGTCGTGCACCGGGACGGCCGGGACGACGGCGCTGGCGGCGAGGGCGCCGTCGATGGCGCGATCGATCACGTCGGCGGTGACGAACGGCCGCGCCGCGTCGTGCACGAGGATCACCGACGCGTCGGCGGACACCGCGGCGAAGCTCCTGGGCGACGGAGTCCTCGGCGCCGCGCGCCGCCGGTCACGATGCGCACAGCGGCGTCGGCCGTGGGCGGCACCGGCGCGTCGGTCGCGCCGGGCGGCACGACGATCACGATCTCGGTCACGCGCGGGTGCGCGTCGAAGGCGGCGACGGACTCGTTCGGAGCAGGCGTGCGCCCGCCGATCGCCGTAGCCACCGCTTGGGACGCTGGCGCCGAGGCGCGGTGCCCTGGCCGCCGGCCGCGATGATTCACCGAGATCGCTCATGGTCGCCCCGCCGGCGAGTGCAGCAACCGGCAGCCGTCTCGATGCCGCCGGGCCCAGGCGCCGGACGCGCTCCGGCCAGGTCAGCGCCACGGCCCGTGTCGTCAGCGGCCGCATCGTGCGTCGGCGCGGCACGAAGAGGACGAACGACGCGCGCGTCGTCGCGTTCGACACCGACGTGCGCAGCGAATCGGAGGTCGGGTTGCCGAACGTGGCTCCTGGGCGTCGACCAGCGTCAGGGCGGCCGGCGACGTTGACGCGGTCCTTTGCGGATGCCGTCGTAGCCCTCGCCGTCGGCGCCGAGCCGCAGCGCCAGCGCGCCGCCGGCGATGCGATCGCGATCGTAGACGCCGAACGCGATCTGCGCCTCGACCGAGCACCCAGTTGCAGAGATCGACGATGGTGCTGACGCGCGGTGCAAGCGCGTCGCCGCGCCGCACGCGCGCCGGAGCAGCGCCTCGGACGACGGCCGCGTCTTTGGTCGGATCGAGACCGATGGCGCGCATGCAGCGCGCGGGTCCGCTGCACGGCCTCGGCCGAAGCGCCGCGCCGCCGGCCTGCGCAGCCGCGCTCTCGGCCTTGCGGCGAACGGCGCGTCGAGGCGATGGTCGTGTCGCCGACGACGGTAGACGCCGTCGAAGGCGAGGCAGGCGGCTGTCGCACACGAGGCGCAGAGCGGCGGGGCGAGATCGAGCGTCACGCCGACACCGCCTCCGGATCCTGGGCTCGGGGCCGCGGCCGAGCGCACCGGCGATGGCCGCCTGCACTCCGGGTACGGGCGAAGGCATCGCGCCTCTCCGGGCCGGCGGCCGGCCGTCGGGATCGGATCGAGGACGGTGACGCGGACGTGACCCGGCGACGTCATCAGCTGGCCCTTGCGCATCACGAAGCGGCTGCCGTCGACCGCCACCGGCACCACCGGCAGGCCGGCCTCGATCGCCATCATGAACGTCCCGGCGCGGAAGCGCGACAGCGAGCCGTCGAGGCTGCGGGTCGCCTCCGGGAAGACGATCAGCGAGTAGCCTGCCTGCATCAGCCCGCGCACCTGGCGGAACAGGTCGGCGCCGGGGTTCTTGCGATCGACGAGGACGTGGCCGGTGCGCGCCAGGTGCCAGCCGAGGAACGAAAGCTGCCCAGCGAGGCCTTGCCAGGATCCGCAGCTCGAAGTCGAGCGTCCAGAACAGCACCGGGATGTCGTAGATGCTCTGGTGGTTGGCGGCGAACACGTAGCTGGTGGCGCGCGGCAGGCGGTCGAGGCCCCTGACGTCGACGGTGACGCCGGTCGTCTTCAGGATCAGCCACGACCATGCCCGCGCGCACTTGTGGGCGAAGCGGCCGGACCGATCGAAGAACGAGGACGCCAGCGAGATCGTCCTGAGCACGATCGTGTAGACCGCGATCGCGGGGATCAGGAAGAAAACGGTGCGCCACCAGTGAAAAGGGAGGCATCGGTTATCTCGAAGCAGCGTCGAGGAGCTCGCCGACGCTGGCGACGGGCACCAGCGTCACGCCCGCCGGCACGTCCGGCTGCCGGACGCTGTCCGGCGGCAGGATCACGCGGGTGAAGCCGAGGCGCGCGGCCTCGCGCACGCAGCGGCGCGCGCGGATGCGCCGCACCTCGCCGGCTCAGGCCACTCGCCGAACAGCGCCGTCGATCCGCGCACCGGCCGGTTGCGCAGGCTGGAGCGCGACCGCGGCGACGACGCGCGAGATCGACGGCCGGCTCGTCGACCGGTCATGCCGCCGGCGACGTTGACGAAGACGTCGTCGCCCGACCAGATTCAGCCCGGCGCGCTTCTCGAGCACCGCCAGCAGCAGCGACAGCGCGGTTGCTGATCGAGCCCGTTGGCAGTCCGCTTGCGCGTTGCCGTAGGTGCTGGTGCTGACGAGCGCCTGCACTCGACGAGCAGCGGACGCGAGCCTTCGATCGCAGCACAGCACCGCGGACCCGGCGACGTTCGCGCGGGCCGCTCGGCCAGGAACAGCGCCGACGGATTCGGCACCGGCCGCAGGCCCGGCGCCGGTCATCTCGAACACGCCGAGCTCGCTCACCGCGCCGAACCGGTTCTTCACCGCGCGCACGACGCGATGCGAGTGATGGCGCTCGCCTTCGAAGTAGAGCACCGTGTCGACGACGTGCTCGAGCACCTTCGGGCCCGGCGAGGCTGCCGTCCTTCGTGACGTGGCCGACGAGGAACGTCGGCACGTTCTGGCCCTTGGCGGCGAACAGCAGCTGCGTCGCCGCCTCGCGCACCTGGCCCGACGCTGCCCGGCGCCGACTGGAACTTCAGTCGAGAACACCGTCTGGATCGAGTCGATCGATGAGCAGCGCCGGCTTCAGGCGGCGCGATCTCCTCGAGGATCCGCTCGAGGCAGGTCTCGACGAGCAGATACAGCGGCGCGTCGCCGACGCCGAGGCGCTCGCCGCGCGATCTTGATCTGGTGCTCGGACTCCTCGCCCGACGCGTAGAGCACCGGGCCCGACGTGCGCGCGAAGTGCGCCGCCGCCTGCAGCAGCAGCGTCGACTTGCCGATGCCGGGCTCGCCGCCGAGCAGCACCAGCGATCCGGGCACGATGCCGCCGCCGAGCACGCGATCGAACTCGTCGATGCCGGTCGAGATGCGCTCGACGGCGACCGTGCTCGACGTCGGCGTAGCGCGCGCGCGTGGCCGAGCGGCCGCCCGAGCGCCGGCGTCGCGTAGCGCGCCTCGGTGCCGCCGGCCGCGTGCGGCTCGCCGCGCGCTCCTCGACCAGCGTGTTCCAGGCGCCGCACTCGGCGCAGCGGCCCAGCCACTTCGGCGACTGCGCGCCGCACTCCTGGCACGCGTAGACGGTCTTGAGCCTTGTCGTGGCCACGTCCCTATTCTATCCCGACCGCCGGCATACACGCGCTCGATGCGCGAGCCGATGCGGCAGAGCAGCTCCTACGGAATCGCGCCGATCGACGCCGCGATCTCGCGCATGTCGAGCCGCCTCGCTCGCCCTGCTGGCCGACGATGACCGACCTCGTCGCCCGGTTGCGACGTCGGATGTCGGTGACGTCGATCATCGATCATGTCCATGCAGACGGCGCCGACGATCGGGACGCGCGGCGGCCGCGGACCAGACACGCCGCGCGTTGCCGCCGTCGGCGCGTCGAGGCCGTCGGCGTAGCCGGCGGGCACCACGGCGATCGGCGCGGCACGTCGGTCGCGGAAGCGCATGCCGTAGCCGACGCCCTCGCCCGGCCGCACGCCCCTTCACGGCGACGACCACGTGCTCGGGCCTGGCATGACCGGCTCGAGCGCCAGCGTCGTCGCCAGCGGCGGCGGCACGAGGCCGTAGAGCAGCAGGCCGGGCCGGACGGAGTCGAACCACACGCGCTCGTCGCGCAGCAGCGCGCGCGCTGTTGCGCGCATGCGCGTCACGCGCGGGCGGATGCCGAGGTCGGCCAGCGTCGCGCCGCGCCTGCTCGAAGCGCGTCCGCTGCATCGCCGAACAGCGGGATCGTCGGGCACGTCGGCGGTGGCGAAGTGCGTGTAGCACCGCCGTCGATCGCCAGGGTCGAGCTTGCCGCGATCGGCGGCATCGTCGCGATCGAGCTGATCGTGGCGGAAGCCGAGGCGGTTCATGCCGGTGTCGATCTTCAGGTGACACGACAGCCGCACGCTTGCGCCCGCGCGCGCCGCCGGCGTCGAGGGTCTGCGCCGCCGACGGCGTCGAGACCGTCGGGCGTCAGCTCGTAGTCGAAGATGCCGTCGACGTCGCCGACGCTGAGCGCGCCGAAGACCAGGATCGGCACGGTGACGCCGGCCCTGCGCGCAGCTGCACGCCCTCGTCGATGTCGGCGCAGGCCAGCATCGACGCGCCGGCGCGCTTCGAGCGCGAGGCCGACGCGCACGGCGCCGTGGCCGTAGGCGTTGGCCTTGACCACGCGCGATGACGCTCGGCCGCGTGCCGCGGACTCGGCGGTCGCGTGCTGGCCAGAGCGCGGCGCCGGCGACGAAGCCGGCCAGCGCGCGAAGTTGCCTGGAGCGCGCGTCGAGATCGACGCGGGCGACGGTCGGCCGGACTCACGCGTCGCAATTCACGACATGCCCTGCTCGCGATGTTCGCGAACAGCGTGCTGCTCGTCGAGGAACGCCAGGTTGGCCGTGCCGATCGGCCCGTTGCGCTGCTTGGCGATGATGATCTCGGCGACGTTCCGTCGGTGTCCGGGTTGTCGTCCTTGTCGTAGACGCTCGTGGCGGAAGATCAGCATCACGACGTCGGCGTCCTGCTCGAGGGCGCCCGACTCGCGCAGGTCCGAGAGCTGCGGCCGGTGATCGGAGCGCGCTTCCGGGCGCGCGGCTCAACTGCGACAGCACGACGATCGGCACGCTCAGCTCCTTGGCGAGGCCCCTTGAGCGAGCGCGAGATCGAGGCCAGCTCCTGCTGGCGGTTGTCGAAGCGGCCGCGGCCCTGCATCAGCTGGATGTAGTCGACGATCAGCAGATCGAGGCCGTGCTCCGACTGCAGCCGCCGCGCCTTGGCGCGCATCTCGAGCACGCCGATCGACGGCGGTGTCGTCGATGAAGATCGCTGCGCGCGTCTCGAGCGTGCCGAGCGCGCCTTCGACCAGCTTGCCGTAGTCGTCGGCCGACAGGTAGCCGCTGCGCAGGCGATGCGCGTCGATCTGCGCCTCGGCGGTGAGCAGGCGGATGAACAGCTGCTCCTTCGACATTTCCAGGCTGAAGAAGCCGACCGTCATCGACCGGTCTGCGGTTGAGCGCGACGTGCTGGGCGATGTTCAGCACGAAGCTGGTCTTGCCCATCGACGGCGCGCGCCGCGACGATCACCAGGTCGCCCGGCTGCAGGCCGCGCCGTCATCTCGTCGAGCTCGGTGAACCCGGTCGGCACGCCGGTGACCAGGCCGCTGGTGCTGCTGCAGCTTGCTCGATCGTGTCGGAAGCTGCCCTGCACCAGATCGCGCGATCGGGACGAAGCCGCTGCGGATCCGCTTGTCCGGCGACCTCGAAGATCGCGCTTCTCGGCGCCGTCCAGGATCTCGTCGGCGTCCTCGATCGCCGTCGTAGGCGTTCGGCAGGATCTCGTGCGCGCTGCGTGATCAGCGCGCGCAGCGTCGACTTCTCCTTGACGATCGCGCGCGTAGTGCTCGACGTTGGTGGCGCGCGGCACGCCGTCGACGAGGCGGGCGATGTAGGCGACGCCGCCGACGTCCTCGAGCTCCGCCGTCCGCGTCAGCGCTCCTCCTTCAGCGTGATCGAAGTCGATCGGCGTCGCCGCGCTCGTTGAGCTCGACCATCGTCGAAGATGCGGCGGTGCGCGTCGCGGTAGAAGTCGCCGGCGTCGATGACCGCCGCGGCGTGGTTGAACGCCTCGTTGCGGAGCAGGATCGCCGCCGAGCACCGAGCGTTCGGCGTCGAGGTTGTGCGGCAGCGTGCGATCGCCGCGATCAGCGGCGGCGCGATCGGCGCGATCGGCCCGGTGATCGCGGTCGGGAGAGGTGCGCTCGGACGGAACGGAATCGGCCATCGACGGAGACCTGGCAGGCGCGGAGTGCGGAAGTTTACCAGCGAACACGAGGTGTCGCCTCGCCCGGGCACCTCGCATGCTGGCGGCGCGGACGACCCGGAGTCGTTCGCTGGAGCGTCAGTCGGCCTGACGACGAGCACCTTCACCTGCGCGGTGACGTCGCGGTGCAGCCGCACCGGGACCGAGTATCGCCGAGCGCGCCGGATCGGCTCGGGCAGCTGGATCTTGCGCTTGTCGACTTCGAAGCCCGAGGCGGCGAGGCGCCTCGGCGACGTCGGCCGACGTGACCGACCCGTAGAGCGCGTCCTTCTCGCCGACGCGGCGGGCGACGACGCATTCCGTCCTGCAGCGCGCGACGCGATCGCTTCGGCGACGCTGCGGTCCTGCGCCTCGCGCTCGGCGGCGCGCTTCTTCTCGGCGCTCGATCTGACGCTGGTTGCCGGCCGTGACCGCCAGCGCGAGCTTGCGCGGCAGCAGGTAGTTGCGGGCGAACCTGTCGGCCACCTTCACCACGTCGCCGCGGCTGCCGAGGTGGTCGACCGGTTCTCTTCAGAATGACTTCGATCATGATCGGAATTCCTGCTCGTCGCCTAGTCGGTGGCGTACGGGATGAGCGCGAGCTCGCGGGCGCGCTTCGAGCGCGACCTGCAGCTTGCGCTGCCACTTGGCGCTCGTGCCCGAGAGGCGCCGCGGCTGGATCTTGCCGCGCTCCGGGACGAACGGCATCAGCAGCCGCACGTCCTTGTAGTCGATGTAGTCGATCTTCTCCGACCGGAACTTGCAGACGCGGCGGCGGCGGAAGCCGCCCCGCGCGCCCGCCGGACGGCGCTGTCCACGTTCGCCCGGCTTGGCCGGCGTGCTGCTCTTCGAACGGTGCATATCTCCAGCCGGACTAGTGCCTCCGCTTCGTCGCGATCGTCGGCCAGGGCCGCCGATGCACGCATGCGCTCTTCAGGGGTGGGTTCCGGCGGCAGGCCGCGCCGCACACGGCGGCGGGCCGACGTCGCCTGGCGCTCCGCCTTGCGCGCGCCGCAATCGCCAGGTCCTCGTCGACACGGACGACCAGGTGGCGGATGACCAGGTCCGACACCTTCAGCCGGCGATCGAGCTCCTTCACCAGGTCGCCACTGCCCGAGATGACCTCGAGCACGTAGATGCCTTCCTTGTGACGGCCGATCGTGTAGAGCGAGCCGGCGCGCGGCCCCAGGCCTCGGTGCGGTCGATGGTGCCGTTGAACCTGGCCGTGATGCCCACGACCAGCTCGTGCAGCTCCGGCGAGCTGCTGCTCGGTCGCCTCGGGCGCCAGCGATGTAGACGAGTTCGTACTCGCTTGGTTTGCGCTCATGTGTGCCTGCTCTGCTTACTCTGTCCCGCGTTCCGCCGACGTCCCGCCGTTGCCCTCATCGGCCTCGACTTCGGGGCCGCGTTGAACTCGCTTCATCAACTCTTCGATCGGGGCCGCGAGGAAGAGCTCGGCGGCGTCGGCGGCCTTGGCCGTGGCCTCGACCAGCGTCTCGCGCAGCTCCCCAGTGACCCGCGAGCAGCATCGTGATCGGACAGGTCGCGACGCGGATCGCCGCGTCCCACTCCCACCCGAAGCCGTGCGGAACCTGTCCGTCCCCAGGCCCGCGATGATCGACTTTCAGGCCGTTGTGGCCTCCCGCCGATCCGCTCCGCCGCACCCGCAACCGGCCCGCCGGGAGCGCCATGTCGTCGACGACGACCAGCATGTCCTCCACCGGCACCCGGAAGTAGCGCTGCAGCGCCCCGACCGCGTCCCCGCTCAGCGTTCATGAACGTCAGCGGCTTCGACCAGCAGCGCGCTCCGTCCACGCGTCCCGCAGCCGCGCCATCAGCGCGTCGGCGGGCGCCGCCTGCGATGCTCACCTCGCGGCGCGTCCGTGCCACTTCGTCGACGACATCGAAGCCGACGTTGTGGACCGTGCCGCGGTAGCGCGGCCCGGGTTGCCCAAGGCCGACGATGAGCTTCATCGAGGCTCTGCCTCCCTCGACCGACTCGTCCGCCAGGGGCTGGCGGGCCAGCTTCCTTGTCCTTGGCGTCCTTCGCGTCCGCCTTGCTCCTCGTCGCCTCTTGCCCTTCTTCAGGACCTCGGGCTCGGCCGCCGCGCGCCGCGGCCTTCCGGCCGGCGCCCTCTTCCGACCTTCGGCGCGATGACGTGGACGATCAGCGTGTCGGGATCGCTCACCGGCGTCCACTTGGCGTCGGTCGCCAGATCCTTCAACGCGGACGCCCTGGCTGATCATGCAGCTCGCTGACACGTCGATGGTCGATGTGCTCCGGGATGTCGCCCGGCAGGCACTCGACTTCGACCTCGCGGCCCGCGAAGTCGACGACGCCGCCCTGGAGCTTGACGCCCTTCGGCTCGCCCTTCAGTCAGCGATCGAGCACCGTGACGGTGATGCGCCTTGTCCATCTGCGACGCCGGTAGAAGTCGGCGTGCAGCATGCGAGTGCTCGATCGGCTCGAGCAGGAACTCCTTGACCAGCACCTGCGTCACGCCCTGCCGCCGCACGTCGAGGCCGATGATGCGTGTTGACGCCCGACGCCGGAGTGCAGGATGCGCGACAGCGCCTTCGGATCGACCGACAGCGGCACGGCGCCGCTCGGTCGCCGCCGTAGAGGACCGCCGGGATGCGGCCGGCGACGCGCGGAGGCGCCGGGCTTCGTTCTTGCCGCGGGACTCGCGGGTGGTTGCTTCGAGGGTGGCTGAGGCCATGACGTCGTTCTCGTTCCTGCGTTTCCTGAAAACCTGGGCGCGTGCTTGGGCTTCCTGACTTACACGAACAGCGAGGAGACCGAGCGTCTCCTCGTGAATGCTTCGGATCGCCTGCCCGAGCAGCCGCGCCACCGACAGCACGTGCAGCTTGTGGACAGCCGGCGCGCTCGGCGTCGTGCGGGATCGTGTTGGTCACGATCAGCCGATCGATCGGCGAGGCGTTCGATGCGGTCGATGGCCGGCGGCCGACAGCACGCCGTGGACGGCGCAGGCGATGATCGCGCTCGGCGCCCGTGGTCGTGCAGCGCCTGGGCCGCCTTCACGATCGTGCCGGCGGTGTCGATGATGTCGTCCTGCAGGACGCAGATCGCGGCCCGCGACGTCGCCGATGACGTTCATCACCTCGGCCGAGCCGTCTTCGAGCTGCGCCGCTTGTCGATGATCGCCAGTTCGGCGCCGAGGCGCTTGGCGTAGGCCCGGGCGCGCTCGGCGCCGCCGGCGTCCGGCGACACGATCGTGCACCTTGCCGAACTGCTGCCGCGACAGGTAGTCGATGATCACCGGCGCGGCGAACAGGTGGTCGGTCGGGATGTCGAAGAACGCCCTGGATCTGCGCCTTGTGCAGGTCCATCGTCAGCACCGCGATCGGCGCCGGCGGCGCACGAGCAGGTTCGCCACCAGCTTGGCCGAGATCGGGACGCGCGGCTTGTCCTTGCGGTCCTGCCGGGCGTAGCCGTAGTACGGGATGACGGCCGTGATCCGCGCCGCGGACGAGCGGCGGAACGCGTCCATCATGATGCACAGCTCCATCAGGTGCTCGTCGACCGGCCGGCAGGTGGGCTGGACGATGAAGCACGTCCGTGCCGCGGATGTTCTCGTCGATCTGGAACGAGACCTCGCGTGTCGGCGAAGCGATGGAGCCGGGCTTGTCCCATCGGCACGCACAGGAACTCGGCAATCTCCTGCGCCAGCAGCGCGGTGCGCGCTGCCGGTGAAGAGTCTGAGTTCCGTCTTTAGCCGCATGCCGGTGCGACACCCGGGTGACCTCTTTCTGCTGTGCGTGCTCCGACGTCCATGATGGCGGGTCCTGATGTGGCTGGGGCGGAAGGATTCGAACCTTCGAATGCGGGAGCCAAAGTCCCGATGCCTTACCACTTGGCCACGCCCCACCATGCGAGACTCCACTCGCGCACACCTTCAGGCGGCGGTCGTCCGCTGCTGGCGGATGCTCCGCCGTCCGTTCGACCGCCGTAATCACCCAAGTGCCCCACCCACCGTGGCGGGGCCGTCCGAAGGAGCTGTCCTACAGGCGAGACCCAACGAGCCGACGCAAACCGATAGCTTATGCGCACTGCTACGGCGCTCGGGCAAGTCTGGGCTGTAGAATATGGCTGTGCCGGCCACCTGCCAGCTGGATGGGACCGGACGCTATCACGCGGGTCGCTGCTCATGCGTTTCCTGGTCGCACTCGCCCTCGTCGGCGTCGCCCTGATGGCCGGCTGCGGCGGCAACTCCGGCGCAGCCGACGCCGACGCCTCCGCCACAGATTCGGTCGTCGCCGCCAACCCGACGCGCATCGCCGGGGCCGGCCGCGGCCCCGAACACGGCGCCGACCGTGACTGGTCTGACCGCTCAGGGCACCCGCCGCCGGGAGCCGGCCAGCCTGGCCGACGCCGGCGAGGAGATCGTCGTCACGGCCACGTGACGGACGCCGAGACCGCCGTGGACCGCCTGACTTTCGAGTGGTCTTCGCCTGTCGGCGCCTTCAGCGGCGCCGGCCCGGTGGTCCGGATGGCGGGCGCCGGCGAGCGTGCCGGCGCCACTCGCTCGCCAGCCTCCAGGTCCGGGTCGTGGACGGCGAGCACCGGGTCGAACGCACGGTCGCCGTCCGCGTCCACGACCACGCTCGCGAGGGTCGGCGACATGGCGACCTGTTCCTTCGCGAGTTCTCCGGCTCGACGATACCGCCCGCGACCGGTCATGCGGAACTTCTGCCCGACTGCTATGGCACCCGCGAGGAACGCCAGCAGGTCGAGGACAACCCGCACCGGCTTCACGATTCTCGACTCGATGGTCGGCCTGGCGGCGGTCACCGTCGACTTCGACGGCGTCTGCCCTACAACCGCAAGCCCGGGGACGCCTGCTCGCTCTACGCCGGTGCGGTGGGAATCGCGCAAGCGCAACGGCGGAGATCGAGGTCGTCGCCGGCGCGGACCAGGTCGCGGCGGTCTATCGGCAGGATCGCTGGTGGCTCTGCGACAGCAGCCTTCGACGGCCCGCAAGGTCAGCGGGACGGGCGAGTTCTACCGCCTGCTCACGCGCCGCCGTCGTCGCGCTGAGCCAGCCACGCCAGCGCTGGACGCGCCGCCAGCGGCGCCAGTCGCCCGCGAGGCCATCCCGGCGTCCTCGAACAGCCCGAACACCGCGGGTCCGCTGCCCGCGACATCATCGCCAGCCGCGCGCCGGCCGCGCGCAGCGCCGCGACCGCCTCGGCGATCTCCGGGTGCCGCGCCGCCACGACCGGCTCGAAGTCGTTGCGGCAGCCGGCGCAGGCGTTCGGGCCACTGGTCGGCCCGCACGGCGAGGTCGAACGGGGCGTCGATAGCGGGGGCTCCCGCATCCGCGACTCGCGCCACCCAGCGGTAGGCGTCCGCGGTCGGCACCCCGAACGGCGGGCGAACGATCGCGCACGACAGCGTCGGCAGCGCCGGCAGCGGCGTGATCTGGTCGCCGCGTCCGAGGCCCGAGGCGGTGCCGCCCCAGGCGAAGAACGGGATGTCCGGCCGAGCCGGCCGCCGACCCGCGCCAGCGAGATCGCGATCCGGCGGCACGCGCCAGATGTCGCACAGCAGCCGCAGCGCGGCCATCGCGTCGGCGCTGCCGCCGCCGAGCCCGGCCTGCGTCGGCACCTGCTTGTCGAGGGTCGACGAGGCAGACCCGCCGGCTCCGGCCGCCCCAGCTCGAGGCGGGGCCCGCGCCGCGCGCACCACCAGGTTGGAATGCGTCCTCCGGCGCGTCGCTGCCGGTGACAGCGCAGCGTGAACGGCCCGTCGCTGCTCGACGATCGTCAGCGTATCGCGCGAGATCGATCGTCTGGAAGACCGTGGTGCAGCGCGTGGTAGCCCGTCGGCCGACGCGCGCGTGACCGCGAGGTGCAGGTTGATCTTCGCGCGCCGACGCCGTCCACATTAGCCGGTCAGGATCAGCGCAGGACGCCGGCCCGGCGCAGCTCGCTCAGCGTCAGCGCCTTACGCCGTCGGGCACGGCCAGCGTGAACGCCTCGTCGCCGAGACGCGGCGTTGACGTCCGACCTGCTGCAGCGCGTCAGCGTCAGGTCGGCGCGAGAAGCGCCCCGGCGTTGCCGGCGCGCCGCGCCCAGCCGCACCGCTCTCGCGGGCGATCGCCGGCGGAGGCGCCGTCCTCGACGAGGGCGCCGGCACGCCGGGCGCCGAGCGGGTGCAGCGGCGACACGCCCGGCCGCCACCACACCTCGGCGCCGCTGCGGGCGACACGCGGGCGAGGTCGGGCTTGGTGAAGCGCTCGGCCTTCACCGCCGCGTCGTCGCGCCGCCGGACACGCCGTGACGATCCCGAAGAGCCCCGACGGCGGCAGCGCGACGCCGGTCAGCGCCTCGAGGATCTCGGCCGGCGCGCGCGCGCGCGGCTTCCTGCGATCGCGGCAGCCACAAGGTCCCGGCGTCGGCGCGGCCGCGCGATCAGTGAAGATCGGCGCCCCGAACAGCGCCACCGCCTCGATCCGCACGCCGCCGTCGCGGGTCAGGCCGACCTGCAGCGTGCCGCGGACACGCCGTCCATCGACGCGCCCGGACAGCTTGATGTCGGCGGTGAGGCTGCGCAGGTCGCCGCACGAGCGCGACCGACGCCTGGAAGGCCTGCGGCCAGCGTCAGTTCGACCGTGCCGGGACCGGCCGGCACGACGAAGCCGCGCCGCGCAGCCGCGAGGACCAGCGAGGCGCCCAGGCACGCGGCCGGGGCCCGTAGGACGCGGCGCAATGAGCGCGCTACGCCGCGCCTTCTCGATCTTCTGCTCGATGGCGCGACGCTCGATCGATCGGCCGCATCGCCGTCGAGCGCGCGCCGCCGAGGCCGCGACCGGCGCCGGCGCGATCGGAGGTCGCGAACAGCAGGTCGCCGACGTGGTCCTGGATCACCGAGTTGCGCGGGCGGCTGATCGCCCGCCGCGCATCAGGTAGGTCCTGGCGCGATCGTAGGCGCCGCGCTTGAAATAGAGCCCAGCCGAGCGAGTCGAGGTAGAGAGCCGTTGGCAGGGATCGAGATCGACGGCTTCGTGCAGCAGCTTCACGGCCTCGTCGAAGCTTGCGGCTGTGCTCGGCCAGCATGTAGCCCAGATAGTTGAGCGTCGGGGCGTGCTTCGGGTCGATCAGCAGCGCGTCGCGGAAGGCGCGCTCGGCATCCTCGTAGCGGGCCTGCTCCTCGAAGACGGCGCCGAGCTGGAACGGGATCGACGTCTCCGACGGGAAGCGCGCCCGCGCCGCGGTGAGCACCGTCTCGGCACGCTTGAATTCCTTGGCTTCGAGCAGCAGGCCGGCGAACGCGATGTGGGTGTCGACGTCGCTGGCGTCGGCGTCGATCGCCTGCTGATAGAGCGAGAACGCCTTGTCGCGCTCGCCGCGCCGCAGCCGCGTCTCGGCTTCGAGGCCGAGCAGGCGCTGGCTGGCGGGTCGTCGCGCCGCGCCTCGGTCACGATCGTCAAGCGCCTCCTCGACGCGATCCGATTCGAGGCGGGCCTGGACGCGCAGCGCGTCGAGGGCGGGATCGCCGCCGCCGTCGCGGCGGGCGCGATCGATCGCGGCGATGCCGGCGTCGAACTCGCGGAGCTGCAGGTAGGCGACGCCGATGGACGCGCGCAGCGCGACCAGCGCACGGGCGTCCTCCTTGCCTTCGAGGCGGGCGATGGCGGGGGCCAGCGCGTCGACGATGGCGCGGTGCTCGCGGCGATCGGCGAGCACCTGGGCCAGCGCGTGGTAGCCGGTGACGCGATCGGGCTCGAGCTCGATGACGCGGCGGGCGGCCCGCTCGGCGCGCTGGTAGTCGATGGCGCGCCCGCTCGACGTCGACGAGCAGGAACGGCACGCGGGCATCGTCGTGGCGATCGCGCTCGACGGTCTCGAGCAGATCGCGGGCGGCGTCGTGGCGTCCGCCGCGCAGCAGCGCCGACGCCTGGCGCAGCTTCAGATCGAGGCGATCCGGCATCGCCTCGGCCGCCTTGCCGAAACGCCGCGGCGGCGCCTCGTCCCAGCGCCGCTGGCGCAGCGCCACGTCGGCGCGATCGATCAGCGCGCGCGTGAACTGCGGCTCGGCGGCGATCACGGTGTCGAGCGAGCGGCCGGCGCCGTCGAGATCGCCGGTCCCGAGCTGGGCCTGGGCAATCAGGTAGGCCGCTTCGGCGTGGTCGGGCTCGCGCTCGAGGACCGGGTCGAGCGCTTCGCGGGCCCTTGGCGAAGTCGCGCTTCGTCAGGTAGAGGCGGCCCAGCGTCAAGGCCAGGCCGGTGTCGAGCGGACGGCTTGACGGGCGCGCTCGAGGTGCGAGATCGCGTCGTCGAGCGTCGGCTTGCTGCCGGTCGCCGGCCGCCCCGCTTCCGACACGGCCCTCGAGCTCGGCGGCGAAGATCGTGCCGAGCACCCAGTGCGCGTCGGCGTTCTCTGGGATCGATGGCCAGCGCCTCCCGGGCGGCGCGGTGGCGTCCTCGGTGCGGTTGGCGCGGGCGTTGAGGGTGGCGATCTCGGCGGGAATGACGGCGCTCTTCGGGTCGGCCTCGGCGGCCAGCCGCGGCCGCTTCGAGCGCCTGCGGGATCTGGCCGAGGGATTCGAGGTGCCGGCCGCGAATGAACTCGAAGTAGGCTGTGGCCGACGGGCCGACCGGCGCTGCCCCGGATTGCGCCCCGGCGGGCGGCGGCGCGCTGAGAGTGGCCACGAGGGCCGACAGGGAGCACCAGCGCCGCGCCACGCGTCAGCGAGATCGGATTGTTCCATGCGGCGAGCGTGCTCACAAGGGAGAGTGCGCGGATACGGCGCCCACGCGCGATGAAAATCCTGCTGGTCCGGCTGCGGCTCATCGGCGACGTCGTCTTCACGACGCCGGCCGTCACCGCCATCCGCGACGCGCCTTTCCCGAGGCAGAGATCACGTATCTCGTGGAGCTGGCTGCGGCGCCGGTCGTCCAGGGCCATCCCGGCATCGACATCGTGAAGGTGGTGCCGCACCTGCGCGGCTGGCGGCGGATCGCGGCCGACGTGGCGCTCGCCCGCGAGCTGGCGCCGCGCCCGCTTCGACCTGGTCGTCGATTTCCACGGCGGGCCGCGCGCGCTCGTTCCTGACCTGGGCCACCGGAGCGCCCCGCCGGGTCGGCTATGCGGTCAGGAGGCGATCCTGGATGTACACCGAGGTCGTCCGCGGCCGGCCGACCTGCGCCCGCGCCACTCGGTCGAGAACCAGTGGGATCTGCTGCCCCACCTCGGCCGTCCGATCGCCGCCGCGCCGCGGACCGCGTCCGCCATCGCGTCCGCATGGACGAGTCCGCCGACGCGAAGGCCGCCGTCGTGCGAGCCGCCTGGCCGCGGCCGGCATCGGTCCCGCGCATCGACTCGTCGTGGTCCACGTGAGCGCCGGAAACCCCTTTCGCCGCTGGCCCGCGAGCCACTTCGTCGAGCTGGCTGTGCAACTTGCGGCGAACGACCCGGATCGGCGATCATCCTCACGTCCGGGCCGTCAGGAGGCCGAGGCGGCGCGCGCGATCGTCGCGCAGGCGCGGCAGCGGCTGCCTGAAGGCGCAGAGGATCGCATCCGGACCGGCGACGAATACTCGCTCGGCGAGCTGCGGAGCCTGGTCGCCCGCGCCGCCGTCTACGTTGGCGGGGACAGCGGTCCGCTGCATGTCGCGGCCACGTCGGACGTGCCGATAGTTGGATGTATGCGGTCCGACGCTGCCGGTCCGGTCGGCTCCGTGGCGGCCCCCGGACGTGCCGACGGCGGCGGTCGAACGGCTCGACCTCGCCTGCCGGCCGTGCGACCAGCGTCGGTGTGTCACCGACGACTTCCGGTGCCTGACGGGCATCGGGCCCGGCCAGGTGTGGTGGAAGCGGTGGAACAGGTGCTGGCGGCAGGAACCCGCGGATGACGACGACCACGACTGCCCTCCAGGCGCCCGTGTTCCGAGGCGACAAGCTCGAGGTACGTCACCATCGGCGCGCTGGTCGGCTTCCTCGCCGCCTCGCAACTCTCGGTCGCGCCGCGCCTACATCATGCTCGCCATCACCTTCGCCTGCTGGGGCGGCGGTGGTGTACAGTCCACCACGAGCGGATCCAGGTGCCGGTGATGTTCCGGTGGCTGGCCGCCTACGGCGTGGCCACCGTCTTCTCGGCCCTCAACTCGGTCAACCCCACCGTCAGCCTGATCGACTGCAAGCAGCTGGTCCTGTTCCTGATCGTGCCGCTGGTCTACCGGTTCGCGCGCGGGTCGTGGGCCCTGACCTTCGCCACGGTCATCATCACGGTGGGGGCGCTGGGCGCGCTGATCGGCATCGCCCAGTTCGGCCTGCTCCACTTCGACAACCTGAGCCGGCGGCCGCACGGGTCGCTGACCCATTACATGACCTACTCGGGCGTGCTGATGCTGGTGGCCTGCGCCGCCGCCGCCCGGCTGGTCTTCCGCCGCGAAGGGACGCACTTCTTCGGCGGCTCCCGGACCTGGACGGTGCTGGTCATGCCGGCGCTGATCGTGGCCCTGGCCCTCACCTCACGCGCAGCGCCTGGGTCGGGCTGGTCGCCGGCGTGGGCGCCCTCATCGTGCTCAGGACCGGCGGCTGCTCGCCGCCATCCCGCTGGTGGTCGCGCTCACCATCCTGGTCGCGCCGACCAGCGTCACCGCCCGGATATCTCGATGTTCGACGTCAACGACCCGTCGAACAGCGACCGCGTCGCGATGCTGCAGTCCGGCGTCGAGATCGTCGCGCGACCACCCGCTCACCGGCGTCGGACCGGACATGGTCGAAGTCGGTCTACGAGCGAATACCGCCAGCCGTAGGCGGTCAACGACCTGAACGTCCACCTGCACAACGTGCCGGTGCACATCGCCGCCGAGCGCGGCCTGCCGGCGCTCCTGATCTGGATCGGGTTCATCCTCCTACCTGGGGCGCGACCTGATCCGCCGCAAGTCTCGACGAGCCGGCACCCGTCGCTGGCCGCCGGCGGCGTCGCCGCGGTCGCGGCCATGCTCGCCGCCGGGCTGTTCGAGTACAACTTCGGGGACTCCGGAGTTCCTGATGCTGTTCCTGGTGCTGATCACCCTGCCCCACGCGGCGGACCGCACCGCTCCGACGACGCCGACGCGCGATGACGGCGGACGCCGCCGGTTCGTCCCTGGCCGCCCTCCGATCGCTCGTCGCGCGCATCGCCGATCGGCCGATCGTGGTCGTCGGCGACGTCATGCTCGATCAGTTCACGATCGGGCGGGTCCAGCGCATCTCGCCGGAGGCGCCCGTCCCGGTCGTCGAGCACATCGGCGACGAGGTCCGCCTCGGGCGGCGCCGCCAACGTCGCGCACAACATCCGGCGCCCTCGGCGCGACGCCGCGGCTGGATCGGCCTGGTCGGCGCCGACGACGCGGCGGCGACGCTGCAGGGCCGCGCTCGGCACGGCCGGCATCGCCGCCGACGGCCTGATCGAGGATCGCGCGCCGGCCGACCACGCGCAAGGTCCGGATCGTGACCACGCGGCACCAGCAGGTCGCCCGCGTCGACTACGAATCGGACGCCGACGCCAGCGGCGACGTCGAGCGCGCGCTGATCGACGCCGTCGATCGCGCCGCCGCGGACGCCGCGCGTCGTCGTCGTCTCCGACTACCTGAAGGGCGCGGTGACGCCGGCCCTGATGCGGCGGCTGGCCGAGCGCCGCGCCGCGACCGGCCTGCGCCGTGCTCGTCGATCCCAAGATCCCGCACCTCGCCTGCACGCCGGCGCGTCGCTGATCACGCCGAACCATCACGAAGCGGAAGTGGCGACGCACACGCGCATCCGCACCGACACCGACGCCGCGCGACGCGGCGCGTGCGTTCCGCGCGCTCGCCGGCTCGACGTCGGTGATGATCACGCGCGGCGAGCACGGCTCCGTGGCTCGCCGAGGGCGCCGCCCCGCACCGCCGGCGCGCGCCGCACGAGACGCCGCTCGTCGCCGAGACCAACCTCGCCGCCAAGGCGCGCCGAGGTCGCCGACGTCACCGGCGCCGGCGACACCGTGATCGCGCTACCCTCGCGGTCGCGCTCGCCTCGGGCGCCATCGCTGGTCCAGGCCGCCGAGGCTCGCCAACCACGCCGCCGGCGTCGCGCGTCGGCAAGTTCGGCCCGGCCGCGGTCACCGCCGCCGAACTGCCTCGACGCGCGCTGGGCTGAGGCTGCGCCGAATGATGCCTGCGCGATACCGGGCCCGGCCGTGACCTCCCTGGCGCAGGTCTTCGCGGTGTTGAGATGCGATGCGTTTCCCAGGGCGTCGTCCGTCAGTGCGCGTTGGGGGCGCGACCGCCAGTGCTCTTCTTACGCGTGAACCGACGCGCACCTACGACGTGGACGTCTTCGTCCTCGTCGGCGGCGCCAGTGAAACCGCGCTGGTCTCGCGCGAGCCGATCTACGAAGTTGGGCCAGAGCGGAGCCGGTTTCGGCGTCGACGCGGAACACGTCCTGATTCACGATGTGCCGGTGCAGATCCTGCCGGCCTGGTCGCCGCTCGTTGTCGAGGCTATCGACAGCGCACGCACACACGACTACGATGGCGTGCCGGTGCATGCGTCGTCGACCCCGACTGCCTCGTCGCGCTGGCTTCTTCATGCGGAGTGCCCGCCGCCGCGAGCGCGCCCGGCGGCTCCTCGAGTCGGGGGTCGTGGACCGGGCTCGCAGTCCGCGACCCGCATCTGCTGAGCTCGACACCGAATCGAGACGGTCATTCCCGACGATGTCTCGAGCAGCTGCCAGAGTCGTGATCGCTGCTGCGTCGCTCGATCGCAAAGCGCGCGGCGGCACCGCTCGCAGGCGGCGCTGCCGCCTCAGCTGAGAAAGTGCGAATTCTGCTCGAGCTCCAGCGCCAGGATCTGCCTCTGCTGGCGATAGCAGCGCCCGCCAGGCGGCGCTGGGGAACGCCCGTGGAACGTCGAGCCGTGATGATTTCAGGAATGGCTCGATCGCTGCAGCGGAGCCGCCGGGTCCGCCGCCTGAGTCCGCCCTCCAGTGCGCCAGATCAGCGGATCGACGCGGGTGGCGCGCAGGGCCGGCAGGTAGCACGCCAGCACCGGCCGCGGCGAACAGCGTCAGCGAGACCGGCACCGTAGGTCAGCGGATCGACGGGGCTGATCTCGAACAGCAGCGACGCCATCAGCCGCGTGATCGCGAACGCCGCCGCCAGGCCGATCGCCACGCCGATGCCGCCAGCACCAGGCCGTGCCGGACGAACAGGCCGGTGACCGCCTGCGATGCGCGCGCCGAGCGCGATGCGGATGCCGATCTCGCGCGTCGGCGCTGCGACACCGAGTAGGAGATGACGCCGTAGATGCCGGCGACGCCGAGCAGCAGCGCCATCGCCGCCGGCGATGGCGAGCATCACCAGCGTGAACGACGTCCGCGCCAGCGACGCCGCGTAGATCTCCTGCAGCGTGCGCACGCTGGCCAACGGCAGGTTGGGGTTGACCGCCCAGACCGCCTGCTCCAGCTCGCGCACGAAGCCGGCCCGATGCCGGTGCGGCTCGCTCCGCACCAGGTAGGCGGCGTCGCGCAGCGCGAACACCGGATCGCTGTCGGACTCGGGCTGAAGTCCGCCATCAGCGATCGGCCAGTAGGCGATGGTCGGCGCCTTCTGCGTGACGCCGTCGTCGCGCGTGTCGCTGACCACGCCGACCACCTCGCGCCAGACGCCCTCGGGTACGGACGCGATCGCGCTTGCCGATCGCCCGCCGACGGGCCGCCCCACCACTCGCGGGCGAGGTTGTCGGAGACCATCGCGACCGGCCGCCGTCTCGTGGGCGTCCTCCCAGGTGAAGTCGCGGCCGGCGACGACGCGATCCGCCCAGCGTCTTCATGTAGCCGGGCGCGACGAACTTGAACATGCGGATCGCCGGCACCTGGACTCGCGCGTAGGCGCGATCCTGCGCGTAGAGCGGATCGTGCCAGGCCTGTCCCGGTCATCGTGACCGTCGAGGCCAGCGCCACCGACGTCACCCCGGGCACGCGCCGCCAGCTTCTCCAGGATGGCCTGATGCATCCGGGCGACCGCCGCGTCGTCCTTCACCTGCGATCTCGGGAATCGAGAGCCGCAGCGTCTGCACGTCGCCGGGCCGGACGAATCCTGGATGGACGCTGCGTGATGCGCCCGGAACGTCCGGATCATCGAGCCCGGAGCTGACCAGCAGCACGAGCGCCAGCGCGACCTGCGCGACGACGAGCACGTTGCGCGCGCGCTGCCGATCCTTGCTGGCGCTCGCGGTGCCGTCCGCCCGCCACGCAGCGTCGTCGCGAGCTGCGCGCCCGCGTGCTTGAGCGCCGGGATCGCGCCCGAACAGCAGTCCCGACAGCAGCGACAGCGCCAACGCGAAGAGCAGCACCGGCAGATCGATCGTGATGTCCTCGCAGCCGCGGCAGGTTGCCCGGCGCGAGCGCGACCAGCAGCCGCACGCGCGCCGAACGCGAGCGCCGAGTCCGACGACGCCCGCCCATGCATGCCGAGCGTCACGCTTTCCGATCAGCAGCTCGCGGACGATGCGGCCCGAGCCGGCGCCGAGCGCGGCGCGAATCGCCAGCTCCTGCTGCCGCGACTCGGCTCGCACGAGCGAGCAGGTTGGCGACGTTGGCGCACGCGATCAGCAGGACGACGCCGATCGTCCCCATCAGCACCCACAACGACCGTCCTGCACGTCGCCGACCAGATCGTCCTTCAGCGATCGGATCTCGGCGCGAGGCGCGCCTTCCTCGAACATCGTCGAGTGGCGCGCCGGGAACGGCGGGAAAGCGCGTGCAGCGCGATGGGAATCAAGCGCGCGACGTCGGCGCGTCGCCTGCTCGATCGTCATGCCCGGCTTCAGCCGCGCGATCGCGGAGTAGCTGAACTGGCCGATGAACGACCTTGCTGCGATCGAGCCGGAACGGGACGACGAGCGACGACGTCGCGATCGAGGAAACGGAACGCGTCGGGCAGGACGCCGATGATCTCGCGCGGCTGGCCGTCGAGCGTCACGCGTCCGGCCGACCGCCGACCGATCGGCACCGAACTTCGACGCGCCAGTAGCCGGCGGTCAGGACGACCGTCTCGGCGCCGCCGGGCGCGTCGTCTGCCCGCGATGAACACGCGGCCGAGCATCGGCTGGCACGCCGAGGATCGGCAGGATGCCGTCCGTCGACGAAGAGCGCCGGCACTTCTTCGGGCTCGCGAGGCCGGTGACGCTGACCGTGCCGGTGTTCCACAGTCGCGACGTCCTGAAGAGCGCCGGCTGTCCTCGCGATAGGTGAAATACAGGAACGGGGCGGCCCCGGCGCGCGCAGGATGTCGACGCCAGGCGCGGCGTGATCGAGCGCCGACCAGATCGTCGGAGCGCGGATACGGCAGCGGCTTCAGCAGGACGCCGTCGATGACGCTGAAGATGGCCGTGTTGGCGCCGATGCCGAGGGCGAGCGTCAGCACGGCCATGCCGGTGAACAAGCGGCATGGCCGCGAGTGACGCAGGACGTGTCTCCATCGCATGGCAGCTACTACGAACTCAGGGCCGCCGGGGTGCACGAAGGTGCCCGTGGGGTTTTCCTCGGCTTGAGCGGGGCCTGGACGGTGAAGGGGTTGCAGTGCCGGCGCATAACGGCTGGAGCCGGTGGGATATCCTCGGGTCCCCCTGTTTGGAGCGTGAGCATGCGGACGGCGACGGGATTCTTCGAGTGATTGGGGTGAGCGCGCTGGCCGTGGAGCGCCGCGCTCGGGATCGGCAGCGGCGCAGACGACCCGCGTCAGCACCGACGCGACCGGCACGCAGGTGGCCGGCGCCAGCCGGCGCAGCCGAGCGCCAGCGCCGACAGGCGGTTCGTGGCCTTCTCTCGACCGCGACCACGCTGGTCGCCGCGACATCGAACGGCTCGGCCGACGTCTTCGTGAAGGACCGGCAGACCGGCGCGCGTCACGCGCGTCAGCGTGCGGACTGGCGGCGCGGAGGCGGTCCGGCGACAGCGTGGCGCCCGACATCTCAGCGGACGGCCGCTACGTCACCTTCGTCTCGGCGGCGTTCCTGACCGCCGACGACACCAACACGCTTCCTGCGTCCCGGCGCGACATCGCCGGCCCGAGCTGCCCTGACGCCTTCCGGCACGATCGCATCACCGGCAGCACGGTCCGCGTCAGCGTGGCGAGCAACGGCGCCCCAGGCCGACGCACGCCAGCGCCGCGCCGCGGATCAGCGGCGACCGGTCGCTAGGCGTGGTGTTCGAGTCGGTGGCGACGGACCTGCGTCGCCGGTCGACACCGAACCATCGCGCGCGACATCTTCCTGCGCTGACGTCCAGGCATCGCTCGACGACCCTCCTGAGCGTCTCCACCGGCGGACGGGCAGGCGACCGCGCACTGCGACGTTCGCCGAGCATCAGCTGACGACGGCACCCGCGTCGCCTTTCCCGTCCGACGCGACGACCCGCTCGACGCCGACCGCGGATCCGATGGCGTGACGCGGCGCGTTGCCCGCCTGCGCGCCTGCCGGCGCTACGTCGGGAGCCGAGCGTGACGGCGCGGCTCCGATTCGCGGTCACAGCTCGGCGTGGTGACGGGCGTCACCGCGCAGGCCACAGCTACCAGGTCGGTGGCGGTCGTCATCGCGCCTGACGGCTCGTCCGGTGACCGTCGTCGTCTACGGCTCGCGTACACCACCGGCAGTCGGGCATGACGTTCGTACAGGCCTTCGGCCTCGTTCGGTCGCGACGTGACGCCCGCCGAGACCGACGTTCGGCTCGCCCTTGCCCTCCGGGCCATCGTTGACGAGCATCTGCGGTGGACGCCAGCGGCCGCGTCCGTGCGTATATTGCACCGACCGGCGATGCGCCGACGTCCGTTCCGCGTCAGGGTGTTCGACAGCTACAGATCAGTCGCGGGTGTCCGGTGGCGGCCCCAGGACGCACAACCCGACTGCGGGGATGTGTCGCTCAGCGCCGACGGTCTGACCGACGTTCTTCGCCTCGTCCGGCAGCTCGTGCGGTCCCCGGCGACACCAACGCGGCGTTCGACGTCTTCGCGCTGTCGACCTCGACGGCGACGACGACGGCATGTCCGTCGGGATGGGAGACCACTTCCGCCTGAGCGACGCCAATCCCGCGGACGCGTCCTCGATGCCGACGGCGACGGTGTGAGCCAACCAGAGGGAGTTCGCTGGCCGGCACGCAACCCGCGCGGCCTGTTGAGCTTACTACCTGGCCGAGGGCGCCGAGAACGGCTTCTTCAGCACCGAGATCGCCGTCTTCAAGCCGGCCGACGCACTGGTGAACGACTGCGTCAGCATCGTGGCGCAGTTCCGGGGCCAGAACGGGCGCGCCGGACCACGAGCCCCATCCTGAATCTCTACACCGGCGCCGAACGGCGGCGATCTGTCTGCCGTTCTCTCGGGGCTGGCTTCGGCCTCGAACGTCTTCCGCAGCCCGATCAGGCGTTCTCGACGCTGGTGGAATCGGAGCAGCCGCTCGCCGTCGAGCGGACGCTGATCGTGGGGCGGCGGCATGGGCGTGCGGCTACGGCAGCCACGCCGGAGCGCGCGGTCAGCGGTCCGGGCCGCGACGTGGCAGTTCGCCGAGGCGCGCACGCACGGCGCCTTCGATCTGTTCTACCTGCTGCAGAATCCGGGCGCGACGACGGCGACGGCCACCGATCACTTACCTGCTGCCGGCGCCGCGCGCGCTGATCGTGCGCGCCTACGCGCTGCTGCCGAACAGCCGGCGCACGATCTACGTCGATCAGAGCCCGGCCTGGCGGCGACGCGACGTCTCGGCGCGGATCGACGCCGACCGGCTCGATCTTCGCCGAGCGCGCGATATGCACGGACGTCCGGGTGGCCAGCCGTTCAGCGGCGGCACGGCCAGCGCCGGCATCACGGCGCCGGCGCTCGCAGTGGTTCATCGCCGAGGGCGCCACCGGGCGCGTTCTTCGACTCCGCTTCATCCTGATCGGCAATCCGTCTGCCACGCGCGGCGGCGGTCGCGCATCACGCTATCTGCTGCCGGACGGGACGACGTGTCGACAAGGTGCACCAGGTGGCCGCCGGAGAGCCGGCTGACCATCGCGGTGAAGGGCGAGGATCCGCGTCTGGCGCCACCGCCGGTGTCCGCCACCATCACCTCGACCAACGGCACGCCGATCGTCGTCGAGCGGGCGATGTGGTGGCCGAGCCCGATCCAGGGCATGAGGGCACGGTGACGGCCGCGACGACGACGGCCGTCGCCGCGCTGGGCGCTGGCCGGCGGATTCATCGATCCGGCGGCCCGACACGCGAGACCTACCTGCTGATCGCCAACCCGGCGCGGTACCGCCGCCAACGTCACGATCGACGTCGGGGTGGGCGGACATTCCCCGAACCCGATGTTCCCGCACCTGTGCAGCCTGCCGGGTCACGGTGCCGGTACCGGCGCGCGGCCGCTACCGACCCCGGGCTCAAGGGCCTGCGCCCGGCGCTCGGCGACGACGTGTCCTTCGCCGATGCGGCGTGGCCGGCATCATCGAGAGCGACGGTCCGCCGATCGTGGTCGAGCGTTCGACCTACTGGTCGACGATCCGACCAGTTCTGGGCCGCCGGCGCGTCGCACGCTGCTGACGCCGCTGCCGTAGCCCCCGTTCGTCCCCAGGCCGCCGTCCGCGCTCCGGTTGCGGGCCGGGCGGCGCCTGTAGGATCCTCGCCCGGCACGCTGCGTGCCGCGTCGACGCTTCGCTCTGTCTCCACCCTGACCGCCAGCGCGCCTGGTATCACCCGGCAGCCGCCGATGACCCGCGGCCCGCTGGTGGGCGCACGTCTCGTTCCTGGCCAAGCGACGCACTCGAAGGCCGGGACACCGGCAGCGAAGGCCACAAAGAAGGCGGCGGCCTACGTCGCCGAACAGTTCAAGGCGGCCGGCCTAGCAATACGTA
>ERZ1370068.3815-contig-2916_pt1 | contig 36896 bp, 45 predicted proteins | sample MGYA00561227_ERZ1370068 | MGnify/ENA primary metagenome ERZ1370068 (study PRJEB38410, sample SAMEA6850437) | metagenome | study: Metagenomic assessment of the ecological functions of the soil: analysis of the soil microbiota associated with the...
TCGTCTTTCCGTCCTGCCAGATCCCGACGGGCGGCTCCGGCGCCCGTCGGTCCGAGATCTCGCGGGAGATCACGCGCAGGCTCACGCCTCGTCGCGACCTCGATCTGTGATCTGGCCGCGGAGGCCTACGATCGACAGCGCCGACTCGTCGGTCATCGGGACGATCGCGGCGGCCTCGACGGCGATGGGCCTCTACCCGCGGGCGGACCGTCGGCGGATAGGGCGCCCCGGACGACGATCGCGCCGGCGACGATCATTGTCGCGAGGCGAATCCTCCTGGAAGCGCGCTCACGCATCCATGCCTCGCAGAGTGTCGCTCGATGGCCGAGGCGCATCGCGCGGCTTCCGCTCGGCGTCCTTGCGGCTCGACCCGACGCCGCGTCCTGCGTTCTCCTCCCCGATCGTGACCTCCGCGGTGAACTCGTGGGCGTGCGCCGGGCCGGTCGTCTCGACGATACGATAGCGGGGTGTGAGCCGCCAGCGCGCTTGGGCCGAGCTCCCCTGCGGGCGCTGTCTTTGGCATCGGTCCCGGGACCGGTCTGCCCACCGTGAGCAAGAGGCTCCGCCTTGGCAGCTGACTGCCGCACGAACGCGCGCGCGCACGCGCCCAGCCGTCAGGTACACCGCGGCGAGCAACCGACTCGAACGCGTCGGCGAGCAGCGACGGCTTTGCGCGGCCCCCGTGATGGCGTCTTCGCCACGCCGAGGATGAGCGCGCCTCCCAAGCCCCAGCCGGGCTCGAGACGACCGCGAGCGCCTGGGTGCTGACCACGGTCTGCCTCCGTCGCGTCAGGTGCCTTCGTCCGCTTACGGGTCGTCATTCATCAGGCGCTCGGACACGAGGAACCCGAGCAGCGCATCCCCCAGGGAACTCGAGCCGCTCCGTAGCTGTTCCCGCGGCGGCGCTCTCCGACCTCGTGCGCTCGCGAACGGTGGGTCAGCGCGCGTTCCAGGATCGCGCGGTCCTGGAACCGGTAGCCCAGGGATTCCATGGACTCGGTCGCGTGCTTCATCGGCGGCCTGTCGAGCCAGGAGGGGTTGGCCACGGAGTTCGCGATCTTCGTGAACGAGCGCATCGGGAGCGCCCTTCCCCCTCGAAGTGCTGGCCGTCGCGATCGGTCGTGTAGTTCCACAGCGTGAGCCCGCCGTCCTTGACCTCCATCACGTCCGAGTAGCGGCGCGTTTCGCCTATCGGACCGGTGTCGGTCTTCGATGGTGTCGGTCGAGAGCAGTCCCGAGGCGGGGTCGAAACGGGTCGTGACTGTAGTACGTCGCGGCGAGCTCGCCCATCGAGCCACTCGCGGCGGGAACCGTCCCAATCGCAAAGCGATGACGTGATCTTCCCGTCCCACGACCGCCTGGGACCAGCGGAAATACCGCCATCCCGGAGCTCTCGGTGATCGCGACGATCGAGACGTTCGCGATCGTTTGCCGCGCGTCCACGTCCCCCGGTAGCCGGTGTCGGAGATCATCGGCGGAAGCCCGCACGCCAGAGCGCAGCGAGAACGAAAGGAGCGCTGCGTTTCCTCGAATTCCGTTCGTCATGGTGATCTCGGTTCCTCCACGGACCTCGACGACTCCGGGTCCGAGCGCGACCCCGAACCCGGCGGCCCGCCGAACGGCGTCTTTGCGCCTCGCCCGATCGCCCGATGCGCGCGTAAGCGACGACCAGGTTCGTCCATCCTACGGTGTGCCGCGGCCAGGCCGCGAGCGCCTTCTCGAGCGGCGCCACGGCCTCGGCGGCCCGGCCGGCCTGAACGAGAAGGCCGGCGAGGTTCGCCAGCGGCGTTGGGCTGCACGGGATCGGCCGGCAGCGCTGCGCGGTACGCCCGCTCGGCCTCGGCACGGTTTCCCCGCGCGGCCTCGACGACGCCTCGATTGAACCACGCGACGCGCGTTTTGCAGGATCGAGCTCCGGTCTGCGCGGACGGGCGTCTCCGCCGCGGCTGTCGAGGCTCCCGGCCTTGCCGCTGGACGTCTGGCGATGACCGACAGCGCCGACGGCCTTCTCGGTCGCGCGAAATCTCCCCGACGGCACGGCGAACGACAAGGCGAGGGCGCCTGCGCGCCTGCGGCGTAGGGCACAAGCGCGGGTCGTCGAAATGCCGCCGTAATCCCCGCCCCGCCGGAACAGCCAGAAGGAACGCGAGGGGCAGGCGAGAGCGCGGCTCGACACGTAGAAGATGACGGGCGGCCGCCGCGGCCAGGAGAACCGCGGCTCCAGAGCACGAAGCCGCCAGTCCGTGAGAAGCCCAGGGCCGCGACGCCGAAGACCGCGAGCCCAGGAGCGCCGCGAACGGAAGGAGTGCCGCGAAGCGAAGCGGGTTGGCGTCGAGCGCAGGGCGCGTAGTCGAGACCGTGCTCGGCATCGTCCAGGGTCAGGATCACACGCCGTGCGACAAGCACGATCGTGCCGATGGGATCGGTCGCACGAGCGCGCAGGCCCTCCGCCACCAGAAACCGTCGCTCGAGACGGCGTCTCTTGAACCCGCCCGGTCCTGGCGCTCGCTCTCGGCGATCGCCTCTCCTGTTGCGTCTGGAGCGAGCCCGTGAAGCCGGCGACCGGTGTATAGACCCCGACGGCTCCCGGGGCGTTTCCCAGCCAGAAGACCACGCCGCCGTTCGTGGACACCGGCACGAGGCGTCCGGAGGCCGCGTGAGTTGTTGCCAGGCCGCGGGCAGAGATCGCGACGAGCGCACCCGGCGAGAGAAGCCCCGCGCGACGGGCACGACCATGGACAGGTCACCGGCCGCCCACATCGGCGCGAGCGGCAGGAACGTTCGGCCGGGCCAGAGGGGCCACGCCCGCCGCGAGTCCCGCGACGGCGCCGGAGCGTTCGTCGTCTTGCGAGCGCGAGAAAACGCCCGCCGCGAGCAGGAGCAAGCGCCGAGCGATTCGCCGAGCGGTCGCGACGCGAAAAGAGCGCGGGTGATAGAGAGCGCGAGCCCTGCCGCGGCCAGGCCGGCCCGGTCTCCCGCGGCTCTTCGCGCCACGAACGCGAGGAGTCCGGCTGCCGCGACCACCGCCAAGTGCTGCGCGAGGAAGAGCAGCGTCCACGCGTCGCCGAAAACCCGCAGGAAGAGCCGACAGCAGCCACGGGTAGAGCGGGGGCATGTAGTACACGTCCGCCGTCGAGCGCCCGCGCCAACGCGACGTAATGGGCGCCGTCCAGGATCGGCCGGGCGAAGGTCGGATCGAAGCGAGGCTGGAACACGACGTAGAGCGACCCGGACGAGGAACGCCGTCGCCGAGGATCGCGGCGAGGCGGCGCCTCACGGCTTGGCGAGCCTGCGCCGGGCCTCGGCCTGCCCGGCGAGCACGCCTTCCGTCGTCTCCCCGCACTTCACCGCGCTGTCGAATTGCTCGGAGGGCCCCCTGGCGTCCCCCGCCCGAGGAGGATCGAGCCCAGCAAGCCCCGCGGAGGGCCAAGCAGGGGCGCGAGCGAAATGGCGCCGCGGTACAGTCGCTCGGCGTCGTCGATGCGACCCTGCGCCTGGCGCAAGGCGCCGAGGCGATACGCGCCCCGGCGGACCGCGGATACAGGCCGACGGCGCGCGTGAGCAGCCTGTCGGCTTCGTCGAGCCTCCCGAGGAAGAAGTCGATATAGCCCACACCCACCAGGGCCTCGAGCCGGTCGGGGTCGTACCGGAGCGCGAGGACAAACTGCGCGCGGGCGGCCTCGGCCTGACCGTGCCGCTGCAGATCCTGCCCGCGGCGGTTCGCGATGTCGGCGACTGAGGCTGCCTGGGTACTTCTGCCCCGCATCGGCGACCGGGATCAGCTTCGAGCGCGTCATCGATCTTCCCCTGGCGGAGGAGGATCTCGCCATCCCGCGCGTCGTCGTTCCCAGCAGCCAGCGCAAGGTACGAGGCACGATCGTCGCCCGTGAGCTCCCAGGCGGTCGGCCGCGCTCTTCCAGGAGGGGCCGGACGCTGCGGATGTTGGTCAAGTTCGGCGCCACGGTTCCTCGAAAGCGCCCCGGGGTGCTGAGAACTCGATCCGCGGGCGATCGTCGCTCGTGCGAATGGCTCCCTCCGTCATCCGGCGCGCTTCGGTCTCGTCGAATTGGAAGGCCGAGAGCGCCTCGAGCGGCCCGCGAACGCCGACGTCGCGCAGGCTGCGCCCCACTTCGTTCCGCGCGTAGCGCGCATCGAAGCTCCGCGACGTCGACGGGCGGGAACGGCTCCATGCGGCCCAGGAGGACCGTCGTCAAGCCCGGCGTTGAACACGCGGACGTAGGGAAACACGTCGACGAAGGTGCCGACGGCCGTCTTCCAATCCTCCGGTCGCGTGCGCCAGAGGGGGCCCAGTGGCACATGACGCCGCCGGGCGCCAAGTGCGCCTTGCACTGCTCGAGGAACTCCCTGCTGAACAGCGCGCCCGATCCGGCCTGCGACGGGAAGTTCGCATGGGACCCGATGACGTCGAACTTCTCGCGGCTCAACCTGAAGAAATTCCTTCCATCGTCGATACGGAGGTCGAGCCGAGGATTGTCGAGGACCCGGTCGTTGTAGTCCCCGAAGAATCGGCTCGCGACGAGCACTCCCTTCTCGAGCTCGATCGCCGTGACACGCTCGACGTCGTAGAGCGCCATCGCGCCGGCGGTGACCCCCGCGCCCAACCCGACGACACAGGCCGTTTTCACGGGTCCGGGGTGGAAGAGCATCGGCAGAGTGCCCCAGCATCCGATGCGCGAGCATGTCCTCGTACTGATCGGATGCGGCTGGGCTTCCGTTCACCGCGATGAAACTCCCCTTGGGAGTCTCGAACGACATGATCGTCTCGTTGTACCCCTCGGTGTACGGTGGTGAGATGGTAGTCGGCGACGACGCCGCTCACCGAGACGTTTCCCGCGCCGTCGATGAACGTGCGCGGCTCGAAGTAGACGCCGGCGCCGAGCAGGTTCGGTCCCAGGCCGGGGCCACGACGAGGACGACGACGAGGGCGACGATGCCGCATCCGGCGGGAACCGCCCACCGCGTGTTGAGTCGTCCGGGCTCGGCCAGCAGCGAGCCGAAGGCCAGCGCGATCGCGCACGGCGATCACGGAGCTTCAGCGTCACCTCGGTGCCGACGGTGGGGAGGAGCACGAACCCGGTGGCGAACGCGCCGAGGATCGCCCCGGCCGTGTTCCATGTGTAGACGCGGCCGATGCTCGCTTCCGGTCCCCTGCCCGCGGCCGAAGCCAGCCGCACCACGACCGGAAACGTCCCCCGAACGCCAGCGCCGGCGGAAGGATCGTCGAGAAGGACAGCGTCAGCTTCGTCAGGATCATCCCTTCGTAGGTGATCCCGAAATCCCTGACGAGCCTGAGGAACAGCAGCGGGATCTGATTGACGGCGAGGCTACCGGCAAGAGCGCGTGACCGCCACGCCGGCCTGGGTCAGCGCGAGCAAGCGCACGGGCGCGCGCGCGCGGTCGGACCACGGGCCGAACACCGCCGAGCCGACCGCCAGCCCGAGCAGGAAGACCGAGAGCATCGCGCTGAACGAGTAGACCGTCGAGCCGAAGATCAGCACGAGGACACGAAACCAGACGACCTCGAACGCCGAGCGCCGCCAGCCCGCTGCCGAACGCCACCCAGAGGGGCCACGACGCGGGAGCGTCGATCGTCGTGGGCGGCTTCGGCGATCGCTTCCGGCGGCCGCGTCGGCTCGCGGCTCATCGGGCCGGGCGCGTCTCGCCGGTCGAGCAGGAAGCGCCGTCGTCGCGACGAGCGAAGTTGAAGAAGACGGCGAGCCAGGTGGTCCGGTTGAGGCCGAGATGCGGCAGCAGCCAGAACACCCGCGAAGAAAGCAGCCCAGCGCCGCGCCCAGCGTGTTGACGAAGTACAGAGCAGGCCGACCGCGAGGCCGACCCGATCCTTCTGCCGCAGGAGCCCGCGGCCCAGCGGCCGGGAGCGTCCCGCCCATCAGCACGGTCGGGACGAGCAGGAGCGTGAGGCTCATCACGAAGCGGATCGACGACTTCAGCAGGAACGAGTCGGGGAGCACGGGAAAAGCCGGTCGTAGAGGACACCGGCCGCGGCGAGCAGCAGAGGCAAGACCAGGGCGTAGGCACCGATCCCCGCCTCGAGGAACGCGAAGATCCGGAGCGGCCGCGCGGCGCGGTCGACGCGCGCGCCGAGGAGGTACGCGCCGAGCGCCATGCCGCCCATGAACGACACGAGCACGGTGCTGACGGCGAAGGCGGTGACCCCGAAGATCTCCGCGAGGAGCCGGCTCCAGACGACCTGATAGGTCAGCGCGCAGGCGCCGCTGAGCAGGAAGAGCCCGGCGAAGCTGAGAGCGCCTCTTGCGGCCCCCGCGGCATGCTAGGACGCCTTCTTCGACGTCAGAGCCTGTTCGAAGCCGGGGATCCTGCGTAGGGGTGCCAAGAGGGGCTCGGTCCGAAGCGTCTCGACGTTCGTGTACCCTGCGGCGATCGCTTGCTCGAGCGCCGTTTTCGCCCCGGCTCCGTCTCCGGTCGCCGCCCGGCAAACCGCCAACAGCACGCGGAACGAGGGCTCCGGCCGGGGCGCCTCCAGCGCCTTTTCGACGAGCGGAAGAGCCTCGATGCGGTCGCTTCTCGAGCGATCAGCGCCAGCGCAAGCGAATAGACGAGGACCGGCGCGCCGGGGTTTTCTCTAGGCCCGACCGGAAGATCGCCTCCGCGGACTTGTAGTTCTTTTCCGCGACCTCGATCCGCCCCTGGGTCACCACGCCGGGAACGAACTCCGGATAGCGCGCGAGGAGCTCGCGGCCATACCGCTTGGCGCCGTCGAGATCCGCGCAGTTCCGCGGAGGCGTCGGCGGCGGCGTTGAGCGCAAGCCGGTTCCCGGGATCGTCGCGCAGAACGTTCCCGGCTGAAACCAGCGCCTCGCGATACCGGGCGCCGAGCATGTCGTCTTGGAGGAGGAGCAGCTCGCTTTCCAGGTGGGCCATCGATCGAGGGCTCGGCCCCCGCGACGTGTATCCGCCACCGTCCCGCCCACGTAGCCGAGACTCGCCAGTCGAGTCAACGCCGCGGGGTCGAGTGGCGCCGCCAGTCGCCTGCGCGGGCGCCTCGGCTTGGTTCCCCGCGGGCGAGGATCTTGATCCACCGCCGCCTGCAGGTCGGAGGCCACGGTGCCCTCGGACGCGTAGAGGTTGTTCGTCTCCGCCGGATCCGGATCGAGATCGAAAAGCTCGGGGTCGCTCGAGCGGATGAGCTTCCACTTGCCGCGCCGCACCCCCTCGACAGGACTCCAACCGAAGCTCAACGAGCCGGCGAGCGTCTCGAAGTACAGCGCGCGGCGGGCCGGCTCCCGGCCTGCGAGCGCCGGGCGCAGGCTCGATCCCGTCGAGCCCCGCCGGGATCGGCAGCCCCGCAAGGTCGAGGATCGTCGGGGCGAGGTCGGCCAGCGTCACCGGCTCGGCCACAACGGCGCCGGCCTTCGCCCCCGGGGCCTTGACGAGCAGCGGCACGCGCAGCGTCGTCTCGATAAGCGAGCTGGGAGTGCATGCGCTCGCCGTGCTCGTAGAGCCCTTCGCCGTGATCCCCGCGACGATGACGACGATCCGGTCCCAAAGGCCCTCCGCCCTGAGCGCGGCGAAGAGCACGCCGAGCTGCGCATCGACGTAGGCGATCTCGCCGTCGTAGGGATGCTCCCGGAAGCGAGACGAGAACGGAAATGGCGGCTGGTAGGGGTAATGCGCGTCGTAGTAGTGGAGCCAGGCGAAAAACGGCTTCTTCCCCGCGGCGCGGATCGTTTCGAGACCGAGCCGGGTGACCGCTTCCGCCTTACGCTCGGCGCTCGACGGGAGCTCGTCGGCGCCGGGCCCGAGAAGAGGTCGCGATACGTGTCGAATCCCTGCGCGAGCCCGCTCTTCGCGTAAACGGGATAGGCGGCGGGGACGGCGCCGGTGGCGAACCCCGCATCGCGAAGGCGTTCGGCGATCGTCACGCTCCCTCGCCGAGCGTGAACATCCCGTTGTAGCGGACGCCGTGCACCGGCGGGTACTCCCCGGTGAACATCGTCGCATGCGACGGGAGCGTCGTGGGCACCGCGGCCATCGCTTGGTCGAACCGGACCGCAGCCTTCGCAGAACGCCGTCGAGGTTAGGCGTCGCGGCCGAGGCGTCGCCGTAGCAGCCGAGATGATCGGCGCGGGTGGTGTCGAGCGTGATCAGGACGATGCCCGCGGGCGGCGCCGGCTTCGAGACGCAGGACGACGCCCCGCCGAGAAGCAGCGAGAACGACCGCCAAGGAGCGCGACGCCCCGTTGCGATCTCATCGCCCATGGGCCTTCATCAGCTCTGCAAATTCTGGTTTCGCGCGCAGCGCAGCCAGATCGGGGTCCTTGTCGATCCAATCCCAGTTCCGAAAGCCCGCGTTGATCGCGGTCTCGAGCACGCGGAGCGCCGGTTCCGTCTCGCCGCGCAGCGCATGGGCACACGCGCGGTCGTAGTAGATCTCGGGCTCTACCGGTCCGACCGCGATGGCGGCGTCGAGAAGCGCCGCGGCGGCGGCGGGATCGAAGCCAACCGCGCTGACGTGGGCAGCCCAATGGAGCGTCTCGGCGCGCTCGGGATACAGGCCGAGGAGCTTGTCACGAACTTCGACCAGCTCGTCCGACCACGCCGAAGAGAGGACGTAGAGGCGCGTCACGAGCGCGGCGAACGACTCCGGCGCGTCGCTCAAGAGCCTCTTCGAGGATCGACCCGCCAGCGTGGGGCGCTTCATCGACAGGAAACGGCGAACGATCATCAGGTCGTTGAGCCACGCATCGGTGTTCGCGGGGCGCGCCGCCGGCGTCGTCGGATGACCGAGCTTCAGGCGCTCGTGCTCCACGGCCCTGCGGTTGGCCTCAGGAAGAACCCGGCGTCGCGGGAGCGCGGGGCGCGCGCCCGCCGCGGCGGTGGCGCTCGCGGACACCGGACCGACGGGGCGAACACCGGCGTTTCCCGAGGCCTCGAAGACTGAAAGCACATCGCCCTCTTTCACCGCGGTCAACGGCGGCCAGGCGAGCTGATCGTCCAGCGCGAAGCTCCATGCGAGACGCCCCGCCCCGCGGGGGGCGACTTCGAGAGCGACGCCGTCCGCGCCGGCGGGATCCGCCGCGCCCACAGCGCGCCTGAGACTTTCCGCGACGTCGGGAAGCCAGGTCGGCCGTGAATCATGCTGTGGCGTGCCCGCCGGAGCATCCGTGAGATGCGCGACCCGGACAAGCGGAATGCGCAGCGTCTCGTCCGCCAGCCAGAAGGCGTCGCCACGACGGCCCCCTCGCCGAGATACGCCCCGTGAGTCCCGACGATCAGGAGACCGCAAGTCCTCGCGTTGGGGTCGCCCTGCACCGCCGACGCGATCGCGCCGATCGCGTCGTCGATCGCGCCCAAGGCCTTGTCGTAGTCCTCCATCGGATCGCCCGATTTGACAACCGAGGACCCCGCGGATCCCGGCGGAGGGTCGCGAGGCCGTTGAGGTCCGCCAGGTGGATCCACGCAAAGAACGGCTTTCCCGGTGTGCGCGAGCCCAGCCACTCGTGAAATGATCGGCGACGGACTGGGCCGGGACGACCGGCGGGACGTACTGCGCAGGGCCGATGACCATCGCCTCCGGGCCGTCGAAAGCTCGAAGCCACGCTGCAGACCGCTCGAATATGAAGCGAACGGCGTGGCCGCGAAGGCCGCCGTTTCGTAGCCGGCCTTCGCGGCCTCCTCCGCGATCGTCGGGATCGAGCCGGGCAACGCATCGTGGATGTTGTCACGGACGCCCGATCGGTCGGGCGGGACACCCGTCAAGATCGTGACCAGCGCGGGACGCGCCACCGGCGTCGTCGTGATCGCATCGTCGTAGATCGTGCCGGCGGCAGAGACGGCGCCGAGCTTCGGCATGGAGAGCGTTCCGCCGAAGGGGCGAGATGGCGCGGGGCCACCGCTTCAATGGTGATGAGGATCTGCGACGCGTGCGGCGTGCTTGCCGGGGCGGAAGGTGGTTTCGGCTCGCATCCGGCGGCGAGCAGGGCGAACGAGAGAACCGGGAGCATGCGAACGCTCATCATCATCACGGCGAGGGATCCTAACCCCCTTAGGGGAACAACAGGGCACAAAAAGGCCGTGGGAGATGACCCCCACGGCCTTTTCAGGAGCTAGATCGATCTACAGAAGCCTCAGTTGGCTTTCTTGGAGTTCGGAGCAACCTTCGGCTTGACGATCTTGTACTTGCCGCCGGGCGGCTCGGCCAAGGAGCCGTCGCAGCTGACGAGTGTTGCCTCGCTCACCGTCGGGCTCGGCCCGTTGGCGGTCACGAGCTGCGTCACGACCCAGCGACGGCTGAGCGACGGGCTGCCGCCCGAGCAGTCAACGCTTACAGCAGTCGCAGTCGAGGCGCTGCCGCCGCCCGCGGCCGATAGTGAGGTCACGGGGGCTGCGTCGTACCCACTGGCGCTACGGCCGGGATCCGTTCCCGACAGCTTCGACAGGATGTTGTAGCCCGTGATCACGCCGGCGCTGCCGTCGTAGGCACCGAGGTTGGCCGGATCGACCGTGAACTGCACGCTCACGATGCTGCCGGCCTTCGACGAGCTCGTGATGCGGGGCCGGGGGATCGGCACCATGTTGTGCAGGGGCGACGTGAGCAACGAGAAGTCGTAGTTGACGCCGGTGCTGCCCCTGGTTAACCTGTGTCGTGAGGAACTCGGTCTTGCTGATGCCGCCTTGGACCTGGTTGACCGTCGCCATGACGGCGAGCGTCGCGCCAGGGCATATGACCCCGGGAGTACCACCAACGCAACCGTTGGCGAAGTCGATGCTGAAGCCGACGGTGCCGGGAGCCGCACCGAAATAGAGGAAGGGGTTACTGGTGGGCGACTGGGTGTTGCAGGTTCCGGTGACGTCTGAGCCGCCGGGCGTCCAGAGCTTGCCGACGAGTGTCGTTCCCGCACCCGTCAAGTTTGTATGCCAGAAGGTGTATTCAAGCGTATTGGGGTTGTAGGTCGATGCTGTGGTGCTGTTCGCACAAAAAGCGGACGCGCTCGGCGCCATCAGTCCGACGATCGCGAGAGCGAGAGCCGCTCCGAGGACAATTCTCTTCGTCATGTTTTCTCTTCCTCCCCTGATCAGTAGTGGGACGGGATGTAGTTGACCGTCGTGTGCATCTTGACGCGGTAGGCTTCGCCCGGCGTACAGCGGAAACGCCGCCAGCCAGTTCTTGCGGCCGGTGTAGGTCTGGAGCGAGTTGTCTGACCTGATGAACTTCTGGACCGACTGTACGTTGCGCGAAGCCGATGTCGTCCATCAGCGCCTTCGCGTCGGCGGCGGTCTGGTGGTAGTTGTAGGCGTACGAAGCTCGTCCCGTCCACGGACGCACCACCGCGTCGTCTGCTGGAGAATTGTACGCGAGCGTCGGATCGTCGGAGCCGACGATGATGTAGTTCACGGTCGTCTGCATCTTGACGCGGTAGCCTCTCCCGCGGTCAGCGCGAACGCCGGCCAGCGCGTTCTTGCGGCCGGTGTAGGTCTGGAAGGAGTTGCTCGACCTGATGAACTTCTGGACCGACTGGTACGTTGACGCGAAGCCGATGTCGTCCATCAGGTTCTTCGCGTCGTTCAGGCCGGTCTGCCGGTTGTCAGGCAGCGCGATGGTGCTCGTTCCGTCCACGGAACACCACCGGTCGCCTGCGGCAACGTGATAGTTGAGCTTGAAGCCCATGTTCGAGGCGACGAGCGCGCTGCCCGTCAGCGCCACGGCCGTCGCGACCGCCATCGCCCCGAGAAACGTTTTCTTGGTCATCCGCCGATCTCCTCCGTCGTCTTATTCCACTCCGAGCCCGAAAGCCCGGGACCTTTTGGTAGCAATCCCCTCCGCCAATAGCCGTTTCGAATGTACCCGGAAACTGCGCGCGGGTCAAGAAAAAGGTCCCGAAACATCGAAGCCCCCTGGTGGCCTTGGTTGAAAGGACGGGACTCACGTTAGTCAATCTTATAGAAAACGAGGGTCGGACCCCGTGGCATCCTCTGCGTAGCGGTTCCGCGCCATCTTGACGGCGGAAGACCGGTCTGAACAATTGCGGGTCGGTGGAGCGGTAGATTAGATGCTCGGTCTTGCCGTTGGCCAGCGTGAAGACGACCTGCCCATGGACCTTGGCCGCGCTGAGCCGCGGTGTTGCGCCGAACGGCCGGACGTGATCGCCGGTCACGATCAGGACCGCGGTGATGGCGACAACCGGGACCGAGCCAAGAAACGCCCAGCGCCAGGCACGAGTCAGACTCGGGACGAACGCTTCTCCGGATCCCTGGCCCATCGACGCGAACTTCACTGAAAAGGGCCGTCTCGGGCGCGGCCCGGGGAGGGTTTCGTCCTGCGAAGAGTCGCGCCACGCGGCCAGCGCGTCGTCCAAAACGTCGTTGATTTCGTGCTTCGAGGTGTCCATGGTCGAATCCTCTCGTCAGGGGAATACCGGCCGGATGCGCGAGACGTTCAACGCGAGCTGGTTTTCTTTTGCGAGAGCGCCTGCCTGAGGCGGTCCTTGGCCAGTCCCAGGTGGCGCCTGACCGTAATTCCGGTGATCCCGAGCGCCCGGGCGACTTCCGCCCGTTCGACCCCTTCGATCTCGACCAGGACGAAAACCGCCCGTTCCCGCTCCGACAAGCGGTCAGTAGCGCCGCCTCGAGGCGGCGGGCGAGGTCGAGGCTTCCCGTCGCCGGCGGCGTTCCGGCGGCCTCGTCCAGCGCATCGTCCCAGGGAGCCTCCTCCCGGCGCTGCCGGTCGGACTGGCTTCGCCAATCGAGGGCGGCGTTCGCGGCGATCTTGTAGACCCACGACGAGAACGGCCGCCCCGCACGGAACCCGTCGAGGCTGCGAAAGATGCGCAGGAACACGTTTTGAGCGACGTCGTCCCGGTCGGAGGCGGGAACCCCCAGCAGGCGGAGGACCCTGAACACCCGCGCTTCGTGACGGCTCGAGGAGATCTTCGAACGCGCGAACGTCCCCGCCGCGCGCCGATCTCGATCAGCGACGGGCTCGGCATCGTCGTCAGAAGGAGCTCTTGTTGCCACGGGCGTCCACCGCGATGACCGAATAGTACTGGCTCGCGACGGGCGCGGTCACGCTGAACGATGCCGTGGACGGCGAGGCGATCGGAACGAGGCCGTCTTGATGTCGGTCCACGTGAACGGGACGTTCGTGGCGTAGACCTCGTAGTGATCGATCACGAGCGGCCGGTCGTCGAAATCGGTCGTCACGGCCGGCCACGATCAGGCCGAGCGTGTAGCCGCCGAGACCATCGGGCGTCTTGGACATCGTCAGGATGTCGATCCCGTCCGGGAGCTGGTTCCCGGCACCCCCGACGTTGCCGTTCGCGTCGACCGCACCGTGACGAGATAGTAGTAGTTCGGGTTGGCGAAGGCGAGCGCCCCGAAGTCCGTGAAGCTGGCGGTCGTCGGCTGGCCGATCTTGTTCCCGGCCCGGGAACGAAAATCGGCGTCGTCCCGCGGAAGACCTCGTACGAGACGATGGTCGCGGTCTTGTTGTAGATGTCGACCGTGACGGGGGTCCACGTGAGCTCGCGTCGGTCCCCGACACCGACTTGTTGATCTTCAGGCTCGTGATGAACTCGGGCGAGCGAACACCCCGGACGAACGTGCGGACTCCCGTGACGTCCGGAGAGAATGTCGGACGTGTGGCCGGATGTGTTCGTCGCGGTCAGAGCGCCACGTGGTAGGTCGAGCCGTCGTTGAGTCCGCTCAACGTGAACGTCGTCTGTTTCGCGGCGCTGGCGGAGAACGAGTAGTCCCGCCGTGGTCGTCCCCACCAGACGGTGTAATGGTCGATTTCGTCGGTTGTCGCGTTGGCGTTCCAACTGAGCACCAGCTTCCCGCCCGTCTCGGGATCGGTCACCACCAAGCCCGTGGGCGGCGGCGGCGGGTTCGGGTTCAGCGGCGTGGCGGTGACGCAATCCGGCCCGCTGACGCCGCAGTCGCTGTTGAAGTTCGACCAACGGCTCTCGAAGAGCTCCCCGTCCAGCGCGACGACGTAATAGAAGTACGTCTTTGTGTTCACCGCCGTGGTGTCCGAGAAGCTCGTCGTCCCCGAGGTTCCCACCGGGTGTACCCGAAGGACCGGTGAGGTGAGGAGCGCGGTAGACGTCGTAGGTGACTCCGCCCTGCGGGCTGGCCGTCCAGCTGAGGTTGACGACCGAGTTCCCGGCGGTTGCCGTCAGAGCCGAGGGCGGCTGGACCGTGGTGAACACCATGCGCGTCGTGGGATCTCCGATGAGCACGTACTGCTGGCACGTCTGCGTGGACACCCAGGCCGCAGATGTAGTTCATCGCACTTGCGACGGCGTTGCCGAGGATGCGATCCTTCGTCGGGCCGAACAGCGTTCCCCAGAGCTTGTTCGTGATGTCGATGCCCGAGTACGAGTCGTTCAGCCCCGACGGCGCAGAAGACCGCCATCGCGCCGCCGCCCGGCCTTCTTCAGCCAGGCTTCGCCCTGGGTGACGTCGTTGGCGTCCATGAAGCCCCCGGTGAGGCAGTTGTGGACGATCAGCCAGGGGAGCTTCACGCCGTTGTCGAGGGCGTTGACGTCGGCGAAACTTTGATACCCGTGGGCGAAGAAGAAATCGTCGGACCACACGGTGAAGTTGCCGTGGCCGGTGTACTGCATGATCGACGGCGCCGTTCGAGACGCCGTCGAGCCCCGTTGACGGCGCCGTCTTGATGTCGGCTCGCAACGGCTTCACGCGTCGCTGGGGTGCAACTGCTTTGCTCTGACCGTCGCAGTAGTCGGGGTCGCCCAGTAGCGCATCGTGCGCTGCGTGTTCGGGGGAATCTTCAGCCAGTTGCGCCCGGCGGTGTTCGTGTCTTCCCACTGCTTCGGCTTCCGGGCGTTGTAGTTCTTGCCGCGGTCGGAGACGAAGATGGCGTGCCGCCGCCAGTTCCCCGCCGGCGGGTTCTGCTCGTAGTCGAGGAGCTTGTGGAGGACCGTCTCGGTCTGCGCGTCCGTGCGCGTCGGGACGCGGCCGACGACGAGATCGGCGGATCGAGTCGCTCCCGACGACGTCCGCGAGGATGCTGTCGCTGGCGTAGTAGCCGAACGACGGATCGTCCTTGAAGAGGATCTGTGTCGGGACGAAGTTGCTCGTGGGAAACGACGTGTCGTTGTGCTTGGGGTCGTACGAGCCGTCGCCGATCAGGAGCACCCACGCCGGCTTGCGACCCGACCAGCCTTCGCCCGGGTTGGTCGAGAGCGTGAAGGCGAGGAAGTTCTTGATCGCTTGCGGGCCTCGCGAGACCGTCGCCGAACTCGTCGTAGACGTCCTGGATCATCGCGATCTTCGAGGTGATCCCTGGTTGGCGAGCTTCCACGCCAGGAGGGAGTTCAACGTCGTCGTCGCGGTCGGCGCCCAGCGCCGTCGGGTGCGCGATGACGATCAGGTCGGCCTGGTTCGCCGTGTTCCGCAGGTCCGACACGGTATCCGGGTGAAATCGGCGCGACGCAGGAGATCGTCGACGCCGTTGGTGCCCGCCACCACGAAGCGGCGCGGCGTCCCGTCGGGGATCGCGGGATCTTCGCTCATGTGGAAGCGGACCGAGAAGTTCCCGGCCGACCCGCCGACGCGTGCCGCCGGTGACGCGAACCGGAGCGACGACGCCGCTCGCGCCGACGCGGCCCGTCGAGCTCCCAGACCTCCGGAAGGTTGGTCGTCAGACCCGTAACCTGGAATTCGGCGTCGCCGTCGGGATAGTCGAACGTCAGCGTGTCGCCCGGAGGCCTGAAAGGTTCGCTTGTAGCCGACTTCGACGAAGTCGAGGAATGAACTCGTTCTTGACCGGCCGATGCGGGAACGGCGAGCGCTTCGATTATCACCTGCGCCGGGCTCGTGAGCACCGCGCCCGAGCCGGGATAGAGTCCACGTGAAGTCGTGCGTGTAGATCGTGCGGCCGTCGAACGTCCCGTCGTCGTTGTTCGGCGGATTCAGAGGCTGGTGCCGAGGCATTGAGCAGCGTGATTCGCGACTTGTGATCGGAGAGCAGGTCGGATCTTCAGTCAAGCCCCGCGAGACCGGACGACGACGTGCGCGGGATCGGTGCCCGAAGCCAGCCCCGGAAGCGGCACCGGCGGCGTCAGGTTGAGGACCCCACCGCCGCCCGGATTCCATTGCGGCGTGATCCGCAGCATCGTCGCGTTGTACCAAGGGTCGGCTGCCGCCCAGCGGCCGGAAGATGTTGTCGGTCTCGACGTGCGCCACCGCGTCGAACTTCGTCGCCGGCGTAGTCAGGTTGGGGGGCGCGCTGCGAGTCGCGAGCCTGCGAGAGCGCGCGCCGGGCTCCGCCGTCAGGAAGTAGACGTTCTCGTCGCTGTAATCGCGAAGCTCGTAGATGTTCGCCCCGCCGGGAATCACCGTGTTGACCACCGTCTTCGGGCTCGTCGTCCAGCGCCTGGCCGTAGAACTGAACCCAGTCCCCGCGTTCAGCTGGTCGTTCGTGTTGGCGTCGAACACGAGGAGCGGCACCTCGACGCCGCGATTCGATTAGCTTGTAGCGTCGACAGGGGCTGGCTCTCGAACCCGGTGCCGGTCAATCGGGAGAGGTCGAGGCGCACGATGCCGTTGGCTCTGCACGCGGAGCCTGTAGAGCGGCCCGGACGAGCGGCGAGGTCACGGCCGCGAAACGGATCGCGGGGCGGGTTCCAGACGGAACGTCGTCCCCTGCCCGTAGTTCGCGAACATGTCGCGATAGAGATCCTCGATCCGCGGGTCGGGGGCCGAGATGCTCCGCACGCCGGTGTCGCCGTCGAACGCGATCGTCACCGTGAGGGCGCGAGCCACGCGCAGCCCGCGCAAGGTCGGATCGAAGCGGACGGGCGCGATGACGCACCTCGACGTAACGCTGATCGCGGAAGGTGCCGATCTCACCGAGCGCGGACGACCGATCGCGGGTACGGGTCGCGTCCTCTGAAGAACGCGGAGTCGGGCTCGAGAATGCTTTCGCGACGGACGCGAGTCTCGACACCGCTTCGGCGACATCGGTCGCGTCGGGTGCACAGCGTGGCGATATTCTTCGCGACCGGCCGCGGGAACACGCCCGGCATGCGGTCTTCGACGACGTTTCCGAGGACGAGCGCGCGGCGTCACCCGGCGGGGATGGCGACGCGAACGACGCTGAAGGGAAGGTCGGGAACCCCGGGACGAGACTCGGTGCCCGCAAGTCCGTCGATCTGGATTTGGCGTTGAGCCGTCAGGTAGGTTCGACAGGAGTAGCGCCGGAGTATTGACCCGAAACGTGAAGCTCGCGGCGTCGCGTGCTTCACCGACCGGCTCTACGATAGACGACGGCGGGGCCGCCGAAGCGAGCCCCGCCGCTACTCCCGTCAAGAACCCCCAGATCAAAACCAGTCGGGGAGCTCTCATGTTTTGCTTCGGAGAGCCGTTTTTCCCCCGACAACGCCCGGCCTCTTCTGAGGACTGAGTCGAAACTAGCTCTGGATCGGACCTGCGCCGCAGCTGTGTCGTCGGACTTGGTGCACGCGACGGCGCGGGCTTCAAGCTTCTCCGTGTGAACAATTGCGGGACGTTCGTAAGTCTTCTTCATCGCCTCCCCCTGATTGGAGTGTTAATTGGCGTAGCCGCAGGAACTGTCGTTATACGGTGCAGACGTACCCATTTCAACTTTTTCAACTTTTTTGTCGAATCAGTCACCGATCTGGAGCAATTCGTAGGACCGTTTCACCGCTTTCGGCGTTGATGTCGGCCTGCGGGTAGATCCCCAGCGGGTCTCCCACCTGCTTTTCGGCCACCCCGAGACAGAACTGGAAGTACTGGCCGTTTTCCAGACCGTTCAGCTTCCGGCGCGCATTGATCGCCAGATCCCGACCTCATTGAGCACCGGCGACGTCTTCCAGATGGCGCCCAGGAGTCGATTTCGAGAATGTTGGCCACCGGACGCCGGAAAGCGACACAGGGCAGGATATTTCCGTAAGGGTCGATCGTGAACCCGCTGCGCCCCGTTCCGCAGTTCGCCTCGGCCCCATCGGCGGCGCAGTGGTTGGTGCGCGGCGGCAGCCTGCCGTGGTGCAAATCGAGGTACCACTCGCCCCAGTACTTCTGAAGGAAGTCTTCATCGGGGCGAAGGGCCAGCGGGTCGAGGTTGCCGTCGTCTTTCGGGGTGATCACGGCGTCGAAGATCATGTCAGAATCCGAGATCGTCGGCCAGATCGCGGATTTCGATACAGCTCGTTCTGATTGAGCTTCGTGATCGGGCACTTGAGATGGACCGTGATCCCCAGATCGCGCATGTTGCGGAGGCCCTGCATCGTCTTTTCGAACGAGCCCTTGATCCGGGTGAGCGCGTCGTGCGTCTCCGGACTGGGCGCCGTGAATCGAGACTTCGATTTCCATCGGGTGCAAGTCGGCCACCCGCTTGGCCATCGTCTTGTCGGCGAGCAGGTAGCCGTTCGAGTAGATCCCGGAGAGCCATCCCGAGGCGGCGGGCCTCACCGCAGATCTTGAAGAAATCCTTGTGGCAGAGCGCCTCGCCGCCGGTCAGCGTCAGGTAGAGCACGCCGAACTCCGAGATCTTGCGAAGCGTCTCGAAGATTTCCGGGGTCGTCATCTCGCGCCGGCCCTGCGGGGCGTTGTAGCAGAAGCGTGCAGAGGTGGTTGCAGCGGAAGGTCAGCTCGAACTGAGCCGAAAGCGGGATCGCATCGGCGAATGCCTTCTCGACCAGTCGGCGGTAGGGTGTCATTTCCGGCTTCGGAACGGCCTCGCTCATTGCGTCCCTTCGACCGGGGAGGCCCCCGGATCGGCGAGCATCCCCTCGCGCTGAAGCTCTTCCAAGAACGTCACCACGTCTTCCCTCGCCTGGTCGAATCCGATCTCGAACTCTCCCGCGATCATCGTGGCCAGCGCGTCGAGGTCCCGTGACCCGTCCAGCTTAGAGAATACGGCGATCCCGACGGGATTCAACACTTTAACTTCGGCCCGGCCCGGCAAGACGACCAATCCGCCCTCGTCACCGATCTGGCGGAAGGCCGTATCGGGATGACGCCGCGGATAGGCCATGCCGTCCCCCATGCCTGAGTTCTCCCATGCATCCCCGTCGAAAGGCCCCGAAATTGTACGGCGAAGGTCCCCTTTCGGCAACCGCCAACCCGATGCTAGCCTGACGCTTCTTTTGCGCAGAGGGCACGAGGAGGAGGAGCAGCAGGTGTTGATCGTCTATCTGCTGACGAGCATGCTGAGCGCGGCGCTCCTCTTCTTGGTGCAGCCGATGATCGGAAAGATCCCTGCTACCGGTACTCGGTGGAGGCCCCTCCGTCTGGAACATGTGTATGGTCTTCTTCCAGGCGGGGCTCCTGGCGGGCTACCTCTATTCGCATTTTCTCGCCCTCCGCCTGCGCCCAGCCGCTCAGGTGGGCTTGCACTGCGTGATTCTCGCGCTCCCTTTGCTGGCCCTGCCGATCGGCCTTCATGTGAGTCGCCAGGTCCCGGATAGCGGCTCACCGGTGCCGTGGCTCCTCCTCGCCCTGCTCACCTCCGTGGGACTGCCGTTCTTCGTGCTTTCGACGACCGGCCCGCTGCTTCAGCACTGGCTTGCGTCATCGAACCGCGCGCACGCGAAGGACCCCTATTTCCTTTACGCAGCGAGCAACGTGGGGAGCTTTGGTGGTCTGTTGGCGTTTCCGCTGCTCTTCGAGCCGTTGCTGCGGTCCACGACACCAGGCGCGTCGCTGATCCCTCCCCGTCTCCTTCCGCTATCGCAGTCCGTTCTGTGGTCGATCGGCTACGTGACGTTCGCATTCCTGATGGCGATTTGCGGCGTGTCGTTGGTCAGGAGGAGGGCGTCGGAGCCAATCGGTACGTCGAAACCGACGTCCAGGTTTCACCACGATCGTCGATCACGTTCGCGAGACGCCTCCGATGGCTCCTCTTGGCCTTCGCGCCGTCGAGCCTTCTGTTGGGCGCGACCATGCATCTCACGACGAACGTCGCGGCCATCCCGCTGTTTTGGGTCGTGCCCTCGCGTTGTACCTCCTGACGTTCATCATCGCCTTCTCGCCGCGAGCGAAGGGGCCTTCGCGATGGACGAGCGCCGCGCTGGCGATCTTCGCGCTGGCTGCGAGCGTGAGCCTATGGGGCGAAGGTCTCGTGCCGATGTGGGTCAACTTCCCGATTCACATTCTGACGGTGTTCGTCGCGGGGCTCGTGTTGCCACGGCCGCCTCGCTGCGGACCGGCCCGCACCCGACAAGCTGACCGACTTCTACCTCTTCGTGGCGCTCGGGGGGTGCTCGGCGGCGTGTTCAATGCGCTTGTCGCCCCGCTGCTGTTCGACTTCGTCGCGGAGTACCCCATCGCGCTGGTCCTCGTTTGCCTTCTGCGACCGGAGTGGGAGAGCGAGCCGGGGGCGCATCGCACGGCGATTTCAACAGCGCTGGATGTGGCGATTCCCGCGGTGATCGTCGTGCTGACGGTCGGCACGTCGAGGCTCGGTCTCCGGTCTGGCGGGGTACAGTCCGGACGCGCCTCTTATCGTGACGATCGCGATCCCCGCATTTATTTGTCTGGGTCTGGTGGCCTGGCGCCTGCGTTTCGCATTGGGGCTCGCCGCGTTGCTTGCGATCGCCGCGTACCGGACCAACACGATCTCGAGCGCGCTCCTCCGGGAGCGGACGTTTTCGGCGTGTCGCGGGTCATTCGCGAAATGTCACCGGGCGTCCGCATTTCGGACCAACAGGGCGAGACACAGTACGTGGCCACGACGTTCAACATGCTGCTTCACGGTGCCACGAAGCACGGGAGCCAGAATCTCGATCCCGGCATGCGGGACATCGCGACGGCGTACTTCCATCGCCAGCGGACCCATCGGTCAAATCTTCTCGACCTTCCAGCCGCTGGGGCAGCTCGACCGCGTCGGGGTCATCGGGCTCGGCGCCGGGACCCTCGCCACCTACGGCCGGCCCGGCGACCGATTCACCTACTACGAAATCGATCCGGCGGTCGTACGGATCGCGAGGACAGCGGCTACTTCACGTTTCTGACGGACTCGAAGGCCGACGTGAACTACGTGTTGGGTGACGGGCGACGATCCCTGACGCGGGCTGAAGACGGCGAGTACGGCATGATCGTGATGGACGCCTTCAGCTCGGACTCCGTTCCGGTGCATCTCCTGACACGCGAGGCCGTCGAGATGTATTTCCGCAAGCTGCGGCCGGATGGACTCTCGTCGTCAACATCTCGAACGTCACCCTCGTCCTCGACGACGTCGTGTTCGCCATCGCCTCCGACCTGGGCTTCGAAGCGGTAAGTCGGCTCGACAACACGATCACGGCCGAGCAGGTCCTCGAAGGGAAGGATCCCTCGATGTGGGCCGTGATGGCAAGGAACCGCGAAGCCCTGGGCGCGCTCGCCGACGATCCCGGCTGGTCGCACAAACCCAGCGGTCGTCCGACATGGGGTGGAGCCCACCACCTGTGGACCGACGATTTCTCCAACGTGCTCGGAGTGCTGAGTACCAGCAGGGAGATCTACTTCGGCCGCTGACCGGCCCCATTCTCGGCGAGCCGTTGGGCCAACGCGTGGCCTTGAACGGTGCCGAGTCGTTCGAGCGCACGAACGCACTCGGCCGCGCCTCTGTGGTCGCCCGCCGTCAAGAGGGCGGCCCCAAGCGTGTAGATCGCGCCCTCGGAATCCGGATCCAATCGGACGGCCTCACGCAGCTCCGCGATCGCTTCGTCGAGCCGCCCGCGCGCGCCAGCGCGAGCCCGAGATTGTGGCGTGCCGGATCCATCGACGGATCGACAGCCAGCGCGTGCCGGAGCGCGTCGGCGGCCTCGGCATACGCTCCGCGCCGCGCGAGAATCGTCCCGAGGTTGTACCAGCCGTCGGCGTCGTTCTCGCCGGCCAGCCCGCGAAGATCGCCAGCGCTTCGTCGTCGAGCCCCCGCGCCGCAAGGGCGCTTCCGAGCGACACGCGGGCCTCGCGCGCCGACGGGTGAGCCGAAAGCTCGTGCCTGTGGGCTGCGATGACCGCATCGAGGAGCGCGCCGTAGCCGGCGGCGTCGCTCGCGGCGTGAAGGTCGAGCTTCGGAAATCGCGCCGCCGTCTTGGCGAGCCCCTGAGGGAGCTGCGCCACGAGGTACTCGCCGCTCCCGACGTCGGCGAAGTAGACGGGTGCGCCCGTCGCGCGGGCATCCTCGAGCATGAAGATCAGGTTGTCGTCGTCCTCGCGCATCAAGAGGTGCACCGGGTGCTCGCTCCAGAAATCGACTCCGCTCGCGGCCGCGTAATCGAGCGTCGCGTGCCGGTCGTGCGCCAGCACGCGCAAATCTCCCGGCGCGCTCTTCGCGACGACCCGGTCGGTGAGCCCAAGGCGATCGAGGACCCGCAGACCCGAAAAGTACGGTATGGCGCCGACGGCGCTCACCGCGACGTGCGTGTCTTGCGGGAGGACTCCCGTCGCGACCAGCGCGTGCAGGTGCCGACCCTCGGGAGGACCCACTGGAGGAACAACGCATGTTCTTCCTGGCGGACGCCGACGAGGCGCGATGTCAGCTTTCGAAGGAGGCTCCGATGGGCCGGCAGCGAGCCGGCGGAGTCCGGGCCAGCGGTACACCGGGTCGCGCGACGGATCGAGGAAACCCGCCTGCTCGCCCCGTGTCGCGCCCAACCCGGGAATCCGACCTGCGTACACGCTCGTGAATTGACGATGGGCCTGCCACGGGATCGCGACGAGTCCCAGGGCACACCACGGCCGCGTAGAGCGCAACACCGGAGCGCGCGCCGCAGGCCGTCGGCAGCGCCGGCGCGCGCCGCGGCCCATGATCACGAACGCGAAGCGGGAAGTAGAGATCGAGAGGCCGGAACTCGAAGTGATCGCCGCCGATCGACGCGACGTGACACCGCGTGCGGGATCACCACGGCAGCCGCGAGCCACGGACCTCGGCGCGGAGTCCCTCGCAGAATCCCCGCACGCCGGCGACGAGGAGCGGAATCCAGCAACCAGGCGGCGTACTCGAGCGCGAAGCAGGCCAGATACGCGGTCCCCATGTCCCACCACGTGCGGCCGCCGACCTCGGCGTAGTAGGTGTTCGGGACCCAGTCGCCGTAGTACGCGTGGCGGAAGAGCAGGTGCGCGCCGACGATCCCGCCGAAGATCAAGGCGTGCGCCGCGACGTCGCCGAATCGCAAGCGGCGCCGCGCCGCGAGGAACGCCGGCGGCAGCCGCCCATCGCGCCGCCCGCGATCAGCACCCCGTCCGGTCGCGTCAACGAGGCCAGCGCGAGGAGGACCGCACCCCAGGGCGCTCTTCCGCCTGGCGCTCCGACACGGCCGCGAGATCGTCGATCAGCCGGAACACGCCCGGCGACCGACGAGCACCTCGAAGAGGCGCGTCTCGAGGCCGCTGGTGGACCAGACCGCGACGCTGCGGGTCAACGCCAGCCAGGCCGTGGGGAGCAGAACCACGAAGCGGGGCGTGCCGCTGGGAAGCCACCGAAGGAACGCGCGCGACGAGGCCCCACAGCACGATGGTGAGGAGGACCGACAGCACCGGCGCGACGTGCTCGGGCCTGCCCCCAAGGCATCGAACGCCGCCAACGCGACGACCCAGAGGAAGTTCGAGTACCCCTCGACGCGCTCGAAGCCCGGATTGAAAACGAGCCCCTGTCCCGTCGCCAGATTAGTGCGCGTAGCGGAACGAGATGAACGCGTCGTCGCAGAGGAAGCGGTAGAAGAGCGCGTGCCCCAACAGCAAGGCAAGCGTGGCCGCAAAACCGAGCCGAAGCCACGGATCGCCCCGGGCCGATCCCGATCATCGCAGGTATCCGAGGCTCTTCAGGCGCTCGACCATCTCGGGATCGTAGTCGCTTCCCTGGGCCTCCGGTGGGACGACCGCGTCGCCCCCAGGTCGCGATCGGGGCTGCGGCGTGGCTCGCGCTCCCTCGGAAGCACCGGTCGGGGGCGCGCCCACGCATCTCGCGACTGACGGGAAGTCCGGCGAGCCGAAGCGCGATCGGCGCCACGTCGACATCCGCGATCGTCGGCCCCACGCAGAGCGGGACGGCGCCGCCGCCGACGACGGCGACGAAACCCTCCGCATCCCGCTCCGGCTTCGTCCGGGATCGGCGACGAGGAGGATGACGGCATCACGCTTCGCCGGCCAGCTCGGCGACGATCGTTCGCATCCAGCCACCGCAGGTACGCCTCGACCGTGCTCGCGGCCTCGCCGGCGTCCGAGCAGGCGCGTCCGCAGAATGTCCAGCCCCGGCAGGTACGTGAACGACGCCGCGACCGCCGGGTCGTCGAGGAGGCGTGCAACGACGTCCGCCACGTGAACGTGTCGATCAGCACGATTCCCACGCGAGCGTCCGCACCTCGCCCGCGACGTCCTCGAAGTGCGCGTCGAAGCTCGCCCGCCAGGCGTCACGGTCCGCGGGAAGTCGCGGGCGAGGCGCGTGAAGAGAGACTCGGGTGCGGTGTCGCGCTCGTCGGCGCGCTGCGACAGGAGCTTGGCAGGACCCGATCGGAGACGACGTACCACGCCGCCGGATCGCCTTCCGTCCCCGCGCGCGGGCCACGAGGCCCACCACCCGACGACGGCCGACGGCCGCGTGAGCCCCGCGATCTCCCACAAGGTGCGCACGCGCCTTCCGGCGCCCGACGCGGGCACGGTGCGCGCCGGGAGCAGGAATCGGAGCGCGGCGTCGAAGGCGACCGGTCCGGAGCGTGCGGGGATCGGGCGCGAGGACGCCGGGAGCCGCGTCGCTCCGGCCGAGCGCACGCCGTGCGCGTCGGCGGTCATCCCGGTCGCGATCGTGGTCCAGACCTCGGGAGGCTCGGCGGGTCCGCGATGCTTGGGATAGAGAGCGCCGCGCTCGATGAGCGCCATCAGGTGCTCCGTCGCGCCGCGCTCCGCCGCCTCCTCGAGGAGCGCCCCATCCAGTCCGTCCACCCCGACGACGAGCAGAGCGCTCGGCGCGCGGCCGGGGTGTAAAGGTCGAGGGGGTTCGCGCGCGGGAGCGGGCGCTCCCGATGCCCTCCGGAACGAGGAAGAACGCGGCCGCGACCGGAACCAGAACCGCGAGCGCGACGGCGGCGAAGCGACGGTTCCTGTCGGGCACCTCGCCCGTGCGCCCGACGATCCCCGCGAGGGAGACGAGTCCCGCGAGCCACGCGACGAGCCGTGGTTCCCGTCGCGCCCGCGAGGAAGAGGACGTCCACGGCGTAACCCCCGGCGGGCCTGCCGCGCACCCACAGCGCGACGAGATAGACCAGGACCGGCGCGGCGACGATCAGCCCGGCGCGCATCGCATCCGACGAACGCACCCTCGCCGGCGCGCCCATGCGGCGGCGAGCCCTGCGGCGATCAAGTCCAGGACGAACAGCGCCGCGCCGGCAAGCAGCGCGAAGTAGAGCCAGAGCACGAGGGCGTCTCGCGCCGAGACCAACGGCCGGTTCGCGGCGACGGTCGATGCCGCGAGCAGGCCGCCGAGCAGCGGCGCACCGAGGAGCGCCGCCTTGGCAGCACGTGCGCGCGAGCGTCCGAGGGCCCTCGGCGGTCGACGAGATCGCGCAGCAGGAACCGCTCGATGCGTCCCTGCAGATAACCCCGCTCCACGAGCCGACGCCGGACCTCCTCGTAGCGCTCGGACACCCTGAGCGCCCGTCAGCGGTCGCGCTCGCGGACCATGTCCGCGAGGCCGGCGAGGAGCTCCGCGCGCCGCCCGAACGGGGCGAGCGCGGAGACGCTCGCGGAGATCAGCTCGTCGGCGAGCCGCCGCGCACCGTCGATCCCGCACAGGTTGACGAAGGTGGTCCGATTGCGGTCGAGGCCGGCGTCCTTGCCGGTCGTTCCCGGGCTTCCGCTGTAGTCGAGAAGGTCGTCGGTGATCTGAAACGCAAGACCCAGGTTCTTCGCGTACCGGCGCAGCGCCTCGATGTCCCGCGCGCGCCCCGAAGCGGCGATCGCCCTGAGCTCGGCGGCGGCGATGAACAGCGCTCCTGTCTTGTGGCTGTGGATGTATTCGAGCGCATCGAGATCGATCTTCTCGCCGGTCGCCTCGAGGTCGGCGACCTGCCCGCCGATGAGTCCGGAAGCACCGATCGCTTCGGCCAGCCTGTGTGGTCGCCCGCACACGCGCGCGATCCTTGAGCGCGGGCGCCTCCTGGATCAACGCGAAAGCCGCGTTCAACAGCCCGACCGCCGCGAGGATGGCCTGCGCTTCCCCGACGACCTTGTGCAGCGTGGGCTTCCCGCGCCGCAGGGTGGCATCGTCCATCGAGGGGAGATCGTCGAGGATCAGGGACGACGCGTGCACCAGCTCGATGGCGCCGGCGAGCGGGAGCGCATCGTCGGTGCGCCCCTTGAGGAGCTCACAGCACGCGAGCACCAGAATCCCTCGCAGTCGTTTCCCGGGGAGGAGGAGCGTGTAGCGCATCGCCTCGTGGAGGGAGGTCGGCGGCGATCCGAGCGGCGGCACGGCCTGGGCGAGCACTTCCTCGACCGCGGTGCGGCCGCGCGCGAGGTAGAGGTCGAGCTCGGAGCCGGCGATCGGCTTCATTCGCCGCACTTTATCAGGCAGCGGACTACGGGCGAGCGAGCCGCGAGCGGAAAAACGCGACGACGCGCTCGTGGTAGCGGGCGAGATCGTCCGCGCCCAAGCCCGAGGCTCGGGTCGCCGGCAGCGTGATCAGATTGCGCTCGGAATCGCGCCGCTCGGGGAGCGTCGCGTACATCGCCTTCATGGACTCGTCGAGCCGTCGATCCCCCGCCGGTGCGACCAGGAGCAGATCGCGCCCGGCGAGGACCGGCAGGACGCGCTCGGCGCGACCGTCGTCGATCGAGGCGCCGGCGATCAACGGGAACAGCGCCGCCGGCACGGCTCCGAGGTGCCGCTCCGCCCACGGCCAGTCGGGGAACTCATGACGCACCAGCGAGGATCGCGCATCCGGCCACAGCCCGTCCAGGACCAAAACGCGCAAGCTTGGGCGCTCGGCGGCCGCGAGGACTGCGGCATGCGCTCCCATACCGGCACCGAAGATGCCGATCTTTCGCGCATCGACGTCTTCCTTCGGGCAGGCCGGCCACGAAGTCGGTCGCGCCGAGAACGTCGCGCACCTCTTCGATCCCGAGAGTCGAGCCGTCGCCTCCGCTCGCCCCGTGACCGCGGAAATCGAATGCGAGGACCGTGAACCCGCTCTTGTTCAGCGCGATCGCGATGTTGATGACCGAGTTCTTGCTCTCGCCGAGATCGTGGCAGAGCACCACCGGGCGCTCCCCGCGACGCCGTGGAAGAGCCACCCGGAGAGCCGCACGCCGTCCGTGGACTTGAACGTGACGTCTTCCGCCTTGGACAGCGTGGTCGCCAGGTTGAGCGCCAGCTCGGGCTGCCGGGCAGGATGCGTCACCCGATAGACCTGCGCGCCGGCCATGCCGAGTGCGGCGAGCCCACCGAACACGACCAGGAGGACGATCGCCCCGGGAACCGATCTCCAAAACGTCATGGGCCTGAATATAGGGACGTTAGCGCCCGCGAACAAGGTCCCCGGGAGGCGCCCAGACGGCGATGGCCCGGGCGACCTTCTCGCCCGCCACGGGCGATCTGATCCGTCGTCGCGCCCTTGACCCCGGCGACGCTCCCGAACGCCCGGAGGAGCGCCTTCGCGGTTTTCGGTCCGACGCCGGGGATGTCGAGGAGAGACGTCGTCAGCGTGCGACGCGCCCGCCTGGCCCGATGGCGCTTGATCCCGAAGCGGTGCGCCTCGTCCCTGATCCTCTGCAGGAGCTGGAGGGCCGGCGAGGAGCGATCGAGCCGCACCGGCTCACCGCGTCCTTGAAGGAAGATCTCCTCCTCGCGCTTTGCGAGGGAGACCATCGGCAGAGTCGGGAGTCCAAAGGCGGCCGCGGCGCGCACGGCGGCGCCGAGCTGGCCGGGACCGCCGTCGATCAGCACCAGCTCGGGAGGCGGCGCCCCTCCATGAGGAGGCGGCGGTAGCGTCGCGTGACGGCCTCGGCGATCGAGGCGAAATCGTCGGGACCTTCGACCGACTTGATATTGAAGATCCGGTAGTCCGACGGCTTCGGCTTGCCGTTTTCCCAGACGACCATCGAGGCGACCGAATCGGTGCCGTGGATGTTCGAGATGTCGAACGCCTCGATCCGGTAGGGGCCTCCGCCAGTCCGATCGCTTCCGCGAGCGCTTCGAGAACTTCGACCCCATGGCTATGCCGCGCGCGGAAGCGCGCCTCGAAGGCAAGCTGGGCGTTCTTCTCCACCATCGCCAGGAAACGGCGCTTGCTCCCGCGCTCCGGAACGTGCAGAGCGACCTTCCTCCCGGCCCGCTCGGTCAGCCACGCGGTGAGCAGATCCGCTTCGGCGCGGAAGCGTCGCGAAGCTCGATCTCCGGCGGTGGAGCGGAGTCGGCGTAGAGCTGAACGAGGACCTGCGCGTAGAAGGCGGCCGGCTCGAAGTCGAGATCGTCGAACGTGAACTCGCGGCGAGCCTGGACCTTCCCCGCCCGCATCTCGAAAACCTGCAGCGCGAGCTGCCGGCCCTCGACGTGATGGGCCATCGTGTCTCGATCTTCGAGACCGGAGGAGTCGATCGTCTGTCGGATCCCGAGTCGATCCACCGTACGCAGCGTGTCACGGTAGCGCGCGGCCTTCTCGTACTCCTGCGCCTCGAGGCGTCCTGCATGTGCCGGGTCAGCGAGGCGGTCAGGTCCCTGTGACGTCCCTCGAGGAACAGCTTCGCGTCGGCGACGGCCCTTCCGTACTCCTTCGGGGTTGGTCTTCCCGGCGCACGGTGCCAGGCATTGATCGAGGTGGTAGTAGAGGCACGGCCGCCTCTTGCCGTCGAAGACCTCGTCGCACGTGGCGACCTGGAAGAATCGCGGAATCATCTTGAGCGAGCGCCGCGCGATCGACGCCGGGGAGGAACGGACCGTAGTAGGCGTTCTTGTCGAGCCGGGCCCGGCGCACGAGCGAGACCCGCGGGTATTCATCGGCCAGCGAGAGCTTCAGATACGGGAAGCTCTTGTCGTCTCTCAGGACGACGTTGTACGGCGGCCGCTCCTTCTTGATGAGATTCGCCTCGAGCATGAGGGCTTCCATCTCCGTGTCGACCACGATGGTCTCGAGGTCGGCGATCTCGGCGACGAGGCTGACCGTGCGCGGCGCGTGCTGCGCCCCGCCAGGAAGTACGAGCGGACGCGCGCGCGCAGCGACTTGGCCTTTGCCGACGTAGAGCAGCCTGTTCGCGGCGTCGCGGTAGAGGTAGACGCCCGGCCGTTCGGGCAGCTCGTCCAGCTTTTCTCGGAGTGCGGTCGCGGTCCACCCGTGGCATTCTACGACCATGGTCACACTCGCGCGTGCTCGCGTCGTTTCTGGCAGCGGCACTGCTCTTCGCGGTCCAGCCGATGGCCGCGAAGATGGCGCTCTCCGCTGTTGGGTGGAAGCGCGAGCGTCTGGACGATCTGCATGCTCTTCTTCCAGACCGGCCTCCTCGCCGGGTACGGGTGGGCGCATTTGCTCGGCCGCCGCTCTCGTGCTGCGGAACCAGAGTCCTGGTCCACGCGGCGCTCATCGCCGCCGCAGCGCTGACCTTGCCGCCGGCGATCGCCGCGGCGTCCCTTCCCCGGTCGGATGCCTCGCCCGGCGCCGTGGCTCCTGGCGGCGCTCTGCTGTGTCCTTCGGCCTCCCTACGCGACCCTGGCCGCGTCAGGACCCTTGCTCCAACGGTGGTTTTCCTCGACGACCGCCATGTCGCGGCGGCCGACCCGTACTTCCTCTACGCGGCGAGCAACGCGGGAGCTTCGCCGGACTTCTGGCCTATCCTTCTGTTCGAGCGCCGGCTGCCGCTCCGCGCGGGCGACAGGCGTCGCCTCGCAGGCCGGCGTCTGGTCGGTCGGATTCTGCGCGCTCGCCGTCGCGCTCGTGGCCTCGGGGATTTGGGCCGTCCGCCGGCCGGGGAGCACGCTGCGGTCGACGCGCGTCGCGTCCGGCCGAGCTGGACTGGGCCTCGCGGTTCCGTTGGGCGGCGCTCGCGTTCGTTCCGTCGAGCGTCGTGCTCGGCGCCACCCAGTACATGACCTCCAACATCGCCGCGATTCCGCTCTTCTGGATCGTGCCCCTGGCCCTCTACCTGCTGACCTTCGTCATCGCCTTTTCTCCGCGTGTGAGAGTCTCCATTCCGCGGATCCGGTTTCGTGCTCGGACTCCTGGCTCTCGTGGCGGCCGCGGAGTTCCGCGAAGGCGCGCGCCTGTTCGGGCGCTCGAGCTTCCGTGATTCATCTCTGCGTGCTCGTGGCGGTCGGACTTCTCTGTCACGGACGTCTCGCCGCCGCGTCGCCCGCATCGTTCCCGGTTGACCGAGTACTATCTTTGGATCGCGCTGGGCGGCTGCCTCGGCGGCGTCTTCAACGCACTCGTCGCACCGTTGATCTTCGATTCGATCGCCGAATACCCGCTGGCTCTCGCGTTGGCGGCTTTTCCTCGTGCCGGATCGGACGCGGGACGCGACGACATCCCGCGGCGCGGCTCGCGCAATGGGCGTCGACGCGTCGGCTGCGCTTGCGATCGCGTTCGCGGTCGTTCGTCGTCATCCGTCTCGTCCCGGACGACGCCGTCGGGCATGCGCTGGCTCGTCGTCGTCGCCATCGGAGTCCCCTCGCTCCTGACGCTGGCGCTCATCGGGTGGCCACGGCGATTCGCGTGCGCTCTGGCCGTGCTCCTCGCCGTGACCTGGACGTCGGCCCGCAGCCCGTGGTCGGCGCTCCACCGGAACGGACGTTTTACGGCGTTCATCGGATCATCGAGATGACGGGGCTCGGTCTTCCGGTCGTCGAGCCGAGCGGCCGCACGGCACCGTCGCTCAGAAGCTGCACGTCCTCATCAACGGCTCGACCCGACACGGAAGCCAGTCGCTTGGACCCCGAGCGCCGGCTCATTCCGACGACACATACTTCCACCCTCCGGCCCGCTCGGCGACATCGTGCGCGGGATGCAGGCACGCGGCCCGATCCTGGAGATCGGGGTCATCGGTCTCGGCGCGGGAACCATCGCGGCCTATGGAGAACCCGGCGAGCGCATCGCGTATTTCGAGATCGATCCCGCCGTCGCGCCGCCTGGCGCGAGACCCGGATTTCTTCACCTACCTCACCGACTCGCACGCGGAGGTGTCGATCGTCTGGGCGACGGCCGCCGGCGAATCGCCGAGTGTGCCGACGGTCGCTTCGGATCTGATCATCCTGGACGCGTTCAGCTCCGACGCGATCCCGGTCCATCTGCTGACGCGAGAGAGCCGTCGCGCTGTACCTCCGCAAGCTGAAGCCGGAGGGATGTCTCGGCGTTCCATCTGACCAACGGGTATCTCGCGCTCGATCCCGTCGTCGCCGCGCCATCGCCGCCGACCGGGCATCCCCGCGGCGATCAAGTACGACCTCACCCGGACTCCCGTGCAGGCGTTCGAGGGCAAGGGCTTCTCGAAGTGTGGCCCTGATGGCGCGCGACGCCACGAAGCGACGCCCCCGTCCTCGACGGTTGGTCGAGGATGCCCGCCGACCTGAGCCCCGAAGCGAAGCAGCTTCTGTGGACCGACGATCGCTCGGATCTCGTCGAGCTCCTCGGTCCACGCCCGCTCGCGATGAAGCGCGCGCGCCTTCTGCTCCTCGCTCTCGCCTTTTCGCGGCCGCCGGCTGGATGGCGTGGCTCGCGGTCTACCAGGTGGACTGACGCGCTCATCGTCTACCGCTACGCGCGCAGCCTCGCACGAGGGATGGCTTCGTTTTCAACCCGGGCGAGCGGGTCGAGAGGGGTCACCTGCTTCCTGTGGACGGTCGCGCTCGCTCCGTTTTCGGCGGCGGGCGTCCACTGCCCGCGGTCGCCCCCGTGCTGACGGCGATCGCGGAGGCTGGCGTCATCGTGCCTCGTCGCCGACGCCACGCCGAAAGCGAGGGGCGCGATCGGGTCGCGCTACGGGATCTCGTGGCCCCCGTGCTGCTCGCGTCCAGCACCGGCCTTCGCCTACCTGGTCGGTCGGCGCCCTGGAGACGATCCCATACGCCCTTCTCGTCACCGTGGCCGCTGCGGCAGCGCGCGTTGGAAAACGCGCGGAGCGGATGGGCCTCGGCCGTAGGCTTCACGGCATCGCGGGCCTCGTCCGGCCGGAGACCCCGCTCGTCGTCGCGGCGTTGGCGGTCGATCGCGCTCGCTCGGCAGGTCCGCTGCTGCCGCGCGATGGCTCGGAATCGTCGCCGCCATATCGTCGGCCCGTTTCTCGCGTTCCGCCGGCTCTACTTCGGCTCGCGCTGGCCGCCGAACACCCACTACGCCAAGCGCCGGCGCGCCGTTTCCCGTGCTCGTTGCGCGCGATGGAACATATCTGGGCGGCTGCCTCGCGTCGATCGTGCCGGCCGTTCGGCTCAGCGGGCATCGCCGTCGTCGTGTCAGGCGCATCTGGTCCTGGCGGCGCCTCGCCTTTGCGTGGCGTCGGCCGGCGGCTTCGCACCGAAGCGACTCGTGGTGCTCGCGGTTGCAGCCGCCATCGTCGTCGAAGGCGGCGACTGGATGGTCGTTCAACCGTTTCTGGGTTCCCGCGCTTCCCTGCTTGGCGGTCATCGCCGGTGCCGCGCTCCTTACGCTCTCGTCGTGGCATCGGGCGGGAGCGGCGGCCGCGACTCGTCTCGCCGCCGGCGATCGTCGCCAGCGGGATCAGAACGGGCCTGCGCGAGCGCGATGGTGGCCAAGGCCTTCCTCGTCAACGCCGTCGGTTACCGCCACGCGCACCGGGAGATCGCCCGGCTGTTGAACGAGCGCGCGGCGGAAGGCGACGCCGTGGCGCTGATGGACGTCGGGATGACTCGGCTTGGTACGCGGACCGGCTGCGCGTCTTCGACATCACGGGCCTGACCGACCACGACACGCCCATGCGCCCGGAGATTTCCTCGACAAGAGATTCCCGGTCTCCGACCTGTCTCGCCCGCAATCCGCGCTTCATCGTCCTCGTGCCGGGTTATCCCGCGGATGGCTGGATCTTCGAGGACCCGTCCTTCAAGTCGCGCTACCGGGGGTTGTTCAGCGTGGACCAGCGGTTCAACTGGTCGCCGCCCTCCGCCTACAAGCTCTACGTCTTCGAGCGGCTCTGAGAGCCCCGCCGCCGCGTCGATCGCGTCCCAATACGAATCGTCCTTGGCGAAATGAGGTGCAAGAGCGGAACGCCGGCGAACGCCGCCTCACCGAGGCGAAAAGGTCGGGACGCTCGCGGAACGCCTCGGCGACGAACGTCAGGCTCCCGACGAGCTGTCCGAGCGCGAGCGTGCAGAGGAACCGGGCGGACCTCGGCACGAGGCGGCCTTGACGAGACGGGAACCCCGCCGCCAGAGGAATCTGCCGACGACCGGTGCGCCTCCCTCGTAGGTCCCCGGAACGGGCTCCTGACGAGATCGAGACCACCCTCGGGCCGTTTGAGCACGAGCGAGAGATCGTCGCTGACCACCGTTCCGCGCCGATCGACCGGCGGCCAGCGTCGACTTCCCCGCCCCCGATTCGCCATAGAAGAGATACGCCTTGCCGCCGCGCACGAGGCTCGCGGCGTGCACGAGCGCGCCGCCGCTGCTCGACGGCGCACCAGGCGACCGCGCAGCGGACGTAGTTTTCGAGCGCCCGGAGCTCGGGCTCGAAGTTCCCCGGGCGAGCACGATCTCTCCACGGCGCTTGCACGGTATCGAACCAGCCGGCGAGACGGTGGTCCCACGTATCGGATGCGCGATCCGTCGCAAGCGATCCAGACGGGGTTGAACTCCGGCGCAGCCGGCGGCTCGATGAAATAGTCGCGCGCGTCGCGGGTGAATCCGATGCGCAGGGCCGTCTCGTCTCGCGAAAGCGACACCGTCCGCGTACGGTCCGTATCGTGCGCGGAGGGAGGCGGCGAGCGCGGTCGTCCAAACCTTCGATCTCGATGCGGATCGCCCCGAGCGTCAGAGCCGCATCGCGAACGGCCGGCCGGAGGCCTCGGCTCGCGCGAAGAATTCGAACGGCGGCGGGGTCCCGAGGCGCACCGGATAGGATCGTCCGCCTTTCGAGCTCCAGCTTTCCCTCATGCGCGCTCCCGGCGGCTGCGAACGAAACGCCTGAACGAAGAGCCCGTGTCCCGCCTCCCACGAGACGCGGCGCAGGTTCGCGGCGCGGCGGCCTCGCGGTCGAGAGCGCGGTCGGTGAAGACGTGGACGAACGAGCGCCGTAGGTTTCCCGAAGCGTCGAGCCAACGCGTGTGCGAGTCGCCCCAGGGCGAGCGCGGAAGCGCACGCGCCTCGGACGAGCCACTGGATCCAGAGCACGGCATGGTCCCAGACCCGCTGCGTGCGCCGCGCCGAGAGGAACACCGCGCCGCCTTCGGCGAGCCATCCTGAGAGCGCGCTCAAGGAGCGCCTCGCGATCGCGGACACCCGGGCACGAAGCTGTAGACGTCGTACGTGAAGACGACCGCGCCGAGCGAGCCGCGCGGGCTCGTCGTGGGAACGGAGGTCGGCGGCCGTGAACGTCGCGGCCGATCCGCGCCGCGACGCTTCCGCCCTCGCGGCCTCGACCATGCGCGGCGAGAAGTCGACGCCGGTGACCGCGTAGCCCAACCGCTCGAGCTCGAACGCCTCGCGTCCGGCGCCGCTCCCGGCCACGAGGACGCGCGGCGCCGGAGCGCACGCGCTCGACGACGCGGGCGGCGAGACCGGGATCGAGCGCCTCCGGCCGCGAGGCGATCGTAGTGCACCGGCTTGGTCGTCGTATTTCTGGCGGACGGTCTGCGCCGGATCGTCGCCGGGGTCGGGGCCGGCGGCGGCCTCGCGAAGGTCCAGCCAGGTGCGCGCCATCGATCGACGGAGCGCGCCGTCGCCGAGGCGTCCGCTCGATCCGTCCCGAGCAGGTCGCCGGCCGTCACCGCGCGCGGCGGCGCGGGATCGGCATCCGCCGTGACGCGTGACCGCGCCGCCGGCGGCTGCCATCCGCATCACGTCGGGAATCCCCTCGTCGACGGTCAGCACGACGTCACCGTCGACGGGAGCCGATTCCGCGACCGGGGCGACGACGAGCGTTTCACCGTGGCGGATCGCCGGCCACATCCGATCGCCCGCATAGACGACCTCGACGCGCCCCTCCCCGCCATCAGCAGGCGCAGCACGGCGGGCGAGGCCAGGATCGCGCGGCCGATCGAGGTAGACCGCGGACACCGGGTGCCAGAACCCCCTCACGCGAGCACGCCCTTGGTCTCGAGGTAGCGGATGCGGTCGCGGTGGGCCGCCGCGGCCTCGGAAGTCCAGGCGGGCGGCGGCGGCGTGCATCGCCTTGCTCAGTCGCGCGATCTCCGCGATCAGCGCCTCGTGATCCTCGAAGATCTCCTCCGATTCTTCTTCGTCGAGCGGGACCGTCGAGTAGTCGGCGCCAACCGGCGAGGCGAGAAGGTCGTCCAGCGCGCGGCTGATCGTCTCCGGGGTGATGCCGTGCTCGGCGTTGTACGCCTCTTGCACCTTCCGGCGGCGCGCGGTTTCGTCCATCGCCGCGCGCATCGAATCCGTCTGCTTGTCGGCGTACAGAATCGCCTTGCCGTTGACGTTGCGCGCGGCGCGGCCCATCGTCTGGATCAGCGAGCCCTCGGAGCGGAGGAATCCCTCCTTGTCGGCGTCCAGAACCGCCACCAGCGAGACCTCGGGCAGGTCGAGCCCCTCGCGCAGCAGGTTGACGCCGACGAGAACGTCGAAGGTCCCCTTCCTCAGCTCGCGCAGGATCTTGACGCGCTCCAACGTCTCGACGTCGGAGTGGAGGTACTCGACCTTCACGCCGAGCTCGCGGTAGTACTCGGTCAGGTCCTCGGCCATGCGCTTCGTCAGCGTGGTCACCAGCACGCGCTCCCCGCAGCAGAGCGCGCGCGGATCTCGGCGAGCAGGTCGTCGACCTGCCCGTCGATCGGCTTGCACGACGACCTCGGGATCGAGGAGCTCCGGTCGGGCGCACGACCTGCTCGATGAACTCGCCGCCGGTCAGCGTGAGCTCGTAGCGGCGCCGGCGTCGCCGAGACGTAGATCGTCTGTCCGCGCCGCGCCTCGAACTCCTCGTACATCAGCGGCCGGTTGTCGAGCGCGGACGGCAGGCGGAAGCCGAACTCGACCAGCGTGAGCTTGCGCGAGCGGTCGCCGTGGTACATCCCGCGCAGCTGGGGCATCGTGGCATGGCTTTCGTCGATCACGAGAAGCGCGTCGCTCGGGAAGTAGTCCATCAGCGTCGGCGGCGCCTCGCCGGGGCTGCCTCCCGTCGAGGTGGCGCGAGTAGTTCTCGATGCCGTGGCAGTAGCCCACCTCACGCATCATCTCGAGATCGAAATGGGTCCGCTGTTGCAGGCGCTGCGCCTCGAGGAGCTTCCCCGCCTTGGTCAGCTCGTCGAGGCGAGCGGCCAGCTCGACCTCGACGCGCCTCGATCGCGCGCAGCATCGTCTCTCGCGGCGTCACGTAGTGGGAGTTCGGGTAGACCGGATGGCGCTTCAGGGTCTCGACGACCTTGCCGCGCACCGTGTCGATGCGCGTCAAGGCCGTCACCTCGTCGCCGAAGAATTCGCACGCGCAAGGCGTCTTCGGCGTACGAAGGCCAGATCTCGAGTACGTCCCCGCGCACGCGGAACGACCCACGCTCGAGGTCGGTGTTGATGCGGCGGTACTGAATCTCGACGAGCTTCCGGAGCGCGGCGTCGCGGTCGATCTGCATGCCCTTTTCGAGGAGCAGCATCATCCCGTGGTACGCCTCGGGCGATCCCAGACCGTAGATGCACGACACCGAGGCGACGATCAGCGCGTCGCGCCGCTCGAACAGGGCGCGCGTCGCGGAGTGGCGCATGCGATCGATCTGCTCGTTGATCGTCGATTCCTTCTCGATGTACGGTAATCAGACAGCCGTGG
>ERZ1370068.2373-contig-1527_pt1 | contig 36887 bp, 57 predicted proteins | sample MGYA00561227_ERZ1370068 | MGnify/ENA primary metagenome ERZ1370068 (study PRJEB38410, sample SAMEA6850437) | metagenome | study: Metagenomic assessment of the ecological functions of the soil: analysis of the soil microbiota associated with the...
CGTTTGCCGGGCCTGTAGCTCAGTTGGTTAGAGCGCGCGCTTGATAAGCGTGAGGTCGAAAGTTCAAATCTTTCAGGCCCACCATTCCCTTGGTGGCTGGATCTTCTCTGAGATCAGATCGCCTGGAAAGTGGCGTGAGCCGAGGGTCGTTAGGTCGAGACGGGGCCATAGCTCAGTTGGGAGAGCGCCTGCTTTGCAAGCAGGAGGTCGTCGGTTCGATCCCGTCTGGCTCCACCAGACCTCGACTGCGCAGCGTGGACGCAACGTCCAACGTCGAAGAGATCAAGTTCCGCCGCATCCAAGCGGCGGTTTGCTTGACATCGTGAAGAAGGGATATGCCCGAGACGCCGGACGCTAGTCCGCGTCATCTCTGGGCATTGGTTGGCGCTACGCTGGTGCTGTGCACCGCATGCGCCAGGCCGATGCTGTGGGATCGGAGCTCGCTGAACCGCAAGCTCCTGCTTGGGTCTATCTCGATGCAAACTGGTCTTTCTATAGGCGGTGTTCACCATGCCGAGAAGGAGCAGGACAGGAGCGTCGCGCCTCCAAAGCGCTGTGCAGCGTCCGGCTTTCTCAGGTGGGCATTGCTAATGAGAGCGATCAAGTGACCTAAGAGCATTCGGTGGATGCCTTGGCGGCAAGAGGCGATGAAGGACGTGGTACGCTGCGATAAGCTACGGTGAGTGCGAACAGCCTGTGACCCGTAGATTTCCGAATGGGGAAACCCACCTTCAGGGATCAGTAGTCAGGAACCAGGTGCTGGCGACGGGACCTGGGGATTGTCTTCTGATGCCTGGTAAAAGGTATTTGATCCTGAATACATAGGGATCAAAAGCAAACCCGGGGAACTGAAACATCTAAGTACCCGGAGGAAAGGACATCAACAGAGACTCCGCTAGTAGTGGCGAGCGAACGCGGATCAGGCCAGTGCTTCAGCTGAGACAAGTGGAACCTTCTGGAAAGTTGGGCCCTAGTGGGTGATAGCCCCGTACACGTAATGCAAAGCTGAAGATCTCGAGTAAGGCGGGACACGTGCAATCCTGTCTGAACATGGGGGGACCACCCTCCAAGCCTAAGTACTCTTTGCCGACCGATAGCGAACAAGTACCGTGAGGGAAAGGTGAAAAGCACCCCGACGAGGGGAGTGAAAGAGACCTGAAACCGGATGCTTACAAACAGTCGGAGCCCGCAATGGGTGACGTCGTACCTTTTGTATTATGGGTCAGCGACTTAATCTGACGAGCAAGCTTAAGGCGATAGCTGTAGGCGCAGCGAAAGCGAGTCTGAACAGGGCGTTCAGTTCGTCGGATTAGACCCGAAACCTGTCGATCTATCCATGGTCAGGTTGAAAGCAGGGTAACACCTGCTGGAGGACCGAACCGGTGTCTGTTGAAAAAGCCTCGGATGAACTGTGGATAGGGGTGAAAGGCCAATCAAGGCAGGAAATAGCTGGTTCTCCTCGAAATCTATTTAGGTAGAGCCTCGGACGAACACTCGAGGGGTAGAGCACTGGATGGGCTAGGGGTCCCCACAGGATTACCAAACCTAACCAAACTCCGAATACCTCGAAGTACTATCCGGGAGACACACGGTGGGTGCTAACGTCCATCGTGGAGAGGGTAACAACCCTGACCGCCAGCTAAGGTCCCCAAATGACGGCTAAGTGTGAAAGGATGTAGGAATCCCAAAACAACCAGGATGTTGGCTTAGAAGCAGCCATCATTTAAAGAAAGCGTAACAGCTCACTGGTCTAAACAAGGGTTTCTGCGCCGAAAATGTATCGGGGCTAAAGCCGTCTACCGAAGCTGCGGGTGTGCCATCTCGCAAGTTGTACGCTGTAGAGGAGCGTTCCGTAAGCCTGCGAAGGGTGACCCGTGAGGGCACCTGGAGGTATCGGAAGTGCGAATGCTGACATGAGTAACGACAGGAGTGTGAGAAACACTCCCGCCGAAAGTCCAAGGGTTCCTGCGTAAAGCTAATCTGCGCAGGGTTAGCCGGCCCTAAGGCGAGGGCGAAAGCCGTAGTCGATGGGAACCACGTTAATATTCGTGGGCCAGCGGGTGAGTGACGGATGCCGTAAGTTGTCAGGGCTTATCGGATTGCCCTGGCAGCGAAGGTGTCCCAGGAAATAACCCCCGCATAGACCGTACCCGAAACCGACACAGGTGGACTGGTAGAGAATACCAAGGCGCTTGAGCGAAGTGTGCTGAAGGAACTCGGCAAATTACCCGCGTAACTTCGGGATAAGCGGGCTATCGGTTTGGGCAACCAGACCGGTAGGGCACAGACCAGGGGTGGCGACTGTTTAGCAAAAACACAGGGCTATGCTAAGTCAAACGACGACGTATATGGCCTGACGCCTGCCCGGTGCCGGAAGGTTAAGAGGAGAGGTGCAAGCCTTGAATCGAAGCCCCGGTAAACGGCGGCCGTAACTATAACGGTCCTAAGGTAGCGAAATTCCTTGTCGGGTAAGTTCCGACCTGCACGAATGGCGTAACGACTTCCCACTGTCTCCAGCACATCCTCAGTGAAATTGAATTCCCCGTGAAGATGCGGGGTTCCTGCGGTTAGACGGAAAGACCCCGTGCACCTTTACTGCAACTTTACACTGGCAATCGTGTTTGCATGTGTAGAATAGGTGGTAGGCTTTGAAGCCGGGGCGCTAGCTCAGGTGGAGCCGAAATGTGAAATACCACCCTTGTGGATATGGTTGTCTAACCGCGGTCCGTCATCCGGATCCGGGACATTGTATGGTGGGCAGTTTGACTGGGGCGGTCGCCTCCCAAATGGTAACGGAGGCGCGCGATGGTGGGCTCAGGCTGGTCGGAAATCAGCTGTCGAGTGCAATGGCATAAGCCCGCCTGACTGCGAGACTGACGAGTCGAGCAGAGACGAAAGATCGGTCATAGTGATCCGGTGGTCCCGCGTGGAAGGGCCATCGCTCAACGGATAAAAGGTACGCCGGGGATAACAGGCTGATGATGCCCAAGAGTCCATATCGACGGCATCGTTTGGCACCTCGATGTCGGCTCATCACATCCTGGGGCTGAAGCAGGTCCCAAGGGTATGGCTGTTCGCCATTTAAAGTGGTACGTGAGCTGGGTTCAGAACGTCGTGAGACAGTTCGGTCCCTATCTGCCGTGGGTGTAGGAGTATTGAGAGGATCTGTCCCTAGTACGAGAGGACCGGGATGGACGTACCTCTGGTGGACCTGTTGTCGCGCCAGCGGCACAGCAGGGTAGCTATGTACGGACGGGATAACCGCTGAAAGCATCTAAGCGGGAAACCCACCTCGAAACCAGTACTCCCTTGAGAGCCGTGGAAGACCACCACGTTGATAGGCCGGGTGTGGAAGCGCTGCAAGGCGTGGAGCTTACCGGTACTAATAGCTCGATCGGCTTGATCGCTCTCATTAATGCAATGCTCATCATGCCTCGCGCGGCTGCGTGCGGCTACGTGCGGCCATGAGACGGTGCAGCGCCGGAGCGTCGGCTGAAACTGCGTCCATGATGCAGGCGAGGTGAGAATTCGCCTGTAGACCGAAAACAGACCAGTTTGCATCACCCTTTGCTGACCTGGTGGCTATTGCGGGGTGGCTGCACCCGATCCCATTCCGAACTCGGCCGTGAAACGCCCCAGCGCCGATGGTACTCCGTCTTAAGACGCGGGAGAGTAGGTCGTTGCCAGGTCTGCCAAAGGGTGATGAGCTTGCATCGAGATCCCTTCTTCACAATGCACACGCAAGGCCGTCGCTCAGTCAGCGACGGCCTTTCGCGTTTGTGCGGTGCTAATCCGTGAAGCGGATGTAGGTCAGCGCCTCGTCAGCGTTGGCGTGGTGCACAGGTCCTGTGATACCAGCGGTCGAGGAAGGCGCGCCCGTCGCGGGCGATAGGCGCGCCACCGGCGTAGCCCAGCAGCGCAACCACGATTACAGCCGACGATCGTGCTGCGGATGCCGACAGCCAAGTTGCCGGCCGGGATAAGCCGAGGATGCCGGCGACGACGCCGATCGATGCGGCATACAGCGCGGCCGACCAGCGACCGGGCAGAACCTGCAACGTGTTGCGCAAGGTCGACTCCCTGCAATGCCCCGAGGCTCAACCATACCGATGAGCGGCGTTGCGGGAACTCGCCATGCCATTGATGATCCACGTTAAAGGGCGTGTTTCCGGATCAGCGCGCCAGCTGGAAGCGCTCGAACCGGTGCAGCGCTTCCTCGATCCGCTTCTTGTGCGATCGGCGTGAGCTGTTGCCGAGCCAGGTCCAGCGCTGCAGCAGCAGCTTCTGCTGCTCGCGATCGGCCTTGAGATCGATGGCGCGCGACGATCTCGTCCCCGACCAGCACGGGCAGGGCGAAGTAGCCGAACAGCCGCTTCTCCTTGGGCACGTAGGCCTCGAAGCGGTGCTCGTAGTCGAAGAACAGGTGCAGCCGCTTGCGCTGATTGATCAGCGGGTCGAACGGCGACAGGATATGCACCAGGTCTTCGGCGCCGTCGACGCTGGCATCGAGCGTCTCGGGCCGCAGCCAGTGCTGCAGCTTGCCGGCGCCCGCGAGCTCGACCGGCACCAGTTCCTTGCGGCGCATCCGCGCCTCGATCAATCGCCGCATCGCCGGCTTGCGCCGGGGCGTCGAGATAGCAGACCGAATCGAGGCTCACGACGCCCTGCGATCGCAGCGCGCGGTCGAGCAGATAGTTCAGGATCTCGCGTTCCGACGCGGCCTTCGGCAACCGCTCCCAGCCGAAATGCCGGGTCATCAGCTCGTAGGTCTTGAGCATGCCGCTGCCGCTCGCTGACGGTCAGCAGTGCCGCGGTAGAACGCCAGTTGCAGCGCGCGCTTCGACGGCTTGCGGCTCGCCCAGGCGTGGTCCTTTTCGACCAGCACGTCGTCGTCGATGTCGCGGATCGTCAGCGCGCCCTGCGTCCTGATGCGGCGGCAGCACCTTGCGCAGATCCGCCGGCGTCACCGACGTGAACCAGACGCTGCGGCGCTGCCAGTGCCGCTTCATGGCGCCGACGTAGAACCGCATGTCGGCGGTCGGCAGGTACGACAAGGCGTGCGTCCAGTATTCGAACACCGTCTTGTCGATGGTCTGGGCCTGGCGCAGGTGCATCGCGCCGGTATGCCGGAATGCGCGAATAGAGGATGTGGTGATGGCTAGCGTTCGATCACATTGATGGTGTCGATCTGCACGTAGCCCAGATGCTCCACCGCCGCGCGCGTCGCCTGCGGCCCCTCGCCGAACGGCGCGTGTGTCGTCGAGCCGTTGGGCGCGCAGCCAGATCGCGTTTGGCGCGGGATCGGCTGAGCGCGATAGGTTTGTATGGCCGTGCGGGACATGCGTAGGCGGCAGTGTAGCCAGCGTCGCAGTTGGGGCAAGGCGGTGACGATGCAGGTCTGGGCCAGCGACGGGCGCTCGCGGCGGTCTTTGCGACCGCTTTGCCGTTGCTGCTACTGCCCGATGCGCGGAGTGCCGAGGCCATGCCGGCCTGCGCGGCTCTCGATCCCCGGCCCGACGCTGCACGGTTGCTCGTGTCATCGACGGCGAGACGCTGGCGCTGGACGACGGCACCGAGCTGCGCCTGGTCGGCGCGCTCGCCCCGCGGGCGCTCGACGTCGGTGCCCAGCCCGGCACTCTGGCGGATGGAGACGGCTGCCGCGCAGGGCGCCTGCAGGGCGCTCGTGCTCGGCGGCAAGGCGATCGAGGTAGCGCTTTGCCGAGTGAGCGCAGCGACCGCCACGGCCGTCTCGGGCGGGGTCACGCGCATTCATCCAGGACGGGACGACCCCGGCCGGCTGGGTGCAGGGGCTGCTGCCGGGGATGGGCCTGGCCCGCGCCCATACGCTGGCCGCCCATCGTGCCTGCGCTGCCGAGCTCACTGGCCGCCGAGCGCATCGGCGCGAGAGGCGCGGTTGAGGCCCTGTGGGCCGAGGTGCCGCCTACGAGGCTCGCCAAGCCGATCCATCGGCCGCCTGCTGCGGCACGCGGGAACATTCCAGCTTGTCGAGGCTGCGTCGTGCGTGTCGCGACGACCCGCAGCAGCATCTATATCAATTTCGGCTTTCGCAGCGTCGGCGTGGTTTCAGCGTGTCGCTCAAGCTCAGCGATCGCGGACAACTCGGTAAAAGTTCTCCGGACAATCCAGAGGGCCTCCTGAGCGCCCAGCCTGAGTGCGCGCTGCGCGGCTGGATCGAGCAGCGCTCCGGCGAGCCCAGCATCGACCTCTCCACCGCGGGCGACATCGAGGTGACCGCTGAAGGCGCAGCGAGCGAGACGGCCGAACGGCGCACGGGAACGCAGGTCGCGCACAAATGAAGCCGCCCGGCCTTGCTTGGCCGGGCGGCTGATTACGGACGACACAATTCAGAGACCTACGCGAGCCTGACCTCGGCGCCACCACCCTCCTCGGCGGCAGCGCGGCGGGCCACTGGCGCTCTTGGACAGCACCTTCGGTGATGCGCTGTACGGCGCCACGCTCGTCCAGCTTCTGACGGCGGCGATCTCGCGCGCCATGCGGTCGAGCGCGGCTTCATACAGCTGGCGCTCGGAGTAGGACTGCTCGGGCTGGCTCTCGGAGCGGTACAAGATCGCGCACCACCTCGGCGATCGGCAATCAGGTCGCCCGGAGTTGATCTTCGCCTCGTACTCCTGCGCGCGGCGGCTCCACATGGTGCGCTTGATGCGCGCCTTGCCCTTCAGAGTCTCCATGGCCTTCTTACGACGATGCCGTCCTCGGCCAGCTTGCGCATGCCGACGCTCGCCAGACTTTCCGGTCGGCGCGCGCAGAGTCATGCTTGTCCTTCTCGAAGGTGATGACGAACAGCTCGAGCGAGATGCCGGCGATTTCCGCTACTCCTCGATGCCTACGATGCGGCCGACGCCATGCGCTGGATACTGGACAATCCACTCGCTGGTCTTGAACCCGTGGCGCTGGCTGACACGGCTTCCTGCGCTGGTCGGCTGCTGCCGCTGCTGCCGCCGCCGCTGCGGCTGCCGCCGCTGCTGGAGGCTGCTGCGGCAGGCGCAGGGTACCGGCCGGCGCCGCGATCTTCTGGCCGGTCTTGCTGGCGGCCGCCGGCATGGCGCGCGAGCCGCCCTGAGGCTGCGCCTGACGGCCGGCAGCGCCGCAGCCATGGCCTGCTTGATGGCTGCGACCGCGGGCATCATCGGTGGCTTAGCTGCAACGGCCGGCTTGTTCGTCACTGCGAGGGCAGCAGTGCCGGCACGGGCTGACGCCTTGGCCGCCACAGGCTTCGTGGCTGCAATCAATCTTCTTTGGTCGCGACGACCTCTTTTGGCCTGATGATCTTCTTGGACCTGATCGACCTCGGCTGCCACCGGTTTGGACGGACGCGCGCCATGCGCCTGGCTCTTAGCCGGCTGCCACTGGCACCGCAGACTTGGACCGGCGACGGCTTGCGCGCGCTCGCTGCGCACCGCTGCCCTGCTGGTCGGCTGCTTGCTGCTGCCACCTCCACGCCATGGTCTTTTTCACAAAGTGCCATATCGTTCAGCGTCTCACCGGTTGCTTGCGGTTGCTTTCTTCAGCATTACGCCGCGCCGTGGTCTGTCTGCGCCCGGGCGCACACCGTTGGGGCCAGATCACCGGCACCGGTCCGGCACGCCGATTATGTCCCTCAAGCGATACGGGGCACTGGCTCGTTCAGCGCCAATACCTGCCCCTCCGCCCGCTGATGTCGCCGTGGCTTGGCGCACGCCCAAGTCTGCGCACCGTCGTAATACGCGGTGCCTCTGGCGAGCCACATGGCGCCACTGCGCGGCGATGCTGCGCATTCGTCGCGGATCTCAGTTCCGACTTTGTTCAGGCCGTCACCACTGAGAAGTACCATGCAACACAAACTTCACGCATTTTGAAGGTTGCACGCATAGAACACACCGCTGGCATGCCAGATGCTTAAATGCGCGTGGCGGATGAGCGAGAATATTGAATGCAACTACGCGCGCATGGCAGAAAATTGCACCGACCCGCGCGGCGTGTATGCAAATCAGATCGCCCTCGCCAGCTTCCGGCCGGAAATATTTCCTTGAACTTATCCTTCTCGTCGCGAAGCTATCGGCGTCGGGGGGCGCCTCTTCTTAGGAGTGATGTTTGGCCACTCCGAGATACTCTCGGTTGAGCTCTCCAGCCACTGCTCCAGGCCGGGCTCGGTATCGGGCTTGATGGCGTCCACCGGGCATTCCGGCTCGCACACCGCCGCAGTCGATGCACTCGTCGGGGTGAATGACGAGCATGTTCTCGCCCTCGTAAAAGCAGTCGACCGGGCAGACCTCCACGCAGTCGGTGAATTTGCACTTGATGCAGTTCTCGTTGACGATGTAGGTCATGCGGCTTCAACCTGCTGGCCGGCACTCGTACCGGCGACTTCCTGTTGCCACACAGGTAGGTTGTCGCAGTCGCATGGCATGCTGCGAGCCGGGCGTTTGCGCGCTGGCTGCGGAGCCGAGGATCGTTCTGATCGGAGTGCGCTTCCTAGGTGGATGGCGCTTCGGCTTGTCGTGTGACGGAAATCGCGGTCTACGCCCATAGGACCAGAGCAGAATTGCAGCTTCGGCCTGAGGCCATTCTTGAAGCGACAGTGAGGCAATCTGAAGCGATCGCGCGTGATGCCGAAGACGCCGGAACCATCCTGACCACCAGATGATCGTTGTGCACAGTACGCGATGACGTTCCTGCCGCCGCCCGCGGGCGCCGTGCTGGCGATCGGCAACTTCGACGGCGTGCACCGCGGCCACCAGGCGCTGACTCGCTGCGGCCATGGCGAGGCGCGGCGCCAGGCGCGCCTGCCGGCGCCATCCTGTTCGAGCCGCACCCGCGCGAGTTCTTCCAGCCCGGACAAGCCGCATTTCCGCCTGACGCCGCTGCCCCGCAAGCTCGAGCTGCTGGAGCGGCTTCGGCCTCGACGTGCGCGGTGGTGCGGTTCGATGCGCGCTGGCCGGGCTGCGGCCGGCGACTTCATCGACCGGGTGCTGGTCGAGGCGCTGGGCGCTGCGCACGTGGTGATCGGCTACGACTTCCGCTTCGGCAAGGAGCGCGCGCGGGCGACTCCGAGACGCTGCGGCTGGGGCAGCTGCCACGGCGGCTTCGGCGTGACGGTGGTGGCGCAGGTGGCGGAAGCTGGCGAGTGTTCTCCTCCAGCGCCATCCGCGCCGAGCTGGCGCAGGGCGACGTCGCAGGGCGCGGCGCAGATGCTGCGGCACTGGTGGCGGTGTCGTCGGGCACCGTGGTCGGCGGCTGCCAGCGCGGCACCGGGCTGGGGCTATCCCACCGCCAACCTGGCGCTCGCGCCGCGGACGGCGCTCGGCGCACGGCATCTATGCAGTGCGGGTCGCACGTCGACGGCCGGCGGCCTCGATGGCGCCGCCTTATCTCGGCACGCGCCGACCTTTGACGATTCGGCGAGGCGGTGCTGGAGGTGTTCTGTTCGATTCGACGGCGATTTTTGTACGCCAGCGGCGGATCAGGGTCGAGTTCATCGGCCTCGTGCGCGCCGACGCCAAATTCCACTCAGCTGCAGCCGCCACGGACGCAGATGGCCAGGTGACGCGCGCGCCGTGCAGCTGTTGCTGGCGCGCGGCCCGCAGCCTCTACCTGTCAAGTCCGGACGATGGGGGATGAAGAGGATGCCGCCATGCGCCCCGCTGCAGAACATGGCGGTGGCCTAGCCTTCCCGCCTCCACGGCGGCATCCCTTCAGGCAACCCAGCGGCGTTCGGGACGGTTTGATGCTGATCATTTTCCACGTTTGCCCATTCGCGGCGCCCGGTGCGTCGATGTGTCCGCAACGGAGGACCGCAGGGTTGATGTGATCTCTCCTGATCTGCCCGCCAGTGGTTCGACGCAGGTTGCCCGCCCGGCGTGAGCCGGCGCCATAAAACGAGTGCACCATGTCACTCGATGCACCTGAAGACCCGCGCGAATTATCGGCCCGGTCGCCCGCAGATCGCTTCTGAGGGCGCCGGGGCTAGTGTCCTGATCGCGAAATTCGTCGCCACGTGCGGCTGGATGTTGAACGAATTTCGCGATCTGAAGGACACTAGCTGAATCAATGTGCTAGTGTGATTCAGATCGAGAAGTCCGCCTCTCAACCTTGCCGCACACGCGGTAGCGGACTTCTCGATCATCGCACTCGGCCCGCGTGTTATCGCACATCAGCAATCAGCTGACTGAGGACGGGTTATCCAGTAGACCTCGACCAAGGACCGACGCGCGCGATTGGAGCGCGACGCTGTTCCTGCCCAAGACCGATTTCCCGATGAAGGCCGGCCTGCCGCAGCTCGAGCCGCAGGCTGCTCGAGCGCTGGGCCAAGCATCGGCCTCTATCACCGCCTGCGCGAGGCGGCCAAGGGCCGGCCCAAGTTCATCCTGCACGACGGCCCGCCCTACGCCAACGGCAACATCCACATCGGGCACCGCGCTCAACAAGATCCTCGAAGGACATGGTGACGCGCAGCCAGCAGATGCTGGGCTTCGATTCCAACTACGTGCCGGGCTGGGACTGCCACGGCCTGCCGATCGAGTGGAAGATCGAGGAGCAGTACCGCGCCAAGGGCCAGGACAAGGACACGGTGCCGGTCAACGAGTTCCGCCAGCAGTGCCGCGAGTTCGCCGAGCACTGGATCGGCGTGCAGCGCGAGGAGTTCAAGCGCCTCGGCGTCGAGGGCGACTGGGAGCACTACTACTCGACCATGGACCTACGAGGCCGAGGCCACCATCGCCGCCGAGCTCGATGAAGTTCGCCATGAACGGCGGCGCTCTATCGCGGCTCCAAGCCGGTGATGTGGAGCGTGGTGGAGAAGACGGCGCTGGCCGAGGCCGAGGTCGAGTACCACGACTACACGAGCGACACGGTGTGGGTGAAGTTTCCTGTCAAGTCACGCGTGCTGGCAGCCGAGGCGACAAGCGACAGTTCCGAGTCGCGACGCAGCTCGTCATGGCGCTACGTTGTGATCTGGACCACGACGCCGTGGACGATCCCGGGCAACCGAGCGATCAGCTATTCGTCCAAGATCGCCTACGGCCTCTATCGAGGTGACGGCGTGCGCCCGATGGCAACTGGGCAGAAGACGGGTGACATACTCATCCTGGCGGACAAGCTGGCCGACGCAGTCATGAAAGCTGCGAAAGTCGAGGCATTCGAGCTACAGGCATGCGATGTTACCGCTGACGACTTCGCATGATCGACTGTGCTGCATCCGCTGCAAGCGCTGTCGGCTACGACTTTCAAGGTGCCGCTGCTCGCAGGCGATCACGTCACCGACGAGGACGGCACGGGCTTCGTGCACACCGCGCCCGGCCACGGCCGCGAGGACTTCGACATCTGGATGGAGAACGCCGCGCGAGCTGCAAGCAGCGCGGCATCGACACCGCCATCCCCTTCACCGTCGACGGCGACGGGCGCTTCACCAAGGACGCGCCGGGCTTCGAGGGCAAGCGCGTCATCGACGACAAGGGCAACAAGGGCGACGCCAACGAGGCCGTCATCGACGCGCTGGTCGAAGCCGGCATGCTGATCGCGCGCGGCCGCCTCAAGCACCAGTACCCGCACTCCTGGCGCTCCAAGAAGCCGGTCATCTTCCGCAACACGCCGCAGTGGTTCATCGCCATGGACAAGCCGCTGGCTCTGCCGTCTGCCAGCGCTCTCCTCCCTCGTGGGAGAGGGTCGGGGAGGGGCATCGCACGAACCGTCAGCGGTGGCAGGTCCCTCACTCTAACCCCTCCCCACAAGGGGAGGGGGACCGGTCGGCGCAAGCGGCAATCCAGACGCCTGCGCGAGGTCGGCCGCTGCAGGCCATCGAGGAGACCGAGTTCGTGCCGGCCTCGGGCCAGAACCGGCTGCGCGGCATGATCGAGATCGCGGCCCGACTGGGTGATCTCGCGCCAGCGCGCCTGGGGCGTGCCCATCACCGTGTTCCAGCACAAGGAGACGGGCGAGGTGATCCCGTCGGCCACGCTTCGCCAAGTCGGACGAGCTGATGGCGCGCATCCGCACGGCCATCGCCGAGAAGGGCGCCGACGCCTGGTTCGAAGCCGGCGCGCGGCGAGCGCTTCGCTCGCAGGCCTGGTCGACAACCCGGCCGACTGGGAGCAGGTGCACCGACATCCTGGACGTGTGGTTCGACTCCGGCTCCACCCACACCTTCACGCTGGAGGACCCGCAGGCCTTCCCGCAGCTCGCCGGCATCCGCGCGCCAGCGCGACGGCGGCCAGGACCGCGTCATGTACCTGGAAGGCTCCGACCAGCACCGCGGCTGGTTCCAGTCCTCGCTGCTGGAGTCGCTGCGGCACGCGCGGCGCGCGCGCCGTTCGACGTGGTGCTCACGCACGGCTTCATCCTCGACGAGAAGGGCGAGGAGAAGATGTCGAAGTCCAAGGGCAACACGCTCTCGCCGCAGGACCTCATGAAGACCTCCGGCGCCGACATCCTGCGCCTGTGGGTGGCCTCCTCCGACTACACCGAGCGACATCCGCTTCGGGCCGGCGATCCTGCAGGGCACGGCCGAGTCCTACCGCAAGCTCCGGCAACACGCTGCGCTGGATGCTCGGCACGCTCGCGCACCACGACGCGCAAGCAGAGACGGTGGCCGCGAAGGCGATGCCGGAGCTGGAGCGGCTGATGCTGCACCGGCTGACCGAGCTCGACGAGCATCATCCGCGAGGCCTATGCCGAGCTACGACTACAAGCGCGTGGTGGCGGTGCTGTCGCAGTTCATGAACACCGACCTGTCCGCGTTCTACTTCGACATCCGCAAGGACGCGCTCTACTGCGAGCCCTATCTCGAGCACCAAGCGCAAGGCGGCGCTGGAGACCATCGAGCAGATCTTCCGCTGCACCTGCGTGTGGCTGGCGCCGCTGCTGTGCTTCACGGCCGAGGAGGCGTGGCTGGCGCGCTATCCGTCCGAGGACGGCTCCGTGCACCTGGAGCTGTTCCCCGACGTCGCCGAAGTCCTGGCGCAACGAGGCGCTGGCCGAGGAGTGGGAGCAGATCAAGCGCGTGCGCCGCGTCGTCACCGGCGCGCTGGAGATCGAGCGGGCCAACAAGAGGATCGGCTCGTCGCTGGAGGCGGCGCCGCAGGTGTTCATCGACGACGACGAGCTGATGGCGCGCGCTCGACGGACGTCGACCTGGCGGAGGTGTGCATCACCTCGGGCGATCGAGGTGATCGCCGGCGAGCCGCCCGACGGGCGCGTTCACGCTCGACGGACGTGCCGGGCGTCGGCGTGGTGCCGAAGCCGGCCGAGGGCAAGAAGTGCGCGCGCTCCTGGCGCATCACCAAGGACGTCGGGCAGCGATCCTGACGTTCCCGAGCTGTCGGCGCGCGACGCGGCGCCGTGCGCGAGTTCGATGCCCAGAAAGGGTGCTGTGTGTGACTTTGCCCCCGTCCATGTGTCCACCGTCCTGGCCGGAGCGCTTCGCGCGGAGAGCCGGGATCCAGCTGCTGGGGCAGGTGTTTGTCCTGATCGTGCTGCGCGACGTCCGGGATGACACGCAACGCTGGCGTGAGATCACGCGACCAGCCAGCGAAAATCCTGGCTGTACGGCCCGCCGTCGCAGCTCGGGCTACACCATCGTGCTGCTGACGCTGGCGTTCGACCAGGCGCACAAATGGTGGATGCCGCTGATCTACCGCATCGAGGAGAAGTGGCCGCATCGTAGTGACGCCGTTCCTGGACCTGCGTATACGCCAAGAACACAGGGCGTCAGCTACGGCATCGTTCCTGCAGGATACAGCTCGGTAGGGCCAGTGGCTGCTGGCGGGTTTTGCGCGCCAGCCGGCGCTCGGCCATGGCCAGTCTGGCTGGCGCGCGGCGTGTCGGCGACAAGCTGGTGGCGGCCAGCCTCGGCCTGATCATGGCGGGGCGCGCTCAGCAATGCCATTGATCGCATGCTGATCGGGGGTGTGGCGGACTTCTTCTCCGCTACACGCCTTCGGCTACTACTGGCATGTGTTCAAATATCGCCGACATGGCCATTGTTGCTGCAGGGTGGTGAGGCTTCGTGTATGATCCGTTTGCGCCGAGTCGCAATCGTGCCGCAAAATCAACGTGAGTTGATTGGAAGAACTGAGACTTCAGCTAAGGCTGCGCGCTGAATCTCGGGGAATGAAGACGATGACGGGACAGCCCACACGGCATCGTGCACCTTGCTACGCGTTGCCGCGCTCGCCGCGACGCTTCGCGCTGGGTGGCTGTTCGGATGGTCTCGAGGTTCAACTGGCAAGCTGTTCGACTGGCTGGGCGTGAGCTCGACGGCCATGGAACAGGCCAAGCGTGAGCCGCAGGTAGCGGCGCGCGCACGCCGCTGGTGCTGCCGCCCAATTCCAGCAAGCTGCCGGAGCCCGGCTCTGGGCAGGAGGCGTCGGCCGATCTGGCCTCGCTGGGTGATCCGGATGCTAAGAAGGCCGCCGCTGCCAAGGAGCGCGAACGCCTGCACTTGGCCTACTGCCGCCGGCGAGGCGCAGTGGAAGGACAGCGCGTTTACAAGCCCGGAGATGTCGCGCCGAACCGCAGTCCGTATGGTCCCTGCCCAAGTTTGGTCGGCAGACATGACGGGCAACCTGAACAACACCGACAAGCAGTAATTGGTGCAGATCGCTCCGGCTGTTATCCTTGCCGGCAACATTAATCCCGTTGTCATTTGACTTAGCAGGCCCGGAAGCCGGAGAAGGGACTTTGGCGGCGGCTTCGTGTGCGCGCAGGCGCGTAACCACGTGCCGCCTTTCTCCCACGCATTCTGCAAGGGCTCCCTCACTGGGGCCAGGCCAGACGGCGGCCTACTCGTGGTCAGGAACGATCATGCATATCTATGCTAGACAGTTTGCTCTCATCCTCCTTGCCCTTGGAACACTGATGTTCGCGCAATCCTTCGAAACGCTCAGAGCCAGTCCGATCGCCACCCGCGTCAGCGAGTACAAGCTCGCCAACGGCCTGCAGTTGTCGTGGTCGTGCCCGACAACCGCGCGCCGGTGGTGACGCACTGCGTGTGGTATCGCGTCGGCTCGGCCGATGAGCCGCCGGGCGTATCCGGCATCGCGCACTTCCTCGAGCACCTGATGTTCAAGTCGACCGAGCAAGATCGCGCCGCGGCGAGTTCTCCAAGCCGTCGTCTCGCGCATCGGCGGCCAGGACAACGCCTTCACCACGCACGACTATACGAGCTACTACCAGCGCGTCTCCAAGGACCGGCTCGAAGACGGTGATGGAGATGGAAGCCGACCGCATGGTCAACCTGCAGCCTGGACGAGCAGGAGGTGGCGACCGAGCGCGAGGTGATCATCGAAGAGCGCCGCTCGCGCACCGAGAACAACCCATCCAGCATCCTGTCGAGCAGATGTCGGCGGCGCTGTACCAGAACCATCCCTACCGCATCCCGATCATCGGCTGGATGCACGAGATGAAGAAGCTGTCGCGCGAGGACGCGCTCGACCTTCTACAAGCGCTTCTATGCGCCCAACAACGCCATCGTGGTGGTGGCCGGCGACGTCGTCGCCGAGGAGGTGAAGGGCGCTGGCCGGAGGCCGCCTACGGTAGCTCGCCGGCCAACGCGGCCATCAAGTCCGCGTCAGCGGCCCGAGGAGCCCGAGCATCGCGCGCCGCGCCGCGTCGAGCTGAAGGACCCGCGCGCGCGGCAACGCCTCGGTGCGCCGCTTCTACCTGGCGCCCCGCCACGCCAAGGCCGACACGGGAGAGGCCGAGGCGCTCTACCTGCTGATGAAGATCGCTCGGCAACGGCGGCCACCAGCCGCCTCTACCAGAAGCTGGTCGCCGAGGAGAAGGTCGCCTCCAGCGCCGGCGGCTGGTACTCGGGCAGCGGCCTCGACAGCGGCTCGCATCGGCGTCGTACGCCACCGCCGCACAGGGCGTCGACCTCGACAAGCGTCGAGCAGGCGATCGATCGCAGTGCTGCACGATCTGCGCGAGAAGCGGCGTCACGACGGACGAGCTGGAGCGGGCCAAGAAGGCCTTCATCGCCGAGTTCGTCTACGAGTCCGGACAGCCAGAGCCGCGCTGGCGAGGCGCTACGGCGAGGGGGCTGATCGCTGGGCATGCCCATCGAGCAGATCAACAACTGGCCGGAGGCCGTCGCCAAAGTGACCATGGCCAAGACGTGCAGCGCGTAGCCGCCAAGCGTATCTGGATATCCGCCGCTCGGTGACCGGCACCTTGATCCCGCATCGCCCGACGGCCGAGAGCGACGCGCCGCTCAAGCCCGCCACCGCGAAGAAATCCTGAGAGGAGGCCGCCATGACTTGGTTCCGCTTCCGGCCAACCGCCGTGCGCGCGCATCTCGAAGCCTGCCTCTCCGCGTTCCTGCTTGCGGCCGCGCTCTATCCCCTTCAGCAAGGCACAAGCCATGAACATCCAAGAGGTCAAAAGTCCCGGCGGCATTTCGGCTTGGCTGGTGGAGGAGCACAGCGTGCCGCTGATTGCGCATGCGCTTCGCCTTCGACGGCGGCAACGCGCAGGACCCGCAGGGCAAGGAGGGCCTGGCCAATTTCACTGTCCGCCATGCTCGACGAAGGCGCCGGCGATCTGCAATGCCAAGCAGTTCCAGGAGCGCATGGAGGAGATCGCCATGCGCATGGGCTTCGACGACGCGCGCGATGCCTTCTACGGCAGCCTCGAGACGCTGACCGAGAACCGCGACAAGGCCGTTAGCGCTGCTGGCGCTCGCCGCTCAACAAGCCGCGCTTCGACGCCGAGGCGGTCGGACCGCATTCGCGGACAGCTGCTGGCTGGCCTGACCTCATGCCGCCCGCGACCCGACCGCGTCGCCTCCGAGCAGTGGGCGGCCATGGCGTTCGCCGGCCATCCCTACGGCCGGCCGGCCAACGGCACGCCTGCAGTCGATGCAAAAGATCACGCGCGAGGATCTGGCTCGGCATGCGTTCGCGCATGTTCGCCAGGGACACCCTGCGCGTGGTGGTGGTTGGCGACATCGATGCCAAGACGCTGGCCGGCATGCTCGATCAGGTGTTCGGCGGACTGGCGCCCAAGGCCAAGCTGACGCCGGTCGCGCAGGTCAGCCCGAAAGCCACCGAGAAGCTGAAGGTGATCGAGATGGCGGTGCCGCAGTCGGTGGCCCGCTTCGGCCTGCCCGCCATGCCGCGCAAGGACAAGGACTTCATTCCCGCATTCGTGCTCAACCAGATCCTCGGCGGCGGCGTGATGTCGTCCCGGCTGTGCGAGGAGGTGCGCGAGAAGCGCGGGCTGGCCTATTCGGTCTACACCTCCGTGCAGCCGTTCAAGCACACCTCGGTGTTCTGCCGGCGGCGTTGCCACCAAGAACGAGGAGATCGGCCAGTCGCTGGATCGTCATCCACGCCGAGCTGAAGCGCATCGCCGATCGATGGGCCGACCGAGACGGAGCTGGCCAACGCCAAGAGCTACCTGACCGGCTCGTTCGCGCTGCGCTTCGACACCAACGCCAAGATCGCCAACCAGCTGCTCTGGGTGCTGCAGGAGGACCTCGGCAGGACTACATCGACCGCCGCAACGCCGAGATCGAGGCGGTCACGCTGGATCAGCTGAAGCGCCGTGGCCAAGCGCATGTTCGAGGGCCAGGAGCTGATCACCACCGTGGTCGGCAAGCCCAGGGTCTGGCCCGAAGGGTTGATACGGCGGCAGTCTCGCCTCGCGTTCAGCTTGTCGAAGGGCGTTTGCATGAGCCTGGGTCGTGCTTCGACAGGCTCAGCCCTGGGTTGAGCGCGCGGCCCTCCGCCGGGATGACAGGTGGCGCTGATTCGCGCTAGGCCCTCGCGCCATGAGCACCACGATTGCCGAGCGGCCCGGCGCAGTCCCCTACACGCATTCGATTGCCGGCTGCCTGGACGGTGCCATCGGCACGCATGGCCTGAGCGAAGCCGAGCTCGAGCCTGGATCGAGCGGCTGGCTCCGGCGCTGGACGCATTGCAGGGCGACTATCGCGAGCGCCGCCTGCCGCTGCTGCGCATCGCCGAGGACGAGGCGGACATCGTCGCGGCGGAGGCCGCGCTCGTCAAGCTGAGCGTCGGCGCGCGCGCCGATCATTCTTCGGCACCGGCGGCTCCAGTCTCGGCGGCCAGACGCTGGCGCAGCTGGGCGGCTGGAACATCCCGGCCTCTGCCGACGAGGCGCAGAAGCACCGTCCGCGCACGCGCTTCTACGACAATCTCGATCCCGTCACGCTGGCATCGGCACTCGGCACGCTTCGAGCTGGCCACAGCGCGGTTCGTCGTCACCTCCAAGTCGGGCGGCACGCCGGAGACCCTGGCGCAGGTGCTGGCCGCGCTCTGTCGGCCGTGCGGGCTGCGGGCCTCGAGGCGCGCATTTCCCAGTTGTTCCTCGGCATCACCGAGCCACGCGTCGCGGGCAAGGCCAATGGCCTGCGCGATCTGTTCGAGGGGCTCGGCATCCCGGTGCTCGAGCATCATCCCGGCATCGGCGGCCGCTTCTCGGTGCTGACCAACGTCGGTCTTCTGCCTGCCTTGGCGCGTGGCCTCGATGCGCGCGCCGTGCGAGTCGGCGCACGCAGCGTGGTCGAGGCGATGATGGCGCGCCGCCTCGCCGTTCGCATTTCCGCCGGCCGCGGGTGCGGCCGTGGCGGTGGCACTGGCGCGCGAGCGCGGCGTGCGGGCGCAGGTGATGATGCCCTACACCGACCGGCTGGGGCGCTTCTCGCACTGGTACGTGCAGCTGTGGGCGGAGAGCCTCGGCAAGGGCGGGCAGGGCACGGCGCCGATCGCCTGCGCTCGGACCGCTCGATCAGCACAGCCAGCTGCAGTTGTTCATGGATGGGCCGCGCGAGCACCTGATCACGGTGGTGCGCCTGCCCACGGCCGGCGTCGGCCCGAAGCTGCCGGCCGATCTCGCCGCCAAAGGCGGGCGTCGGCTATCTGGCCGGCAAGACGGTGGGCGACCTGGTGGCGGCGCAGGCGCACGCCGTGCCCGAGGCGCTGGGTCGGGCCGGGCGTCCGGTGCGCATCTTCGACCTCGACCGGCTGGACGAGGCCAGCCTCGGCGCGCTGATGATGCACTGCATGCTGGAAACGATCCTCGCCGCGCGCCTGATGGGCGTCGATCCATTCGATCAGCCGGCAGTGGAGCTCGCCAAGGTGCATCACGCGCGAGCGTGTGGCCAAGAATTCCACTTAGGCTGCCTGGGGAAGGCTGGTCGGTGGGTGACTTTCTTTAGCCGCCGCCGTGTGCCGATCGTGAGCCCCCTGGCGGCACCGAAGTCGGCTGACAGCTTGTCAGCTGCCGCCTGCACCAGCTTGGCGCGGTTCTGCAGCACCTGCAGCGACAGGCGCCAGATCGGGCCGGAGATGCCTATGGCGCCGATCACCTGGCCTGTGAAGTCGCGTACCGGCACCGCCACGCAACGCAGCTCCGCATCGAACTCACCGTCGTCGTAGGCGATGCCGGCCCGCCGGATCTCCTCGATCTCCTGGCGCAAAGCCCCGACCTCGACGATCGACTTGGGCGTATGCGGCTTCAGCTCGGCGCGCTCGAGATAGTGCTCGAGCTGCTCGGGCCGCAGCGCCGCCAGCACGATCTTGCCGAGCGCGCGTGCAGTGCGCGGGCGTGATCACACCGACGCGGTCGGTAAGCTGGAATGCGCCCGACCCACTGGTGCGGGCGATGACCACGATGGAATCGCCCATGCGCACCGCGAAGTGCCCGCTTTCCCGGTCTCCCGCGACAAGTCCTCTCAATATCGGCGTGGCCATGCTGACCATCTCGACATCGTCGAGCGAGGCTGGCGGCGAAGCGCGAACAGTGGCCGCCCGACCCGGTAGCGCTTGAGTCCTTGAGCTGCCGGACGTAGCCGAGCGTCACCATCGTCTTGACGAGGTGGAAGGTCGTGCTGTTGTGCAGACCGACACGCTTGCTCAGCTCGGCAAGGCTTATCGCCGTCCCGGCTGCGGGCAATCTCCTCCAGGATGGCAAAGGCCCGCCCGATCGACTGCACGCCGCCGCCACGCGGCTCGTCATCAAAGTCGTCGACGTGCGTGGTTCGGTCGCGCGCAGGCATGACCTTGCGCGCTGGCGCCGTCGCAGTTGGCGCGTGAGCGCCAGCCGCGTCCTTCGCAGGTGCACGATGTCTCACCATGCGGTCTCCAAGCTCGTTGCAAACCCCGTTCGCGAGTGCATCATCGACGGCCCGGCACGGTTCGTACAGCCCCGCAAATGTCCCCACACGCATGCGACCGTCGGCCAGCCGGATGTCGATCAGAATACCACCGCACTTTTCAGATTGGCAAATTGCACCTCACCATATCGACATGCATTTGACTTGGGATACCCGCGCAATAGAGTAGCGGCTCCGACGCCGCGGTCCTGTGCGATGGCGTCCGGAACCACCCCCAACGGTCCGTGAGCAGCGGCCCCCAAGTGCCGAAAGAGGCTGGCTGCCTGGGCCGGGACTACGGCGCGCGGGTGTGGGCCGACCAGGGTTGAAATGGCTCCCGGAGCAGAACCGGGACGGTATGGCGAGGCAAAACGGGAATGACCAGCAAGCTGCCTGCTTCCAGCGATGTCGTCGGTGATCGGTGCCGGCAATGCCGCGTTTTGCGCGGCCCTTGCCGCGGCCGAGAGCAAGGTCTCGGTGCTGGTGCTGAGCGGGCGCCGGAAGCCGAGTCCGGCGGCAACAGCCGCTTCACCGCAGGTGCCTTCCGCTGCGTCTACGACGGCGTCGAGGACCTCAAGCGGCTGATGCCCGACCTCACCGACGGATGAGATCGAGAACACCGACTTCGGCACCTACACCGAGGAGCAGTTCTTCGACGACATGGGCCGCGTCACCGAGTACCGCACCGACCCCGAGCTGTGCGAGGCTGCTGGTCACGCGCAGCCGCGACACCATGCTGCTGGATGCGCGCCAAGGGCATCCGCTTCGCGCCCATCTTCGGCCGGCAGGCCTTCAAGGTCGACGGCAAGTTCAAGTTCTGGGGCGGGCTGACGGTGGAGTCCGTGGGCGGCGGCCCGGGACTCGGTCGAAGGCCTCACCGCCGCCGCCAGGAAGAACGGCATCACCGTCGCCTACGAGCCGCGCGCGCTGTCCCTCGTCAGCCGACGACGACGGCATCAAGGGCGTGCGCGTCCGCTACGAAGGGCAAGACCGTCGAAGTCGCCTGCAAATGCGTGGTGCTGGCAGCCGGCGGCTTCCAGGCCAACGCCGAGATGGCGCACGCGCTACCTGGGCCCCGGCTGGGAGCTCGCCAAGGTGCGCGGCACCCGCTTCAACACCGGCGACGGCATCCGCATGGCGCTGCGACGTCGGCGCGCAGCCGACCGGCAACTGGTCGGGCTGCGCACGCGGTTGGCTGGGACCGCAACGCGCCGGAGTTCGGCGACCTCGAGCGTCGGCGACAACTTCCAGAAGCACAACTACCCCTTCTCGATCATGCTCGAACGCCAACGGCGAGCGCTTCGTCGACGAGGGCGCCGACTTCCGCAACTACACCTACGCCAAGTATGGCCGCATGATCCTGATGCCAGCCGATGCAGTTCGCCTGGCAGATCTTCGACGGCAAGGTGCTGCACCTGCTGCGCGACGAATACCGCATCAAGCGCGTCACCAAGGTGCGGGCCGACACGCTGGAGGAGCTGGTGCAGAAGCTCGACGACGTGAACGCCGGTCAAGGCGCTCGAGACCATCAAGGCCTACAACGCCGCCGTGAAGAAGGATCGTGCCGTTCAATCCCAACATCAAGGACGGCCGCGGCACGGTCGGCCTGGCGATCCCGAAGTCCAACTGGGCCAACATCCATCGATACGCCGCCGTTACGAGGCCTACGCCGTCACCTGCGGCATCACCTTCACCTTCGGCGGCCTGAAGATCGACAGCTCGGCGCGCGTCGATCGGACACCGACGGCCAGGTGATCCCGGGCCTCTACGCGGCCGGCGAGCTGGTCGGCGGCCTGTTCTACTTCAACTATCCGGGCGGCACCGGCCTGATGAACGGCGCCGTGTTCGGTAGGATAGCCGGCACCACCGCCGGCCAGCGCGCCGCGCAGGTGCCATGAGCGCCGCCACGTCGGGACCGGAGGCCGTCTACGACGTGATCGTGGTGGGCGGCGGCGGTTCGGGGCTTGCCGCAGCCATCGAGGCGCGCGCTGCCGGACGCTCGGTCGCCCTGATCGAGAAGAACCCCACGCTGGGCGGCTCCACCGCCTGGTCGATCGGCTCGATCAGTGCCAGCTGCACCCCGCACCAACTCGCCAAGGGCATCCAGGATAGCCTCGCCGAGCACTGGCGCGACATGGCCGGCTTCAACGGTGACCTCGACCCGCGCGACAACCGCGACCTGCGCCGCGTGCTGGCCGACGCCATGCCCGACACCTTCCGCTGGCTGCTCTCGCACGGTATCCGCTTCTACGGCCCGATGCCGGAGCTGCCACACAAGAAGCCGCGCATGCACAATGTGCTGCCCAACTCGCGGTCGTTCATCGCCCACCTCGGCCCGGCGCCGCCCGCCGTGCCAGCGTCGACATCATCTGCTCGACGCGCGCTGTTGAGCTATCCAGCCAGGCCGGCCGCGTCGTCGGCATCGATTGCGAGACGCCGCAGGGCAAGCGCCGCTTCTCGCGCGCGGCGGCGTCGTGCTGGCGAGCGGCGATTTCACCAGCGACCCGGAACTCAAGGGCCAGTTCATGGGCCCGCAGCAGGCCAAGATCGACGGCGTCAACGTCACGGCGACGGGGACGGCCAGAAGCTGGCTCTTCCCTCGGCGCCCGCATCCTCAACGGCGACCTCGCGCTCGGCCCCGAGCTGCGCTTCGTGCCGCCACAGAAGCCCAACCTGCTGCTCAAGCTGCCGCCCTGGCCGGCCTTGGCCAACCTGATGGCCTGGTCGCTTGAGCACATGCCGAGCGCCATACTGCGTCCGTTCGTGATGAGCTTCCGTCACTACCGCGCTGGCGCCCTCGCTCAGTTTGTTCACCGAAGGCGCCATCCTGGTCAACCGACGCGGCGAGCGTTTCACGCAGGAGACCGAAGCACCAGCGTTCGCGCTGCCCGATCAGCCCGACAAGGTCGCCTACATCCTCGTCGATGCCCGCATCGCCAGCGAAGTTCTCGGCCTGGCCCAATTTCATCTCGACGGCTCCCGGCGTCGCTTACGCCTACATCGACGACTACCGGCGCAATCGGCCGGATGTGTTCAAGATGGCTGCCACGCTGGACACGATCTGGCCGCCGAGTCTCGCCATGCCGGCCGGATCGCTCACTCACAGACCGTGACGCAGCACAACGCTTCGGCGGGCAATGGCCCGAAGTTGGAAGCAGGCCCTATGTCGCGCTGGGCCCGGTGCGCGCCGTTTTTGTGCACGCCGAGGGCGGCTTGCCGTCGATGCCGAGCATCGCGTGCTGGGAGCCGGCAATCAGCCCATCCCCGGCTTCTACGCGGCCGGCTCGACTGGGCAAGGCGGCCTGCTGCCGAAGGGCCGCATGGTCACCATCTGGCCTGGGCCTTCGCCTCCGGCCGCCGCGCCGGCCGCAATGCCGCCTACGCCAGCGACCAGCCCCGACACTGCGTCGCCTGAGCTGGCGCGGACCTGCTCAGATCTCCTCGCCGAAGCCGGCCTCGACCAGGGCCACCAGCGCGTCGATGGCCTCTGGCGCCTCCGGGCCTTCCGCTTCCAGGGTGATCACGGCACCGGGCCTGCCGCCAGCATCATCAGGCCCATGATGGACGTGCCATCGACGGTCTGGCCGTCGCGGGTCACGCGCACCGTCGCCATCGAAGCCTTCGGCGCACTTGACGAACTTGGCCGACGCCCGCGCGTGCAGCCCTTGCGGTTGCGGATCGTGACGGCAGCACTGGGCTTGTCGCGATTCAACACGGGTGTTGGCTCGGCTCTTCGCTTCGATCAGCTTTCGCCCGACAGCACCTGGCTGGCAATGCTGATGTATTTCCTGCCGGCCTCCTTGGCTGCCTTGACGGCATCGGCCAGCGTCGCCTCGCCGCGCACGCTGGCGAGCTTGATCAGCATGGGCAGGTTGATGCCGGCCAGCACCTCGGCGCCGGTCTCGCCCATCACCGAGATGGCAAGGTTGGAAGGCGTGCCGCCAAACATGTCCGGTGAGGAGGACGACGCCGTGGCCACGCGTCGACGCGGCGAACGGTCTCGATCAGCTCCACGCGGCGCTGCTCCACGTCATCCTCGGGTCCGATCGAGAAAGCCTCCAGCTGCTCCCTGGCGTCCCACCACGTGCTCCAGCGCCGCCCGAAACTCCCGGCAAGGCCTCCATGAGCGACAATCACGACCCCAATCATGGTGTCGATGCGCATCCTTTGCGGAGGGCGCTGGTCTGCCTTCGCTTCGTGCAGCGAGAACGGCTTCGCCCGAAGCGGCGCATGATGGTTCAGCCCCCCACGGCAAGGCAAGGGGAAAGAGGATGGCTTCGTCCGGGAACCGATTCGGCTAGGGTTTTCTGCTCTTGACAGAGCCAGCGCGAGCTTGATGGGGCCGACGCCTCGGTCGCCACCAGGCGGATGGCTGCGACGTCCAGGCCCAGCAGCCTGACGCCTGGCGTCGGCTTCAGGCATGCGCTCGACCTCCGTTGCCGCCACCAGGTCAGACCACCAGCACCAGCTCGGCATCTGCAACCGTCTTCATGTCGACGATGCCCACGCCGCGCACCTCCAGCTTGCCGCGCATGGTCGGCGGCGCCTTGACCAGCAGGCGCGCGCCCTCCTGCCGCACCCGCACCTGGTCGTCGGCGACCAGGGTGGGCGGCTCAGGGCAGCCGGGCCGCGGCGAGCCAGGAACAGGAAGCGGAGAGCAAGGTCCGACTTGCCGGATCCCGAGGGCCCGCGCAGCAACGCGGCCGACGCGGCCGAGCGCTACGCAGGTGCCGTGAACGAGCTCAGCCGCGTCGGGCAAGCGACGGTGCTCCCTGGACGGTGCGGCATCGGCGGCCGGCAGCCGCACCGTGAAGCCGCGCGCCGACAACACCGTCGACGCGCCGTTCGCGCAGCTCGACCTGCTCGTCGAGCGCAAACGTCTCGCCGCCCGGCGCGACCGTGCGGATTGCTCGGCCCAGATGCGTCCGCCGTAGGCCTGCACGATCTCGCGCGAGATGCTCAAGCCCAGACCCGAGTTCTTGCCGACCGTGCGATCGGTCTGCGGCCGGTCCGAATAGAAGCGCTTGAAGATGTCCTCGACCTTGTCGGAGGGGATGCCCGGCCCTTCGTCCTCGACGACCAGCTCGACCTCGGCCCCGACGCGGCGCGCTACCACCTTCACGACGCCATTCTCGGGCGAGAACGAAAGGGCGTTGTCGAGCAGATTGGTGACGACGCGGCCGAGGCGCGCCTCGTGTCCCCGCACCACGAAGGCGTGCGGGATTTTCCGGCATCTCGGACGATCTCCAAGACGACCTTCGCGCGTGTCGCCGCTGAGGACGTCCTCGAACACCTCGAATACGCCGTCGCAGCACCTCGCGCATGTCGACCGGCTCGGTCTCCTGCGAAGGCCAGCTCGGCATCGAGCCGCGAGGCGTTGGAGACGTCGGTGATGCAGCTTGTTGAGCCGCTTCAGTTCTTCCTGGATCTGGCGCACCAGCTCCTGCTGCTGCTCGGGCGTCTTGGCATAGGCCAGCGCCTCTGCGGTGGAGCGCGCAGCGGTCAGCGGGTTCTTCAGCTCGTGGGCGACATCCTGGGCGAACCGCTCGCTGGCCTCGATGCGGCGATAGAGCGATCTCGGTCATCTTCGCGGAACGACAGCGGCCATCTGGCCGACCTCGTCGGCGCGGTGGCGAGAACTCGGGCAGCTCGTCGCGCGCGCATTGATGTTGAAGCTGACGTTCTCGGCCGCTTCCGAGAGGCGGCGCATCGGACCGGCAATCGGTGCGCGCGAGCAGGAAGCGAGGCGAGCAGCGTCGCCGCGAAGGCCGCCAGCGCCAGCCCGATGAATGCTGTTGCGCTCCTCGGCCAGAATCTCGTCGATCTCGCCGGGCCGCGTCGACAGCAGCAGCACGCCCTGCACCGCCTTGCGATACTGGATCGGCACGGCCATCGACACGATCTGCTCGCCCTTCTCGTTGACGAGCAGCATCGGCGTGGCCGAACCGCTCAGCGCCATGCCGCACCTCCGGATAGGCCGTGCCGTTGGCCGCGCCGATCTCGCGATAGATCGGGCAGGTCGCCGCGCATCAGCCAGGTCAGGAAGCGCGTCCAGGGGTTCTTGATCTTGACCCGACCTTCCTGGTCGGCCGGCGTCGGAGCGCGCGAGCTGGCCGCGCCGGAGGAGCTGGGCGGTGTCGGTGATCAGCGTGCCGTCCTGGCGCATAGACGCGCGCGCGCGTGTCGGCCTGCGGCACCAGGCGGCGCAGGATCGGCGTGACGCGCTCGGGCGCGATGCGACAGCTGCAGGGCGGCGAAGCCGTCGTCGCGGAACGGGCTGCGCGCGCCTTCGACCTCGGGCAGCCGGTCGGGATCGAGGATGATGCGCCCGGTCTCGACCGAGGCGTTGGCGGCGATCGCGGCGGCGATGATCTCGCCCTGCGCGCGCAGGCTTTCGCGCTTCGCATCGATCAGCCAGGCGTGCGTACTGGCTGAGATAGAAGATGCCGCCCAGCAGGATGGCGAGGCCGATCGTGTTGGCGAAAATGATGCGCCGCTGCAGGGTGCGCGAATGACAGCCGGATCAGCGGCCCGTGCGTCAGCAAGCTCGTACAGGCCGCAGGCGACGCGACGTGGCACGCCGACCGGCACTGCCGAGCTAGGTCGCGCGCTGCCAGCTCGGTGCGCACAATGCGCAGCGTGAGCCGCGCAGAGCTCGCAGGCGCCGCGTTTCAGCGTCTCCCAGGCGCCGGCGCCAACCGCGACCCGTCCGTCTCGACAGCCATCGCGCTCCCTCGGGGCTCACGCCTCCTTGAAGCGGTAGCCGACGCCGTACAGCGTCTCGATCACGTCGAAGTTGTCGTCGGCCTGCTTGAACTTCTTGCGCAGCCGCTTGATGTGGCTGTCGATGGTGCGGTCGTCGACGTAGACTTGGTCGTCGTAGGCGGCGTCCATCAGCGCGTCGCGCGTCTTGACCACGCCGGGCCGGGTCGCCAGCGCCTGCAGGATCAGGAACTCGGTCACCGTCAGCATCACGGGATGGTTGTCCCAGTGGCAGGTGTGGCGCTCCGGATCGAGCCGCAGCTTGCCGCGCTCCAGCACGCGCGCGGCCTCGGCGGCGGCGTTGCGCGGCATCCTTGGGCTGGAAGCGCCGCAGCACCGCCTTGACGCGCTCGACCACCAGGCGCTGCGAGAACGGCTTGGCGATGTAGTCGTCGGCGCCCATCTTGAGGCCGAACAGCTCGTCGATCTCCTCGTCCTTGGAGGTCAGGAAGATCACCGGCATGTCGGTCTGCTGCCGCAGGCGGCGCAGCAGCTCCATGCCGTCCATGCGCGGCATCTTGATGTCGAGGATGGCGAGGTCGACGGGCTCCTCGGTCAGCGCCTCGAGCGCGGCGGCCCCGTCGCTGTAGGTGCGCACCTTGTAGCCTTCCGCCTCCAGCGCCATGCCGAGCGAGGTGAGGATGTTCCGCTCGTCGTCGACCAGAGCGATCGTACTCTTCTCTTTCATGACCTTGGCATCCCTCGACCGCTAGCCGCGTAGACGTGGCTTTATGGCTCCGCCTTGCGTAAATTGTGGCAAGTCTATCGAGTTCAGGCCTATTGTTACCCGAACGATCACAGCCCCGCAACAGCAGCAGACAGCGACATGCCAGCCTATGGATCCTGAGCCCCAGGCCCAGACGCCACGAACCTGCCATGCACGGTGAGGCCTGCCGCGGCAGCCCGGCGTCTCATGCGCACGGCGCTGAAGGCGTCCGCTGGCCACGCTCGACCGCGCGACCGGGCATCCATACGCCTCCCTGGTGCTGGTCGCAACCGAGCCTGACGGCTGCGCCCATCCTGCTGATCTCGCGATTGGCGCTGCACACGCGCAATCTCGGAGAAGGACGGCCGCGCGGCCATCGCTGTTCGACGGCACGGACGGGCCTCGGCGATCCCCTGGCCGGCGGGCGGGTGACCGTGTCGGGCGAGGCGCAGCCCAGCGCACAGCCCGACGCGCGCTGCGCCGCTTCCTGGCGCGCCATGCCAGCGCCGCAGGGCTACGCCGACTTTGCCGATTTCTCCATCTACCGGCTGGAGTATCGCCAAGGGTCATTTCATCGGCGGCTTCGGCCGCATCGTCAGATCTGGCAGCCCGCCGGCCCTTGACCGACGTCGTCGACGGCGCAGGCGGAGCTGATCGATGCCGAGCCCGACATCATCGCGCACATGAACAGCGATCATGCCGACGCCGTCGGCTCTCGTATGCAACGCGAGCTCGCCATGCGCCGCCCGGCGAATGGCGCATGTGCGGGCATTGATCCCGACGGGTGCGACTTGCTGCATCGCACCAATGCGCGCGCGCATCGACTTCCCGGAGCCGCGTGCGTACGCCGGGTCGAGCGCGCAGGACTGCTGGTTGCGCTAGCGATGGAAGCGAGGCGCGCGTATTGGCCAGGCCGCCTGACCAGCAACCAGAATTCTGCCGTGCCCAAGTCGTGTTAACCAGCAGCGCGTTGATGCTTGTCATGCGCAAGGCCTCGGCTACCGGCATGAGCGTGACCGGTGCGGCGATGCTGCAGATTGCCAGGTTGGACCGCGTTCGCATAAACCCTGGCGCGCATAAGTTGCGCGGGCGATAGAGAGTCCGTGATGCGCCGTGACGATGCGGAGATGTGTAAGGTCGCATCTTCCGCTCCACTCCTCAGCGGCAGAAGGAACCTCCCGGCTGCACCGCTGTCGGTCAGCCGATCTTCCATGCTTTGAAAGCGGCGGCTGGCAGATGACGATTGAGCTGTTTCCACTGAACTCCTCGGCGACAAGTGCAATCACAACACGCGCGGAGGCGGAGCTGATCGAGCTGCCATCCGCAGAGGCGAGGCGCAATTCGCGGCGTCGGGCGCGCTTGTGCCGTGGAGACCGGCGCCCACACCGGCCGCTCGGCCGCAGGACAAGTACACCGGTGCGCGATGCCACCACCGACAAGGCCGTGTGGTGGGACAACAACAAGCCGATGACGCCGGAGCAGTTCGACCTGCTGTGGGCCGGATTTCCGCGAGCATGCCAAGTCGCGCGAGCTGTTACGTGCAGGACCTGTTCGCCGGCGCCGACCCCGCGCACCGGCTGAATGCGCGCATCTTCGTCGAGTATGCCTGGCACGCGCTGTTCATCCGCCACCTGCTGCGCCGGCCGGCGGCCAGCGAGCTTGCCGGCTTCGTGCCGGAGTTCACCGTCGTCAACCTGCCGAGCTTCACGGCCGATCCCAAGCGGCACGGCGTGCGCTCGGAGACGGTGATCGCCTGCAACTTCGCCAAGCGCGCTGGTTCTGATCGGCGGCAGCTCCTACGCCGGCGAGACCAAGAAATCGGTCTTCACCTATCTCAACTACGCCATGCCCGAGACGGGCGTGATGCCCATGCACTGCTCGGCCAACGTCGGCACCGCCGGGCGATGCCGCGGTGTTCTTCGGGCTGTCCGGCACCGGCAAGACGACGCTGTCGGCCGATCCCAAGCGCATCCTGCTCGGCGACGACGAGCACGGCTGGTCGCAGATGACGGCATCTTCAATTTCGAGGGCGGCTGCTACGCCAAGACCATCCGCCTCTCCAAGGAAGCCGAGCCCGAGATCTGGGCCGCCACCAACCGCTTCGGCACGGTGCTGGAGAACGTCATCCTCGAATCCCGGCTCACGCGCGTGCCCGACTTCGACGACGGCCGGCTCACCGAGAACACCCGCTCCGCCTATCCGCTCGAGTTCATCTCCAACGCCAGCAGGACCGGCACCGCCGGCCATCCCAAGAACATCGTCATGCTGACGGCCGACGCCTTCGGCGTCCTGCCGCCGATCGCCAAGCTGTCGCCGAGCCAGGCCATGTATCACTTCCTGTCCGGCTACACGGCCAAGGTGGCCGGCACCGAGAAGGGCGTGGGCAGCGAGCCGCAGGCGACCTTCTCGACCTGCTTCGGCGCGCCGTTCATGCCGCGCCATCCCAGCGTCTACGGCAACCTGCTGCGCGAGCTGATCGCCAAGCACAACGTCGACTGCTGGCTGGTCAACACCGGCTGGACCGGCGGCAAGTTCGGCGTCGGCCGGCGCATGCCGATCAAGGCGACGCGCGCGCTGCTCGACGCGGCGCTGTCCGGCGCGCCTCGAAGTCGCCAGCCGATGCGCACCGATCCGCTGTTCGGCTTCCAGGTGCCGACCGTCGCTGCCGGGCGTCGAGTCCGGCCATCCTCAATCCGCGCGACACCTGGAGCGACAAGGGCGCCTACGACACGCAGGCTCGATGCCCTGGTCGAGATGTTCAACATAGAACTCGAGAAGTTCGTCAATCCACGGGACGCGGACGTGATGGCCGCCGCGCCGGCCCTGCGCCACGCCGCTGGAGTAAGTCACGCGCTGCAATCCCCGGTAGACGGCGGCGGCCAACCAGCCGACCGCCAGCACGCCCCCAGATCGCCCCCACCCGCAATCAGGTTGGTACCGTCGGGGTTCACGCAGCTCGATGCCGGCCTCGGCGATACAATCGTAGGCCCAGAAGCGGGTGTAGAACGCGTAGCCGTGCACACGAAGGCTGCCGACAGAGGATCGAGGCGGCTCGTTACTGGGCGCTGGAATGAGCTTGGCGTGCAGTGCCGGTCCGGTCGGCCGCCCCGTCGGCGACCCGCCGGCCGGTTCCAGGCTGACCCCGGAGGTCGCCTTCGCACCACCGCCGGGTCGTCAGGCGCTGAGCACGGTGCGCGTGATGTCGCCGCGTGCGATCCTCGATCAGGCCGAGCGATTGCGGGTGCCGCCGCTCCTGCTCGGTGGCGATCCACAGCTGGTAGCTCCTGCCTGGCTGCCGCTCGGTCGCCACCATGCGGATCGACAACGTGCGCGTTGCCAGATCGACCGATAGCAGGAAGGCCGGGGAGACGTCGTCCTTCTGGAACACCGCCACATAGCTGGACGGCACCTGCGGCCGCGCCATCTCGCGCACGCCGATCACCACCAGCAGGCAGGCAGCGCGATCGCCGAGGCCGCGGCTGCCAGGTTGCGCCAGCGCCGCACGCGCTGCCGCAGCTCGATGATCTGCTCCGAACCCGTTGCGCGGGCGCCCGCATCGGCGAGCCGCGTCTCGATCCTGGCGAACAGCCCCGGCGGGGCTCGAGCGGGGGGGAACGGCTCTCGGCCAGGGGCGACAGGCGGCGCTCCCACGCTCCGATCGCAGCGTCGAGGTCATCCCTCGCGCTGACGTCGAGCGGCCACGGCCGCGCGCTCGGACGCATCGAGCGTGCCCAGCACGTACTCGGCCGCCAGTCCGTCCACGTCCCCCCTGTCTGGTCATGTGCCTAGGCAGTCTCTCAGTTGCGCCGCTGCGCCGCAGCCAGGTCTTGATGGTCGGCACGGGCCGGCCGTAGCGCTCCGCCAACTCCTCGCGGCTCAGGCCCCCGCCGGTAGGCCAGCGACGCACGATGTCACGCTTGTCCGGCTCCAGGCCGTCCAGGCACCGGCTAAGCCGCTGCATGTCCTGACTCTGGTTCAGGTTGTCCAGCGGGCTCGGTTCGTCACTGGCCACATCCAGCGTCTCGGGGCATCCTCGATCGACACCGAGGGCCTTGCGCCGCACCTCGTCCAGAGCCCGGTTGCGGGCGATCGCCGCCATCCAGGCGATCGGGGAACCCTTGGCCGCATCGTGGTCCACCGCCCGCTCCCAGATGCGAAATGTAAACCTCTTGCAGGATGTCGTCGGCGAGATCCCGCCTGTGCAAGATACGCCACCACCACCCCGTAGAGTTTCGCAGAAGTGAGATCGTAAAGGCGGAAAACGCCGCCTTGTCCCCTGGCTGCCACGCGGGCGAGCAGGGCCGACAGGTCGCTGGCGACAGTCTGGGCTTGTCGTTGCAAGGCGGTTTCAAGCTTCCTTGTCAGACAGCAGATACGCACCACGAACAGGGTCGGATCACCCTGCCAGGCCATTCTGGCCATCCTTCGGCGACACTGGGGCAGGCCCAGAATGGCGCGAATCCGGCGCCTACGCCGCATCCGCCTGGGCTTCGGGCGCGGCCTGCGCGAACGCCGGCGCAGCGTCCGGCACCGCCTCATCGATCGCCACGATGCGTGGCACCGCGGAGAGTCGGACTGGAGGCGGCGCGCGTTGTGAACTTGCGGCACCAGGCAGCAGTCGGCGAGCGTCGGCTGGTCGCCGAAGCAGAACTGGCTCTGGCCCCCGGCAGCAGCGCCTCGCAGGCGGCGAGCCCCGTCTCCACCCAACGCCGGTACCAGGCATCAATGGCAGCCTGCTCCTGCTTGAGTGCGGCCCCGAGGTATCTCAGCACACGCAGGTTGTTGATCGGGTGGATGTCGCAGGCGATCGCCAGCGCAAAGGCGCGGATGCGTGCGCGCTGCAGCGCATCGCCCGTCAGCAGCTTCGGCTCCGGGTGCGTCTCGTCCAGGTACTCGATGATGGCCAGCGACTGCGTGATGCGCGTCCCCGTCCGCCTCCAGCGTCGGCGATCGCAGGCACTGCGGGTTGAGCGCACGATAGGCCGGCGCGGCGGCGTGTGCTGGCCCGCCGTCCTTGATGAGATGCACGTAGGCCATCTCGTGGGCGAGGCTCGCTTCAAGTTGAGGGCGATGCGGCAGCGATAGGCGGCGGATGAGCGGAAATAGCTATGGAGCTTCAGCATGGCGGGCGGCCCTCGCGTTCTCCGAACCGAGGCCGATCCTCGCCGCGCCGCATCAGCTTGGTCAAGACGCGATCGAGTGTCCTGCACGCTCAGGCCTCGCTGAGCGGGCTGAGAACTGCCGCTCCCAGTCGAGGCCAGGGCGGCGATCTCGCGGAACATGGCGCGTCCGCGCCGGGTCAGCGCGCCAGCCGCACCTGGCGGCGATCCTCGGCATCGACGGCGCGCTGCACTATGCCGCCGGCCTCCAGCCGCTGCAGTGCGCGCGTCACCTTCGGCTTGTCCATGCTGGAACGCCTCGGCGGAGCTCGCCGGCATTAGAGCGGCCCTGAAGCGGCCGAGGTTGGCGAGGATGCGCCACTCCGGGATCGACAGCCCGAAGCGCTTCGCCGTACACGCCCGACAGCTCGCGGCTCGTCTTATGGGGCCAGAACCGCCAGCCGGTAGGGCAGAAATCCTCCAGCACGAGCAGCATCTCGGCTTCGGCAGCGACTTCAGCCATGCGCCCTGCGCGGCTATTGATTTCGTTTCAAACGAAACTATCATGTCAGCTACCACGCCTGTCATCCTGGTTGGCACGTACCCAGTGCTGAGCTTGTCGAAGCCATCCCAGGCATAAGGCCCTTCGACAGGCTCAGGGCGAGGCCTGCGGCCGAGCGATCCGAATTCGAGGAGGAACGTCATCATGGCGGACGGAACCAAGATCGCGGCCAGCGGCGGCGGCCAGTATTCGCAGGCGACACCGGTCGGCTACATGCCGGGCTTCGGCAACGACTTCGAGACCGAGGCGCTGCCGGGCGCTCTCCCGTCGGGCAGAACTCGCCGCAGCGCACCGCCTACGGCCTCTATGCCGAGCAACTGTCGGGCTCGCCCTTCACCGCGCCGCGCGGCGCCAACGAGCGCTCCTGGCTCTACCGCATCCGCCCGTCGGTGAAGCACACGCCACGGTTCACGAAGACGGCGCTGCCGTTACTGGAAGACGGCGCCGTGCCTCGGCCGAGCACGATCGCCCGATCGGGCAGCTGCGCTGGGGGCCGGTGCCGATCCCGAAGGAGAAGCTCACCTTCCTCACCGGCCTGCGCACCATGACCACGGCGGGCGACGTCAACACGCAGGCCGGCATGGCCGCGCACGTCTATCTCGTCACCCAGTCGATGGAGAGCGACTACTTCTACAACGCCGACGGCGAGATGCTGATCGTGCCGCAGCAGGGCTCGATCCGCTTCTTCACCGAGTTCGGCAGGATCGAGGTCGAGCCCGGCGAGATCTGCGTCATCCCGCGCGGCGTCAAGTTCAAGGTCGAGCTGGTCGACGGCCCGCGCGCGGCTACGTGTGCGAGAACTACGGCGCCAAGTTCACGCTGCCCGACCGCGGGCCGATCGGCGCCAACTGCCTCGCCAACGCGCGCGACTTCAAGACGCCGGTGGCGGCCTTCGAGGACAAGGAGGAGACGCTCGCGGCTGACCGTGAAGTGGTGCGGCGGCTTCCACGTCGCCGAGATCGGCCACTCGCCGCTCGACGTGGTCGCCTGGCACGGCAACTACGCGCCCTACAAGTACAACCTGCGGCACTACGCGCCGGTGGGCGCCATCCTGCTTCGACCACCCCGACCCGTCGATCTTCACGGTGCTGACGGCGCCGTCGGAGACGGCCGGCACGGCCAACGTCGATTTCGTCATCTTCCCGGAGCGCTGGTCGGTGGCCGAGCATTCGCTTCCGCCCGCCCTGGTACCACATGAACATCATGTCGGAGTTCATGGGGCTGATCTACGGCGTCTACGACGCCAAGCCCGAGGGCTTCGTGCCGGGCGGCATCTCGCTGCACAACTGCATGCTGCCGCATGGGCCCGACAAGGCAGGCCTACGACCACGCCACCAAGGTGGATCTGAAGCCGGTCAAGCTGACCAACACGCATGGCCTTCATGTTCGAGACGCGCTTTCCTCAGCACCTGACCAAGTTTGCGGCCGAGCTGGAGACGCTGCAGGAGGACTACGCCGACTGCTGGACGCCGCTGGAGAAGAACTTCACCGGCAGCCCGTAGGTAAGGTGCGTTCAGGAGACGTGCTGCATGCACTGCCGGGCCCATGGGCCACGTGCAGGGCTGCCTTGCGCCACGAATCTGCGATGATGCGACGGCGGCTCGCCTCTCGAGCCGTTGTGTATGGATCGAAGGCCTCGGAACGTCGTCACCGCATGCCGCATCTTGGACAACCTGCCTCGACCGCTCTCCGGCCGCTGGCTGGCGCATCATTTGCGCCGCGAAGCGCCCGGCGAGAGAAGCCGTTCGTTCCTCCGACGCGGATGCCCTGCGGCGCACGCTGCGCCCCGGCGACGTGCTCGCTGATCGCCGGCAGCAGCAAGGCTCTCCACCGCCATCAAGTACCTGACGCAGTCGACTGGTCGCACGCGACGCTCTTCGTGGGCGATGCGTGCCGGACCATGGACGGCGGCGAGCCGCACAGCCTGATCGAGGTCACGCCGGTCGACGGCTGCGTAGCGGTGCCGCTGGCCAAGTATGAGCTGCTTTCACACGCGGATCTGCCAGCCGGTAGCGGGCTGACGAACTCGGACCGCGAGGACGTCGTCAGGTTCATGGTCTCTCGGATCGGCCTGCAATACGACATGCGCAACATCTTCGATCTGGCGCGTTACCTGCTGCCGACCCCGCCCGTGCCGACACAGGTGGCGCAGGCGCATGATCGCGCTCGGCTCCGGGGTAGCCGACGCGCACGATCTGCTCGACGCTTGATCGCGGAGGCCTTCGGCCGAGTGGGGTATCCCATCCTGCCGCGAGTGGATACGCCATCAACGACAGGACGCCGGGCATCAGCCACTTTCGACGCGCCAGGAAATCCCGCATATCCGCGACTACAGCCTCTATGCGCCGGCCGATTTCGACCTCTCGCCATACTTCGAAATCGTCAAGCCTACGCTCGAGCAGGGCTTCAACTACAAGGGGCTGACGTGGGCACGCAGGCCCTCGCGGCGCGCAAGCGCACGAAGAAGAACTAACAGTCCTAGTCTGAGGCGTGAAGCCGGCGCTCGTGAGGATGAGCGCCGGCTCTACCTTTCAAGCCTTGGCGGCAATACGATGGACGCGCCATCGACACGAACTCGCTCGGCATCATGACGATGGTCGTGGTGTTCTGCTCAGCGCCCGACCTCGGTGATCATCTGCATGCGCCGCAGCTCCAGGCCGGCCGGGCTCTGCATGATGATCTCGGCCGCCGCCTGGCGCAGCTGCGTCGCAGCCTCGAGCTCGGCCTCGCGCCTTGATGATGCGCGCTCGCTTCTCGCGCAGCGCTTCGGCCTCCTGCGCCATGGCGCGCTGCATCGATTGCGGGAGATCTCGACGTTCTTCATCTCCACGCATCTGCACCTGGATGCCCCACGGCTCGGTGGCGTGGTCGATGTACTGACCGCAACTCCTCACTAGAGCTTGTCCTTCTCCTTCAGAAGGTCGTCGGGCGAGTGCCGGCCCGGCGTTGCGCAACAGGTGAGGAGCCACCTGACGTTGGCAACTTCATGCACCTTCTGCACCTCGATTACCGACTTGCCCGGGTCGACCGCGCGATACCAGACAACGGCGTCGACTTGGCGGGACGTTGTCCTTGGTGATGGCATCCTGTTCCTCGACATCCGCCGGTGACCACGCGCAAGTCGATCGTCACCTGGCGCTCGATGTGGGGATCAGGAAGTAGAGCCCCGGTCCGCGTGTAGCCGACGAACCGGCCCAGTCGAAACACGACCGCCCTTTCACTACTCGTTGGCGATGCGCAGACTGGTAGCCGAGCAACACAACAACAATCACAACGGTCACATGACTGGACCCAACGCCGCAGATGGATTGCCCATGGTGGGCCTCCTTTGGGAAGTAATGACCCCAGCGCGTCGTCAAGGTAAAGAACCGACTTGGGCGTAAGCAGTGCGCCGCACGCGTAGGTCGCATGTGGCGGGTCTAGCTTGCTCTGCACCACCCGGCCACCACCGCCGCACGGCCTGCGCCACGCCATCATTCGACCGGAATGGTCTTGGACGGCGGCTTTGCCAGCTTTATCCCTGCGCGTAAAGAAGAAAGAAGAAAAGAAAGAAGAAAGAAAGAAAAAGAAAGAAAGAAAGAAAGAAAAAGAAAAAAAGAAAAGAAAAAGAAAAAGAAGAAAGAAGAA